>Ga0257123_1000618_pt1 | contig 26500 bp, 27 predicted proteins | sample SI106_135metaG_FD_190185 | JGI IMG/M metagenome (GOLD analysis project Ga0257123, IMG submission 190185) | Marine microbial communities from Saanich Inlet, British Columbia, Canada - SI106_135 | ecosystem: Environmental > Aquatic > Marine > Inlet | place: Canada: British Columbia | collected...
GTTACGTGCAAGGTAGAAGATAATTGGCTTTTTGGGTAAGGAGACCTTTGATTTGGAATCAGCCTTTTGAAGATTCCAGCGGTTGATGTAGCGTCGATACGGCTCAGGTTCATTGACCATGGAGTAGTCTTTAAGTGCAGTGACAAAATGTCCAACCCTCTGGTCCGCTACTCTAGGTCGATACTTATTTTTTGGAAATCCAAAGAAGGAATAATGAATGAGAGCCTCAAAATGGTTCTTGGCTCCCGCGCTCAGCCTTTGAGTGAACGCCAGGTTAGAGCGAACCTCACTATTCTCAGCAAAGTTTTTCACCTCACGAACGTGGGAGAGCTTGGCGTTGTGACTAACTGCTCCTCCGCGAATTTTGGAAAGCCAGCCGGAGAGTTGGTATATATCTGAGGTAAGAAACTCAGTCGCGTCGATTAGAACCTTACCGCCCTGGTCAGCGAGGACCTTGTAACTTCCAAAAATCTGATCCTGAAACGCGACCTTTAGAGCTTCTTTGAGGGTCTTGTCTTTACCCGCTATGTGCGACACATTGCGAAAAAGAAACTGGACTTCATCCTCTATTTTTCTAAACTTCACTACCCTGGTGTGCAGCATGGTTCCGCCAAAAAAGCCCCCGGTTCCAATTCCATGGGCAATGGAGGCTGTCATGAGAAAATCCTTCTTAAAGTGTTTTCCCCCCAAAAGCAGGTAGTATTTTCCTTCTTTTGTATGTAAATCCAGGAAGCCAGATAGTTTTTTGGTGCCCTTGAGAAAGGTTTTAATTTCCTTCTTCTTAGGTTTGGTGGACTTTTTGGCAGCGGAAAACTGTGTGGTGACGCAGAGTACGAAGAGTAGAAGGTAGAGTCTCATAATTTCCTGAGGGGTCAAGTTGAGTGAGGACGCAGGAAGTATATCATTGGGACAACCGTATGGAAAAACAGACAAAATTAACTAGGCACAAGAGGTGGATATGACACAGAAAACTTTTGCAAAGAGATTTCCTGGAATTGAAAGGGTGAAACTTTGGGTCTATGTTCCCAGGGAGAATGTCAAAAAAGTTCGGGAGGCGATGGGACGTGCTGGTGGCGGAGTGATTGGAAATTATAGTTTCTGTGCCTTTGTTGTGGAGGGTACGGGATACTTTTTCCCCGAAGAGGGAGCCAATCCCGCGATTGGTGATGTGGGGAAGATCGAGGCTGTCGAAGAAGCTCGAATTGAGATTGAAGTGAGCGTTGAAAAAGTGTCTGATGTGATCGAGGCCATCAAAGAAGCTCATCCTTATGAGGAGGTTCCCATTGATCTTCTTCCTTTGTTGGAGCATGGTTGGTTTGACCCGGGTAATTAACAAGCCTTGTTCGATCAAATATGCTCTCAGCCGTAAGGATCTGAAGCAAAACTACCGAAACGCTTTATCAAAGCCACTATGAACCAATCCCTGTGGAGTTTGGTTGCGGATACTTTGATCGATGAACTATCACAAAACATTGATTTTGTTAACCTGTCTGGCATTGTTGCTGTGGGCCTCCCCTGCTCAAACTGAAGCAAGATTGCAGGGAGATTTCCTGAGACCTTCGCTCCAGAAGCGGCTCTTAAATGGATTCAGCATGAAGGTTATGGGTGATGAGGGCAAAAAGGGACCGACCCTGAGTATTGTGAATATTTCCACAGATGGGAAAAAGGGTCATAGTTTATTTCTTCCCAGTCCCCATCCCCTACTCAGTCCAGTGCTCAAGATCGTTAGTGATTTCTATTCAGAATCTCTCTTGATTGGTTTTGAGATTAATGGAGTACAGACCTTTAAGGGACGTATTCCTAATGCATTTTCAAGACCGCGACCACTCCCCTTGAACCTACGGCGTTCATGGACGCGCTGAAAAATTTTCAGTTGGATCTCTGCCTGGTTGAACCTAAGGGTGACATCAATGTGGGTTCCGTATGCCGGCTTAGCTCCAATTTTGAGATTCATGAACTGCATCTGGTAAACCCGCGTAATCTCTTTTCCAACCAGGCTCGGGAATTTGCCTGCGCAGGGGAGACTTACCTGGATAATCTCAAAATTTTTCCATCGTTTAAAGAGGTAGTCTCACAGGATCACCACTATGTGATTGGAACCACCGGGAAAACAGGCAAGGGGAGAGGGGCCCTTGAGCTTCATGAATTACAGCAAATTGCACATGTTTTTGCCTCTGGAACCAGAGTATTACTAGTATTTGGTCGAGAAAACACTGGTCTGTACCAGTCGGAGCTGCTCCACTGTGATCATACCCTGAGTATTTCGCTCCCTGGCCCTCGACCCATTCTGAATCTTTCCCATGCAGTAGCTGTGGTTCTCTATGAAATACAGCGCATAAGGGGATTCCAGCAAGCATTGCCAGCTGAGGTACACAAGGCTACCAGTACTGACCTCATGGCCTTTCTTCAAAACCTCGAGGATTTTCTAAATAGCTTTGGCTACTATGATAAAAAGGAAAGGCATTATCATCGTCGGGTTTTAGAAGAGCTTATTCGGCGCAAAGATTTGGACAGGGAAGAGACAAGGTTTCTACAGGGTATTTTTCGTGTTCATAAGAACTTTCTCAAGTACAAGTAGTCCTGTTCCATTCGAAACTGAAGATTGAAGCGTGTTTCCTAACTAGGGTACGGTAGTGGATCGAGCCCTATGTAGTAGGAGGAACTGATTTGAATCATTCAGAACTTGAAGAAACTATTCGTACTATCCTTGAGGTTGAGGAGCTGCAGGTAATGGATCTGACCGGAACCCAGGATCATTGGCAGGTTTTAGTTGTTTCCAATGAGTTTGAAGGAAAGACTCGTGTAGAGCAGCATCAAATGGTTACTGGACCTCTGCAGGAGAGATTTGGATCCAATGAGATTCACGCCATGGCGCTGAAGACTTTCACTCCTGCAAAGTGGGAAAAGGTCAAAGGTCGTTATTGATTTGAGTCAGACGAAAAGGAGAAGACATGACAGAATTCAACGTCATAGATGAAAACGAAATCAAGAAAAGCAAGAGTCGTGAAAATGGGAATTCCATCCACGAAGAGCTGGAATCCATGATTCAAGAAAACGAGATACTGCTGTTCATGAAGGGAAACAGGCTCATGCCACAATGCGGATTTTCTGCCCATGTTGTAGGTCTTTTAGAGCAGCATCGACAGGATTACGTCACATTTGATGTGCTCTCCGATCAAGAGGTCAGGCAGGGAATCAAAGAGTTTTCCAATTGGCCTACGATTCCTCAGCTTTATGTGAATGGGAAATTCGTCGGCGGTTGCGATATCGTCACCGAAATGGCAGAAGAAGGTGAGCTGGAAGAACTGCTTAAAAGTTAGTAGTTCAGGGTTCTTAAGGTAGGGAAATGGGTAGGGTTTGTTCTTTTCTTTCTCTTACCCACGGCCTGGGAATGAGTCTCTTCAGGGCAGCAGGTTCAGCCTCGATGAATTGGAAACTTAGAAAACTGATCTCCCATTGCAGGGTCATGCGGGCCTCTTGATCCCGATAAGGAAAAACCAGCAGCTTTCTTAAAGGTCTGAAGGACCTCTTATCAAATTTAAAGTAAGTTTCCACTATGACAGATCCATCATGTCTCCGAAATGTTCCAGAGCGTTCCTTTTCATCGAAACGCACCTGTCGGTAGGTAGTACTGGAGTTTCCCTTGAATACCACAATATCTCCATCTCTTGAGCGAATATAGCGGGATTTTTCTTGTAAAAACTCATTCATACAATGAACCCGCCAGGCTTTGTGTAAAGCAGGTTTCGAAGGGAAGTCCGAGGGAGGAGTTAGAAGACCGTGAAGGGCAAGGTTTTGGCCCCATTCCCGTAGCCAAATCTTTTTTCGAATTGGCGCGAACTGCGATGTTCTTCGCATCAGGCTGAGCCTATGTTCAACTTGAGCATGAAGCCGAAGTTGTTCAGACGCTATAAGAGGTTGGAAAAAAAAGAAAAAGCAGATCGTAAACCAGAGTATGATGTACACATCAAACAATATACCGCCACCGGTAACCATTTCCCATTTCAAAAAAATAGGAATATGAGTTTCCCTGGTTTTCAATCGATTCTCAGGACTAAAAATCCCTCAAAAGTTGTTTGACATGGACCCGGTTCCATTTTACTATGGATGGCCTCTTTAAAGTGGGCCTACGGCCCATAGAAACAGCAAAGGGATATAGCTCAGCTGGTTAGAGCGCACGCCTGATAAGCGTGAGGTCGGTGGTTCAAGTCCACTTATCCCTATTTAGCGTGCTCCGTTAGGAGTATAAGCCTATAGTGTCAAGTACACTTTAGCGTGCTCCGTTTGGAGCATAAGCTTAAATGTAGCAAGTCTGCATTTAGCGTGCTCCGTTAGGAGTATAAGCCTATAGTGTCAAGTACACTTTAGCGTGCTCCGTTAGGAGCATAAGCCTATAGTATCAAGTACATTCAAGTGTGCTTGGTACTCTGTAGTATTGGGTGATTAGCTCAGATGGGAGAGCACCTGCCTTGCAAGCAGGGGGTCAGCGGTTCGATCCCGCTATCATCCATTTCGTCTTTAAGACGTATTTTTAGTTTCCCCCAGGGGAGTTCTAGACTCTCCTGGGGGAAAACTTTTTTTTCTTGAAACTAACCGGCTTAATTTCACGTAGTTTCCTTTTATGCCCTCTGCTCTAGGTATCTTTTTTTACTTACTGATTTTTGCCGTCCCAGTTTTACCGCTTCAGGCAAATGAGCCTCCCGGCTTTCAGGAGCTGGAAAAAAAAGATTCTGAAGCGGCTCCTGTGCCGAAGCCAGGCGTTTCTCAAAGCCCCTCTAATTCGCGATATATACCAGCCTGGATGCGTTCCTTCATGGGTTTTAAAATTCCCTTCTTCAAAAAAACCAGGGCTACTCGTGCACCGGTGCGTTCCATTCGTTTAAAGATGCCCTGGGTTAAAACTCAAGATGATAACTGGAGTTGCGGTATAAACAGTTCAACCCGGGTACTCAAATATCACGGAAACAATGTTACCTATGACCAGCTTCGCGATATACGAAAAAAGAAATTTCGAATTCCGCTGTTGAACCGCTTACCCTTTGCGCGGGGTAGTGTTCCCCTATATCAACTCGGAACCCGCCCGGGCGGGGTACGGGATCTGTTAAATATTTACCGTAGAGGAAGCCGGGTTGAAACTGGAATCCAACTCTCCCGGATCCTCCAGATACTCCGCTTGAAAAAGCCGGTAATCGCGTTGATTCGTCCCAATGATCGTACCCAAAAGCTGCCCTTTGGTAAAACCATTTCTCTACCTCTTTTGCATTGGATTGTGATTTCGGGATTTGATGAAGATCAACGGAAAATTTATTACTATGATACCTATGCAAACAATGAGAGATCCTATAGTTACGAACGTTTTCTACAACGTTGGAATTGGGATCACAAACTCATTAGCGTGGGTCTTAAATTTAAACCCAGGACCATAGTTTATTGATTGAAAAGTAAGTATTTTGAATAAGACGAATATTTCGATAACGAAATGAGCGAAAAGGTTGACGAAAGAAAACCAATTCTTAAAATCGTCTAAAGTTTCTTTGTTGAGCGATCTCCCATGGTGAGTCTCAGCGGGATGGCTAAGTTGAGAAGGAGTAACTAAAAATGAACAAATTCGTGTATACGTCACTTTCGCTGTTATGCGCAGCAACCCTTAGTTTGGGTGCCGTGGAGATTTCATCCGATGTTCAAGACAGGCTCAAAAGTGGTGAGCGTGCAAGGGTCATCATAACTTTCAAAGATAAGACCAACCGTGGCAAGCTCAGAAAGAAGAGTTCTCCTCAGGAGATCAAGAGACATCTCAGAGCAAATTACAAAGTATCGAGCCGCGATGTTAAAGAAATCTTTTCAAGACTGGGAAAGAAGGCTGATTCCATGATCGTGGATGAGTTCTGGGCCGCCAACGCGATGTTCGCAGACGTATCCGGTTCCGTGCTAAAAGAACTTTCTCAACGAGATGATGTTGCCCAGATCACCATGGACCGAGTCATCCCTTTTGAAGAACCACCAGCTAATGAAGAAGTAGAAGGCGGCGTAAAAGATGATGCTAACTATACCTACGGATTGAAAATCCTGGGTGTTGATCAGGTTCGCACCTCTTACAATCTCAGTGGTACCGGAGTAACCGTTGGGATACTTGATACAGGAATTGATCCTTCCCATCCAGACCTCGAGGGAAAAGTTGTGGCCTGGAAAGATTGGAGTGGAGACGAGGCGGAAAAAGGCCGAGATAAACATGGTCATGGAACCCATTGTGCTGGGACCATCGCCGGTGGTAATACCTCCGGGCGGCAGATTGGCGTAGCCCCAAATGTAAAACTGGTCATTGGCCGGATCTTTGGAGACAAAGGCAACGCGAGTCTGGCCGGGATTTTGGGTGCCATGAATTGGGTAACCGATCCTGATGGAGATGCTGAAACCAACGATGCTCCCAGGGTAGTTTCCAACTCCTGGGGTGGTAAGCAGGGATCGATGGAAAACGAGCAGGCTATGTGGAACCTGGTTCAGGGTTGGAGAGCTTTGAATATGGTTCCAGTGTTTGCTGCTGGTAACAGCGGCCCCTGGCCAAAGACCGTGGGGACTCCTGGAGGATATCCTCACTCCTTCGCTGTTGGCTCAACCACTGCAAAGGATAAGGCTTCATCCTTCTCCTCCCGTGGTCCAATTGCCTGGGATGGAGTGAAGTATAATAAACCCGATATCTCGGCTCCAGGTTCTGGAATTCTCTCGGCTAAACCAGGCGGGGGATATCAGAAAATGAGCGGAACCTCAATGGCCTGTCCTCACATGGCTGGTCTTGCCGCACTGGTTGTAGAGGCTAATCCTGACTATACGGTAGAGCAGGTAGAAGATCTGTTGAAGTCAACCAGCAAGGACCTGGGTAAGAAGGGTGCGGATACAACCTATGGCCATGGCAGGGCTAATATTAAAGCAGCCATTGACCAGCTCAAGGGAATGGACAATTCTCGACTGAACCGCTTTAACGAAATGTATCAAGAGTAATCGACACCTATTTCAAGAGCCACGTGCAAAAGTACGTGGCTCTTTTCTTTTTTAGGGATGATTCAATGCCATGATCGATAAGAGTATGGAGGAACTCTACCGGGATCTTCTCAAAGAGCGAGACGAGGCTCGAAAGAGTTCGAGGGCTTATATTAAGGAATCTGGCCCAGGAGCTTCACAACGAGCCCAGAGGCGCACTTCAAGCCACCTGGCCCTTCTGCGCTACCTGGAGTCTCTTGATGAAGCACAGCTGGAAGCTTTATTAGACCTTCGCTATTCAAAAAGAAATGAGGATTGCGTTACTCGTTCGCTGAAGATTTCAAAACTTCTTTCGAATCTTTCTTAGCAGAGTCAATTTCTACTTCCCCTTCACCTGCTAAAATCCTGAGCTCCTCATTATTTCGAATGAAATCAGCCGAATCTGAGTCCGGGTATGTAGCTAAGATTTGAGCAAAGGAGCTCCTGGCTTTTTGCTCGAACTCCGGTTTTTTTTCGGTGGTTGTGAGGGTACGGTAAATAAGCCCTTCATAAAGCAGTGCATTGTCCGCCAGAGCTGAGCCTGGAGTCTTCTTTCTAAGTAAATGAAAAGTTTGCAGGGATTTCTCATATTCCCTGTCTCGAAATTGTTCTTCGCCCTCCAGAAAACTTTCATGAGCAGGATCTTGTTCTGACTGGAGCTGATCCATATGGAGCTTCGCGTAGCGATGGATATTTGAATTTGGATAGTGCTTGAGGATTCTCGAAAAACAGGTACATGCCCTGGCGGTGTCTTTGCGATACAAAAAAGCGAGTCCCAACAGGTAGTAGGCGTCATCCGCGCATTCACATTTGGGAGACTCCACAATAATAGAACGGAGCTTGTGCATTCCCTTCTTCATTTGCCCTTGTAGAATCAGGTTCACACCCTGATCCAGGTCATTCCTGCCAGGAATTGTTTCACTCATAAACCAACCCTTGTTTAATCATTGCTGCAATCCCGCCTTTAGTGGGATTTTCCTCATGGAAATGATACAATACCGGCACTTTTCAGACCAGCGATTACTGGTCCCGGGCTCCGGAAAGTTCCGGTGGAAGAGGACAAATTGCGCCTCCTTTTGTTTCTCATTTTATTCAGTCTTTATCCTACTTTCACTACTTGGGGTAAGGAAGCCCTCTCTCATACGAAAAGAATAGAGCGTCTCAGGGCACAGGTACGTGAGACACTCCCCAAGAATGACAGTCATTGGCTTTACTATATTGGTCCACGAGATGTTCTGGAAATCACGGTTTTGTCCTTGAAGGAATTTGAGCGAAAGGGACTTGGTGATGAACTTGAATTCGTGGTAAATGAGGACGGGCATGTCAATGTTCCCCTGGTTGGATTAGTCCTGGCAAAGGGTCGCACGGCCAGCGAATTGATCAAAGATTTATCAAAGAAGTTTCGAAAGTATGTGACGAACCCCCAGGTTTCGGTAGTGGTCAAGGTGTATCGATCCAAGCTTGTCCATGTTTTAGGGAAAGTCTTTAACAATGGGACCATTCCCCTGCGCCATGAACAGACTACCCTATTTGAAGTGTTGGCTGATGCAGGAGGGTTTTCTTCAAAGCTTCCTTCTTTGGAGGGTATTGCCCTCAACCAGCCTGATATGCGCCATGTCTTTGTGATTCGTCAGGGTAGAAAACATGTAGTCAATCTATACGATCAATTAATCGACCCCAATAGCGACACTCCTTTTTACATGGAAGCGGGGGACAAGGTCTTTGTACCTGAGCCGGTGGAAACCGTTTCCATCCTGGGAGGGGTGAAACGGGCGGGGTCCTTTGAGCTCAAGACTGGTATGACCCTGCTTCAGGCAATCGCATTGGCCGGTAGTTTTGTGGAGGATGCTCGCAGAGATCAGGTTCAAGTCATGCGAAAGGGGCAAAAGAACGCGCTGCGAGTTAATGCGGTCAGAATCTTTGAAGGTAAGGATGCAGATTTTTCTCTCCAGGGCGGGGATGTGATCTATGTGGGAGAATGGTAACACCGTCCATTTAAAGGACTACCTGAGAGTTTTTCATAAAAATCTCCCCCTGGTGTTTCTGACCATGGGATTAACCATTCTGGTTACCTTTTTCTTCAACCGGTTTCTCTCTCCTGTCTATCAAGCGGAAACACGTTTATTGGTGGAAGAGAAGCTTCAGGACGTAAATCTCACCCAAAATATGCTTTTGCCCTATAGAAAGGAGTTTTTACAGACTCAGCTGCAAATTCTTCAAAGTGATCCTGTTTTTGAAAATGCGGTGCTGATGACAGGGCTCCATAAAAATTTACCGGCGAGTGGATTCATTTCTGCTCTGGCGATACGGCTCAAGGAACTCTTAGGTTTAGGTTATGTCCTCACCGAGGCCCAGAAAGAGCGCAATGAAATCGAAAAGGCCGTTCGTCATTTACGCAAGAATGTATATATGGAAAACATTCGCAGCACCAATATCATTCTCATTCAAGTGGATGATGAAAAGCCGCAGACAGCACAAAAAACGGCAAATTCATTAGCTGAGAATTTCATTCGCAGGTCTTTATTTTTGAGAAACAAAGATTCACTGGAGGCCAGTGAGTTTTTACAGGGACAGGTCGGTGAAATTCAAAAGCAGCTTTCACATTCGGAAAAAAAACTGGAAGAATTTCAGTTTAGTGAAGAGGCGATTTCGCTAGATAAACGCATCGATTTTCTTGTAGAAAAACAGATTGTGGTTGCGGAGAAGGAGCTTGAGGATGTGCTTCTGGAGTTAGAGGAGGAAAGGGAAAGAGTAGAAGTTCTTAATGCCCAGGTTCTCAAAGAGCGCCGCAAGAAATCTTCTGGGGATAAGGGGACTGTTAGGCTCCTGTTGGAGCAACAGCTACAACTAGAGCTTAAGCTTGAGGAACTCCGGCGCAAGTTCACAAAAAATCATCCCGATGTGGTCTCACTCGAAAAAGCCCTGGAATTGCTCAAGAGTAGGATTTCCAAGGATGCGCGGCAAGCTCGCAGTGGAGAGCAGCAGGCCTCAAGCGAATTCCTTCAAAGTCTGGAAAAAGGGTTTTCAGAAGCTCAACGGCAATACAGGGTCTTATCCGTACGCGAAGAGCAGCTCAAAAGGCAGCTTTCAGCTCAAAAAGAAAAGCTTCGGAATCTGCTCAAGAAGAAATCCGCATTTTCAGTTTTGCAGCGAGAGCTTAATGCCAATGAAAAGCTCTATGAATTGCTTTTGAAAAAGGAAAAGGAAGTGGGGGTGGAGTCGACTCTCAATGTGGGTCATGTAAAGCAGGTGCAAAAGGCTACTCTACCCGTTTATCCAGTACGGCCCCGAAAGGTCTTGAATCTGATCTTATCCATATTTTCAGGTTTTCTTCTTGGAGTGGGATTGGCCTTTCTCAAAGAGTATATGGATAGAACTCTCAAGACTCGAGATGAGATTTCTACCCTGCTAGATGGTCTGACCTTGCTAGGCGTACTCCACCACGATGAGGTCCTGGATAAAGATTCTCACCTGGTTCCAAGAATTGTGATGACCAATCCAAATTCCCTATTGGGTGAGTCCTTCAAAATTCTACGTTCCAATCTTCAAAAGGTAGTAGAGGCTGGACAGAAGGTATTTGCGGTTTCTTCATCCCTGCCGGGGGAAGGGAAAACCACGGTGGCCTCCAATCTTGCAATTTCCTTTGCTCTGGCAGGGAAAAAGGTACTACTGGTAGATCTGGATCTGCGCAAGCCAAAACTCCATACCATATTTCCATCCGGGGAAGAAAAAGGGACTGGGGCAGTCGCCACAGATATAGAAAACCTCTGGCTGTGGAAAGCTCCAGAGGTCAAGGACTATAGCCTGTATTTGGAATCGCCCGGTTTTCTCAGCGAATTGATGAAGCAGAAGGAGTGGGCTGATGTGATTCTTCTTGATACGGCCCCGATGAACCTCGTTTCTGATACCTGTACGCTATTACGGCAGGAAATTCCTCTTTTATGGGTTGTTGGCGCCGGGTGTGCTACTCGCGAGCAGGTGAGGCGCTCCCTTGATCTCACTGAAAATCTAAAGGTTAAGGTATTGGGATATGTGATCTCAAAAATGGAGCCGGAGGATATGCCTGACGAATATTATTCCTATTACGAAGGGCCTATGAGTTGATCTCCCGGCGCTCGAACTTACGCCTTGTTTTCACCTTGGAAACTCTGGCGGAAATTACCCTGTATTTACTGCTTTTCTGCCTCCCCCTATTTCGAGGCGCGGTTTACCCGGTTGAGAGAGTACTTTTTTCGATGGGATTTGTCCTGAGCTTTGTATTGCTGGAACTGTCTCTATTTTTTCGAAATGGGAAGTTTCTTTCTACAGTGAATTTCAAGGATGTTCATAAGATCTCGCCCATCCTTTTACTTCTTGGAATCTGTTTGCACACCACCGTTGTTTCAGCAAGAGTGGAGGAATCCCTCATCAGGGTCTTGGATTTTACGGCCCTGGCCCTGGTTTTCTACCTGGTACAAGAGCTGTTTTTGGATAAAACCAGACGACTTCGTTTTTTGAAACTCTTAGGAGGAATGGCATTTTTCTATACCATTTTAGGCTGGGCACATGGATTGGATTGGTTGTCTCATCCGTGGTGGGAGACTGAGAATTTATTATCAGGCCCCTTTGTGAACCACAATCATTTCGCTGGTTTTCTGGAATTGATGTTGTTTGGAATTCTAGGAATGGTTCTTGCCCAGAGAAGTAAGTACTTACCCCAGCTTTTGTTCTTCTGGCTCATTTTGTTCGGTTTGTTTTTAGTGACCCTCTCCAGGGGAGGATGGATCTCCTTCTTTCTCACACTTTTCATTCTTGGACTGGTTCTTTATCGCGAAAAGGAACTGCGGGCACTAGGGCTCAAGATCCTGGCGGGTATGGTAGTCACTCTCGTTGGATTTGGGCTTTTCCTCTCCCTGGAGCTCAATCCAAACCTGAGCGAGCGAGCAGCATCTCTTTTCCATGAAAAGGGGCAGTTTGAATTCATAGATTTTCGCGTCAAACTTTGGCAATCCACCCTGGATGCGATTGTAGAAAAGCCGCTGCAGGGATATGGCCTGGGCTCTTTTGCCTGGGAAATGAGGCCGTTTCGGCGTAAAGGCTTCGAATATGCTTTTGATTATGCCCATAATGACTGGCTCCAATACATCATGGAGTTGGGTTTAGGGCTCTTTCTTGTCTTCCTCCTTTATCTGCTCAAGATATTATCAGACGCATATCTGAGGTTTCGTTCCACCCGGCTTCATGCCTACCGGTTTGAGGAACTAGGCATGGGAATGGGTATCCTTTGCCTCTTGATTCACTCCCTGGTTGATTTCAATCTGCATATTTTTGGCAACACGGTAATATTTGTATCCTTTTTAGGAATGCTGAGTATCCGTGAAGACGGTCATTCGGCTCGCAGGAGTCAGAAACCAGAATGAACGTTGAACTCTCTGTCTGGGTGGGTTGGATGGCTGTGACTTAAAGTCACTCAGGCTTGTAGTCTTAGTAGGCTGCCGGCGGGTGTATTCTGTATGGTGTTAGATGCAGCCTGGTAGCCGCCAAGGGCCCGGTTCAATTGGAAGGCTGGGATTTGAAATCCTGCTGTCCCCAGTCCAGGATTTTCCTCTGAATCTTCCTCGTCGGGCTGCTTTTGTCCTGCTCTATCGAGTCCCTGCTCGATCGCGTCCTCGATGGTTTTAGGCTTTTTAGCTTCCGTAGCCCTGGACTCAGCAGGTCCCGTTTTATCGGCTTCCTTGTTACCACCAAGAACTGACTTCGATTTGTCATCGTCTTCATCATCTTGAGAACTACCAATTTTGGGATCCTGATTTTCCTTTCCGTCTATGGTGCTTTCGTCCTCATCTTGTTCACCTGCTACACGGACTTCAGGTTCATCCTGGTCCTCATCCCCTTGAATGATTCTGGCTCCCCTGGGTAATTCAGGTGTCTCAGGCTTACCGGCATCCTCAGGCTTCTTACCAGATTCTGGCTGAGCCTGATCGGTTCCCTGGCTTGCCTGTGCTGGATTCGATTCCTGGTTCTGCTTGGCTTCTTCCGCCCTCTCGCTGGCCTCTTGGACTCTTTGCTCGGCAAGTTCCTGGCGGGCTTCCGATTCCATCTGGGAAGCCTTATTTGCGACGGATCTATCTTGCCCACTAGGTTCAGCAGGGGCTAGTGCGGCTCTCTTGATTGAGGCGGCTCTCTGCAGAGTTTCTTCGGGAGTTTTTCCCTTGCTGGTATTGATGTTTACATGCCCGCCCGTTCTGTAGTTACGACCGTCTGGTCCTTTTTCAGTGTCAAAGTGAATCGCGCCGTTGGACAATCCACCAGCGGCGGCTTTATGGGCATTTTCATGGGCTACAACCTCAGCGTCTCTCTGCTGAAGTCTCTGGACTTCTTTCTTATCTTGTTCGCTTAATTCCTGAGCGGCGGGGCCGGAGTCATTGGATTCCTTCTTGGGGCCCTTCTCCTCTTCTTCGCCCTCGTCAGATCCTGTGGTGTTCTCGACGAGGTTGTTTACGATTTCCTCAGGTCCATCTCCGATGGGGGATTCACCAGGCTCGGGAGGGGCGTCTTTATCTTCCTTCCGTCCCGGAGCTTCTTTTTCATCCACGATCCGGTTGACGATGTTTTGGATATCAGCTCCGAGTTGAGGTGCCCCTTCGCGGGCCTCGGAACCTTCCGATTCATCGTCTTCCGAATCATTAGGATTTCCTACGATTTGATTTACCAGATTCTGGACTTCGTCACCGGGACTCCGCGCTGAGTTTTGAGTGGAACGGCCATTTTCATCGCGTCCAGAACCTCTGCCTGCCTCATCTCGAAACAGTCCAAACGGCCTTTCTCCTCTAGGTCGTGGAGTGAGGTCGGCAACTCCTGGTCCCAGGGGTGGAAGTAATTCCTCAGGTGGGGGAAGTAATTCTTCTGGGGGAAGCAGTTCTATGACGGGAGGTTCAACACCCTCCACATCTTCAGGCGCTAAGACCTGTGGGCGCGAGCGTACGCGAGAAGCGGCGATCAAAGAGTTGGCGGAGAATCCTCCAGAGATACCACTAATGCTCATAAAAACTCATTCAGTCCTTTGAATGAAAAGAGTGCGCATCTTAAGTATCGGCACATTTCCTAGATTAGTTTAGCCTTTTTGAAAAATTTTTCTTAGAATTGGTCGGCAACAGGGTATTTTTATTACCCTTTTAGCTAGAATTGTTTCCGGGAGTAGTGATTGGTATGGCTGAATTCTACAAACTTCATCAGCGGCAGGACCTGGTCCTCTGTACACAAGGCAGTGTTAATTTTGTCGGCTTGATTCTGGGCTACCATGAAGATAGTTACGCGGTTCTGCCTATCTACACAATCCAAGGAGAGCCACAGAGAGATGTTTTGTCCCTTCATGAGGAAAATTTGCTTCAAAAGGTAGGCTCTCTGGACTTTGACGCGCTAAATGGTGCAGACTCAGACTTTCAATTTGGAGACTGGGTGGAAATTGATGAATTCTGAACTATCTAAGAAGACTTCCTGGATTTTGAAAGATCTCAAGAGTTACCTTCTCTTTCATGCCCAGGTACTGGGGGCGCAGAAAGTGAGGGAAATCAAGGAAGGGGAAGATTCTCCTCAATACAAAGTAGCCTCAAAGATGAGTCATGAAATTGATCAGATATTAGATTCTCTGTCCCAAATCACTGAAGCCAGGGATTTCTACCCGGAAGAAATCGCCGCGCTGGAGAATTTAAAGAAAAATCTGGGGACCAATGAGCAGTTTGACCTGGAGACCTCCGCAAACTTGTTTGGACAGATTCAAAATTTGGCAAACAATCTCAAACAAAAAAGACCCTGGCAGTCCTAAAGTTCAGTTTCCGACTTTCCGAAAATATAAGGAAAGCTCGTTTTAACTGTACTGGGTTGCCTATATGCTTGCCATTCTTACTCTTTTTTCAGTTCTGGTCCTTCTGATCTCAGCTGCGGGATTCCTCTTATTTTCTGCCGGTGATTCCTTACCCGCACAAGATCTTAGCTTCAGTGAATCGCAGGGGGATTCTGAGGCAATCGCCCGCCTTGGGAGTCTGTTTAACGGACTACCCTGTACCGTAATGATTGAAAGTAAATTCTCCAACATACGGCACTCGCAGATTGCTCAACATATGCTAAGGGGTTTGAGTGTAAGAAGCGGTGTGAAGTTCAGCGACATCATTTCAACCATGGAAAGAAAATTTATGAAGGTAGACCGCAAAGTGTTCAATCTTATTCGCCTGGCAAAGCAGATTCATCAAAGAGAGAAAGATAGCCGGAAGGTTGAGGATACACTCGAACCATGGCTGGCGTCTCTGAAGGCTTCCCGGGAGAGGGTTTCTGAACTAGTCCAGGACGTACCTTCAGTAGAGTCGCTGGATATCTCTGAACCAGCGGAATTGGAGGACACCGAATCAAAATTGGAAGAAGAGGAAGAGGAAGTGGAAATTTCCCCAAATAATTCTGAAGAATACCTGGAGGAAGCGATGGATGAAGGTGAGGTGGTGATTCAGGAACTCACCCGCTCCCATGAACAAAAATATCAGCTGCTGCTGACTAAACTTGATGCGTTGATTCGTGAAACCCGTGCTATGCGCTTTTTACAGCGATTTACCGAAATTAATGAGTTTCTAAACGCCTATATCGGACAGGTGGATGCGCAGATTTCGCAGCTTCGCAAAATGAATGATCTTGAGATCTATTGCCGTACCGACGGAAAGCTTTTTTAGGTAATTTAAGGCAAGAAAACTTCAGGTACCTGGTTAAACATTGAAACAGATGAGCGGAATGAATCTTGCGCTGATGTGCTGAATTGATGTACCAGGAGAGCCAATTATGAGGATCTTTCAAGCCATAGCCGTTTTTTTCAAAGTATTATTTCAAGCCAGATTTGCCGCTAAAGTACGCGATCTCGACGAGATCAGCCGCAAAGCAGAAGCCCTCCAGGTAACCCTGGAAAAGGACTCAGCCAGGCATAAACTTGAAATCGAACAGCTCAGAAGCGCTCCGAAAGAGGAGCATGGGAATTTTGAGGAAGGCGCTTATGCACTTTTATCGCTGATGCAAAAAGAGGCCAGATTCCTTGATTTTGTACAGGAGAATTTGCAGGAAATACCGGATGCCCAGGTGGGTGCGGTATCTAAGAGAATCCACAAAGATCTTACGAAATTATTCAAACAGTTTTTGAAAGTGGAGCCAGTTTTTGATTCGGCTGAAAATCAAAAGGTTTCCATTGAAGAGGGTTTTGAACCAGCTGAAATTCAGCTTTCAGGAAATGTGGAAAAGAAACCTCCTTTGGAGGGGATTTTAAGGCACAAGGGTTGGATGGTTGATTCTCTGAATTTACCCCGTAGAACTTCAGCGGCCAGAACTAAGGTCCTACAGCCCGCACAGGTGGAGGTAGCCTAGGCAGGTTCACGACCGCATAGGACCAAAGTCCCTTAGCCAGTCTCTATATCTAACCTAATCATTATTTTGGTTTCAGGTTTCTTGCCCGCGATTCTGAGACTTCTGGCAGATTCTGGATAGAATGTTAGAATAAACCTGGAGCCAGCTTGCATCTCTTTCTTATGGACACTGCGCATCGAATTTCAGGTTATATAGACATCCTTTTAGAGCGTGCTTCCCGTTGGAGAGATTCTGGGGAAGAAATCCTCAAAGCGATGCAAGTTCAGGATTTTACAGAATTAGTCTCAAAGGTTGAGCAGCGCCAGCGTTTCATCGACTCCTATCAAGATTGTCTACAGCGCTGTTCTCAAGAACTCGAACACAGGACTCTTGACTTTGAAAACACTAAGATACTGCCCTTTCTCTTGGAGTTAACGCAGTCCGACGAAGATTTTGAATCCATGCAGGAGCCGCTGTTAAACTTGAAGGCTCTCCTGGAAGAAACGAGGGATCAGGAGCGTATTATTCTCAGACAGGTGTCTGAGCTTCCCGGGGATATCCGAAAGAAACTCCTTAACGTCCAGACTCAAAAAACTGGAATTGCCGCCTACCAAAAAAATCAATCCGCTCCCCTGGCACAGTTCAGCAGGTTCGAAAGAAAAAAGTAGAACCAAGAAAACAACAATTATCGGTGATTTCCACGGTTTCCCATCCCTGAATTCCCCAGGGATCAGAATTTCATTTTGATACCCGATTCCACATGAAACGCATTTTCATTGGAAGAGGTTCCAAATAGTCCCTGGGAGATGGATCCGGCCTGGTCCCAGAGCAGTTTTTCAAGGCGTAGAGTCAGGATGGAGTCCTTTCGGATTCCCCAGTCAAATTCCATAGCTGCAACTTGAAATTGGCTTTCATGATGGATATCGATGGGAGTATGGTCATAGGCATAATTCCACGATAATCTAAAACTTTTTGAAGCGGAGAAATCATAGGAGAGGGACATTCCCAAATCTGAGAACCCGGGTAAATGGGTGATGTTTCTACCGAAATACCTCGATAGGGAGCGCGAAATTTTCTCCTGAACTGAGTTGGAGATTCCATAGTACCAATTACTTTCAGGATTCCATCCTCGGCCGGCCTGAAAGCCAAGCCCGGTATGTGTCAGGGATGATCGCAGATTGAGAGAACGGGTGGGCTGATATCCAACGAGAAAGGAAACGGCCGACCTATCCAGCGTGTCAGAATTGGCAAGTCCGCTGGATTCCACATACTCGGAGCCAAGTCGGACTTTCCCCCAATTGTGCAGAAAAGAAACACCCGAGAGGTTTACACCGGTATTCGTTGGATTTTTTTCTTGTAGAGTGTAAAGCGTAAAGGGAATTTCCAATATCGCTGGAACTGTCAAAGCGCCAAAGAGCCCGTTATGGTAACCAAGTCTAAATTCATAGTCCTTATACTGCTTTCTTGCCTCGATACCTTGAAAGGGTGAACTGATACCAACACCCAGTCCCAGGTTGGAAGAATAACGACCCACTTTGATTTCATCCAGACCAACCCTGTTCCCAAGGCTCAAACTCCATTCAGGAATCTGGGTTTCGGATTGAGAGAAGGGGCGAGGTTCAGTTTTACCTACGGAATTTCTGGAAGCGAATTTAAAGTTTGCCTCCAGATCCCTGAATCCCTGGTAGGCGAGATGAAGAAATGATTTCAGGTAGTTCTTGTCGCCGCGAGAAGGAAATTCACCTTCCACCTTGACGGAATGAAGTTGAAAGCCTGGTTCAATCGTCTCTTTAGGAGTAAGTGTTGATATGAATCCCCGGTTCTGCAGACTCTCCAATCTCAGCCGCGATTCTTTTGGATCTCTCTTGAGCATTTCCAATTCTTCAGCGAGGTCATGAATGAGACTGTAAAGAATTCCAGCGCTGTCGGGGCTAAGGGGTTCCTTTAGCTTGACCAGTTCATCAAGAGATCTGGCAAGAGAAACCGCCAGAGAATAGGGATCTACTCGTTCCTTTTCGGGAAGCTTGAGGTTTAACGCCTTTGAATCTTCTGAACGCAAAAGTGTCTCAAATCGAGTATAGAGTTCATCTCCAGGCTCCAAAGGCTCGAAAGCCTTCATTGAAAATACGGATTGGACAAAAGCGAACAAAAAAACACAACCCGAGGCAAGCATGGATCTCATCTCTAGGTATTTCGGTGACCTGGAACCCTTTTTTTACAATGCTTTTGGAGTTTTTGAGCCCATAAGAATTCAAGGTTTTCCTTTGCGTCTTTCCGACTTAAAATTTAGCTTGTCCCACCGACCTTATAGAATGAATTCAGATGAGTGAATCTGAAAGTGGGCAAACCACTTTGCGTACGTTATAATACGAACCCTTTTTTAGTGGCCGAATCCAGCTAAGATTCTGGCAAGAGGAGTTTTCATGCTTGTTTCAAAGATACGAAGGCGAATGAAGGCAATTATCTGGTTAATTGTCATCGCTTTTACAGTCTCCATATTCTTTGTGGGCGCCGCCTCATTTCTAGAAAACTGGGCTCGCAAAGACCAGCAGGGGCGTCGTTCAACACCAGAAGCCGCTCGATCTCAAGTTGATCCTGACTTTGATGTGCGTTCCCAAAAACCACTAGCCATGGTTCGAATGCATGGAGAGTCTTCTGTCATCACTGAAGGAGCACTCAACCGCTTCATTGTTTCCAGTGCCTTGCGGGAAAGATTAAAAGAAGTCCCCGAGCAGTATCGATCGCTTCTGACCGGACAGCTATTAGAGCGGATGATCGATGAGGAACTCATGGTTTTGGAGGGGAACCAGGCTAAGGTCAACGTAACCCCTAAGGTGCTTTCTCAATTGCAGAGCCTGCGGCAAAAAAGCGGAAGCGATGAGAACTTTCTGCAGCAGCTTAAGCTTAACGGCTGGAAAGGTGTAGAGGAACTCAAAGGCTTCATGACTCGAAACTCTGTCGTAGAGGCTATGCGGAACAGTTTGTTTTCAGGAGTTGAAGTCACCGATGAAGACGTGGAATTCTATTATAAGATCAATACCAAGAACTTCATGGCTGAGGATGGGAAAGTAAAACCCCTTGAAGAGGTCAAAGATCTCATCCTGACCCAGCTTAAGGAACAGGTATCTGAGAAAAATCTGAAGGAATACTATGATTCTCACAAGGCCCGGTGGTTACAGCCCAGAAAGGTTGATCTTCGCTACCTTGTTCTAGATAGAAGGTCACAACGGGTAAAGAAGGAGGTCGAGTCCTCAGTAGTTGAGCAGGATCTGGAGTCCCATTACCAGGAAAACCAGGAAGAATTTTTAACTCCTGAAATCGTAGACCTCTCACATGTTCTCCTCAGTAAGAAGGAATTACGAAAGCAAATTCAGCCTGAGGAATCACTCTTGGAAACCTATTACAATGAGAATAAGGAAAATTATCTTGTTGAGGAAAAAGTAAGAGCCTCTCATATCCTGCTCAAGACAGGTGAGGTTGATTCTGGTACAGACAACGAAGTCCTTCTGAAGATCAGTGAGCTTCGAAAAAAAATTAAAGACGGAGAAATTTCCTTCGAGGAAGCGGCTAAGAAACATTCCGCCGATGTGAACAGCGCCGTTCAGGGGGGAGATCTTGGTCTTTTCCCCAAAGGCGTCATGGTTCCGGAGTTTGAGGAAACTGCCTTCAACTCAGCCCTGGGTGAGATTTCTAAGCCTGTAAAAACCCAATTTGGATTTCATCTCATCCGGGCGGATGAAAAGCAGTCTGCGAGAACCAAAGAGTTTTCAGAAGTTCGCGAAAAAGTTCTTGAGGAGGTCCTCGACGAAGAAGTTAAAAAGAAGTCCGAGATTCTTATTACCACCATCGAAGCCGCACTCAAGGGAAACATTTTTACCTTTGAAGAGTTGGTTGCCAAGTATTCCCATGCTCCCTCAAAGCAATCCAGCGGGGTACTGGAGGGCATATATCTGGGTGAGGGAAATGATGAGTCGGCGATCTCAGAACTCAGTAGTGGAGGAGTGGGTCTCGATTATCCAATCCTTATTACACTTCGTACCCTGAAGCAAAATGAGGTTTCTGAAATGATAGAGACCGCGGATGGCTACCACTTTGTGAAGCTGCTTAAAAAACGTGATCCTGTAGTGAAACCCCTGGATACGGTGCGCGAGGAGATTCGCGGAATCATCGTGGAAAATAGGATGGCGGAATCCTTTGAACAGAGAAAGGAGTCTCTCAAAGCGACCCTTTCCACCACCAACTTTGCTCAAATGGTTGGCGCGCATTCCGATTCGGAAAATGCAGCAGCAGGAGGCCTTGTTGAAGGCCTGGTGTTGAAAGAAGACACCACCATGGACAGCTATGACAAAGTGGTTCAACTGGACCTCGGAAAGGGTGAGTTTCTTGATAGAAATGTATTACGTTCCCTCCGGTATCTTAAAACAGATGAAGTTTCCAGAGAGGCTGAAATTGATGGGAAGGTTTATTACTTCAAGGTTGAAAAGGCCTATGAAACTGAGGCTGTACCCTATGAGAAAGTGAAGGAGGAAATTGCCCGAGCCATCACACTAAAGGTTTCTGAAGAGGAGATTGAAAAGTATTTTGAGACGAATCGGACCCAATTCTCAACACCCGCTCGCGTAGTCATCCAGCAGATTGCCTACCAAAAGGAAGAAGATGCGAATGGTCAATTGAAGCAGATTCTAGATGGAAGTCTGTCTTTTGAGAATGCGGGGCAGTCTTATCTGAATATGGACCGATCGTCCTTTATGAATAACCAGGGAGCCATTGAACTTGCTACAGCCAGTTTTGATGACGAGACCCGTGCTGAGGTCGGGAGTCTCGAACAGGGGCAGGTGTTTCCAAAATTAGCCAAATCACCCTTTGGCTCTCACATCGTAAAAATGTCGGTGAAGGCAGAAGCGAATAAGGGGAGTCTTGATGAGGCTCGAGGGCAGATTGTTCAAACTCTCAAGGAACAGAAGCGTGGTGAGATCATAGAATCCTATAGCACAGAACTTCGTAACAAGGCAGAGGAAATCGTAATCTTCTAGGATAAAGGTATGAGATCAGAACGTTCACTCAATTCATTGAGACCCCTGGCCATAGAGCCATCCGTGAATCGTTATGCGGAAGGGTCAGCCCTGATCAGCACTGGTAATACCAGGGTGCTGTGTACCTGTACCGCCGAAGAAAAGGTTCCGCCTTTTAAAAAGGACAGCGGAGAAGGGTGGGTCACAGCGGAGTACTCCATGCTTCCCCGTTCCACTCATACCAGAAGTGCCAGGGAGTCTCATAGAGGTAAACTCAGCGGCCGTACAATGGAAATTCAACGGCTAATCGGGAGATCATTACGAGCGATTGTAGATCTTTCTGCTCTCGATGGATTCACCATGACTATCGACTGTGATGTACTGCAGGCCGACGGGGGAACAAGGACTGCTTCCGTCACGGGAGCGTACGTAGCCCTGGCCCTTGCCTGCGACAGGCTGCGGCAAGAAGGTAAGATAAAGACCAATCCTTTGAAGGAGCAGGTCGCCGCCGTGTCCCTGGGCATCTTGGACGATCAAGTTTACCTGGATTTGGACTATGAGGAAGACTTCTCAGCGGATGTGGATTTAAACCTGGTTATGACCTCCAGCGGACGAATCGTAGAAGTTCAGGGTACCGGTGAAGAAAGTAGCTTTGAGAAGGACCAGTTATTTGCAATGCTCGAGATTGGACAGGAAGGGATTCAAGAGATCTGTAAGGTCCAGAGAAGAGTCCTGGAAGCCAGCTGACACAGGTCCTTGAAAATGATTATCCTGACCTGGGTAATTGCCAGTTCCAACGAAGGGAAAGTCCAGGAAATTCGAAGGATTCTTGGCCCCTCAGTCATGCATACCCTTAGATCTCTGAAGGAAGTTGGATTTGAGGGCACACCTCCTGCGGAGACTGGCAGAACCTATATTGAGAATGCCCGTCTCAAGGCCCAATACTATTTTCAAGCACTCGATCTAGATCCCAGGTATTTCGAGGTCTTTGCCGACGATAGTGGACTGGAATGCGAAGACCTGGGTGGATTTCCAGGACTTCACTCGGCCCGACAGGGAGAAACAGACCAGGAGAGGCGCGATAATCTCCTTCAGAAGTTGAGGGTTGAAGTCGGTGAGAAGGAAGCTTATAAGGCCCGCTTTGTCTGTCATGTGGCTCGCTATGATGGGGACAATTTCATAGAGTACCAGGGAATATGCGAAGGCGAGATTCGGTCACTTGAGAGTGGCTCAAACGGATTTGGTTACGATCCCATCTTTTATTTACCCGACGGTAGGAGTATGGCCGAGTTGCCCTCTTTGGAAAAGAATCGAATTTCCCACCGTGCTCGCGCCTTTCAAGCCTTTAAGAGCTCTTGATTCTGTCCCTGTAAGGGGGTATAGTGGTGCCCTTCTAGGGGCTATAGCGCAGTTGGTAGCGCGTTTGAATGGCATTCAAAAGGTCAGGGGTTCGACTCCCCTTAGCTCCACTCCCAAACCCAGCACCAGTAAAGGATTTGAAGCCTTTTTAAGGTCTTGGGATTTGTCGAAAAAAAGTGTCGTGTCACACTCACGTCACACTAGAACCAGACAGAATCAACCAGAATCAGTAAAATGAAAGGGAGATTTTGTTATGGCGAGTATCAAAAAGCGAATCAATAAGGACGGCTCGGAAACCTACAGAGTACAAGTCAGGATGAAGGGGTATCCACCGCAGAACGCGACCTTCCCCACCAAGACCAAAGCCAAGCATTGGGCACAGCAGACCGAGTCCGCCATTCGCGAGGGTCGGTACTTCCATCAGGCCGAGGCTAAGAAGCGCACATTTGCGGAGATGGTGGATAGGTATGTGGAAACGATTCTCCCCCTGAAGCCCAAGAGCATCTCCGCACAGAAACAACAGCTGTTGTGGTGGAAAGAGGAATTCCAATCCCTCGTACTGGCGGAGGTCACCCAATCACTAATTGCTGAGAAGCGGGATAAGCTCAAGCAGCTTAAATCTATTCGTGGAGGTTTCTATAGTCCGGCCACAGTCAATCGGTTTCTTGCCGTTTTAAGTCATGCCTTTTCTGTGGCTATAAAAGAGTGGGAATGGACCAAGGAAAATCCAGTCCTTCGAGTCCGTAAAATGCAAGAACCCTCAGGCAGGATTCGGTTTCTCAGCGATGAGGAACGGAAGCGATTGCTGAAGGTATGCATGGAGTCAAACTCAAGGTATCTGTTCCCCATCGTGGTACTCGCGCTCTCAAGCGGGGCGAGGAAGTCTGAGATCCTGGGTCTGCGTTGGCGTGATGTCGATTTTGAAAGAAATCAGGTTGTCCTGCATGAAACAAAAAATAAAGAACGCAGAACTTTTCCCTTGCGCGGCATGGCCCTGGATCTGGTAAGCGCATTAGATGAAGCGAAGGCTACAGATGGCTTTTTGTTTCCAGGGAAAAATCCAAATGTGCCTTACGACATAAGACGACCCTGGGAAAACGCTTTAAAGAAAGCTGAGTTCCAGGATTTCAAATTTCATGATCTCCGACACAGTGCAGCCTCGTATCTTGCAATGACAGGGGCTAGTCTCGTGGAAATTGCGGCGATTCTCGGACACAAGACCCTAAGAATGGTGAAACGTTACACACATCTCTCTGATGACCATATGGGGGATGTAGTTGCCAGGATGAATGAGAAGATTTTTTCTTGAGTTAAAGGAGAAGTAGGATGGATGAAATCGGACCAATAAAGGATTGGCGAGCTGAAGAGGCCTATGAGTATCTCAAGGGGGAGGAAAGAACTGAAAAGTGGGCTTGGGAATTTCTTCGCCGTAACCCTAAATACCAGCAAACTTGGTTAGAAGTATCCAAGGAATATTTGCCAGAAGCTTCTCGGTATTTGGCTCATTCGTTTGTAAGGGAATCGTGGGCTGAAATCATTGAGCAAATTTCAACAGCCCCAGATGACGATCTATTTATGGTCCCTCGATCCTATTTTGAAGGGTGCTACGAATATGGCCTGAAATTGGGATTGTTAAATCCCAAAACAGATTCTCCAGGTTGGATTAGAATTCGATCAAATGTAAGCGCGGAGGTTTTGAGAGGACAAGAAGTTTCGATTGACCCTGAGAATTTCCATCTGCTGAACTTTAATTACAACCAAGACCCGTTGATTGAGACTTTGCCTACTGAAGAAGAAGAGGTTTGTTACAAAAAAGGGGAGCCCTCTGTACGTCACTATCTAATCGGACTTCAAGACCTACAGGTTGGAGTCGTCTTTGATTTGAGCCAACCCCTTGATCGCCAATGGGTTCAAATTCAGGAGAGTCTTCTTAGGGAACAAGAAAGGCTTGGTTTTAAATGCTCTAAGGATATGGTGTTCAACTTTTTAGGAGATACTTGGATAGAATTATTAAGAATATTAGATGGCTTAGACACTCCTGGCGTGGGAGATTCAGAAATCAAAAATCATCTGTTTAGAAAAGATCCAAATAAACACCAAGCTTATCCACAGAAAAGAGATAGAGCTAGAATGCTAATGAATGCACCACATAAGATAGCGTCCTATTTGCCCAAGAAAGACAAAAAGAAGGAAGCGGTATCCAAATTAGAAGAAAAGCTCTTCCCAAGTCAGATTAAGTGTAAATAATTTCTCAGGAAAATTATTCATAGTTCTCCCAATTTTCAAGATCGGTACAGTTCTGTATCGTTCAGATAAGAGGTTTCAACAAGCCTCAAAAATGAAAGGGGGAGACTATATGTCTTCAGCAAAATCCAATCAAATAATTCCGCTTTCCAAATGGGAAGAGCACTTTGATTACCCAACTGTTTCTCAGCTGCGATGGTATAACTTCCAAAATACCAGTGATTTTAACCGCTGTGTCGTCCGTCTGGGGGGGAGGCTGTATATCGATACAACGAGATTCTGGGAATGGGTGGAATCAAACTATGAAAAGTAGGGGATCTGTGAGCTATATACCAGTAGACCAGGGAGAAGGTCTGAAGCTCTGGTGTGATCCGCGCTACTTCCTCACGGGAAACACTCTTATAAGAGCTTCAATTTCTTTGGTCAATAGAAGATCAACTGGGATAAACAACAAATCCCTGGTACGTGCCGTCGGAAGCCAACCAGGGATTAGGTAAGAACGACTTAACCAGCCGCCTTCATTCCATTATACTTCTTTTCAGAACATGTCGTGAAGGCGAGCTTCAATCCATAGAGGTTCGGTTATGAGATATGATCCATTACCACCAGGTTCAAGGCATGGGTCAAGTCTAGAGGAAAATCAAAATGCTAATTTCAGTTGGTATTCTCTGGAGAGACTTGGCGAACAAGACCATAAATCTAGAAATCAAGAGTCCGGAAAATATATACCCATTCACCAGTGGAATAAATTTTACTGCTGGCCCGAAGTTTCAATTCTGCGAAGACTAGTCAACCGGTCGAGAACAAATGGCTTTGAGACTGTTATCAGGCGAAGTAACGGGGAGGTTTTTGTCCATGATGTTGATTTGTTTGGTTGGTTTAAAAACATCGCCAGGATGCTTTAGTCAAGGGTTCGAATTTCAGATTCCAGGATTTAAAAAACAGTTTGCTCTACTAAATTCACTTCGGAAGGAATTGACTTGGCTACTCAAGATCGTTTGCTTGAAACAATAAACTATACTAACTTTTTCTGGTTCAATCATTCCCTGATCAATCCGACAAAATCCTGGAAACATCTCTCTTCAGCTGCTAAATCAATCTTTCCAGCAATAGGGATACATTTAAATGCAAAAGGGAAATGTTTTCCCTCTCTGAAACGTCTAGCTCAGCTGTCAGGTGTATCGGAAAAGACGGCATGGACTGGTGTTCATGACCTTGATTTTGCGAAATTTGGAGGGATCGAAATTGAAACTATAATCAACCGTCAAGGTTATTCTCAACACCGTTACTTCTTACCCCAACCGAGAGGCATTCTAGAGCGAAATACAGCATTCCAATTTTTTCGGTCCGTGATTGATGGGGGTAATTGGGCAAGCATAGGTCACTCAGCTAGAGCTCTGTATCCCGCAATAAAGCATTTTAGTATTTTTAATATTGATGCGATGGAAGCCTTGGGGAGTAAGATAGAATATAGAGATCCAGAAAATTTCAAAGACCTTTATCCTCATCGAGAGTTT
>Ga0257123_1000629_pt1 | contig 26196 bp, 19 predicted proteins | sample SI106_135metaG_FD_190185 | JGI IMG/M metagenome (GOLD analysis project Ga0257123, IMG submission 190185) | Marine microbial communities from Saanich Inlet, British Columbia, Canada - SI106_135 | ecosystem: Environmental > Aquatic > Marine > Inlet | place: Canada: British Columbia | collected...
GGAATTATGCATTAAAGGAGGCTAGAGGAGAGTATATAGCCATTCTTGATTGTGATGATTTGTGGCTGCCAACAAAACTGGAAGAACAAATTCCACTTTTAGAAAAAGATGGAAAAGTCGGTTTAGTTTATAGTGATGCTTTTTTGTTTAACGAAAAAGGAAAGGAAAAGTGTCAATTTGCATTTACAAAACCACATAGAGGTGATATTTTCTCTGAACTATTGTTCTCGAACTTTATCAATGCACAAACTGTAGTAATCAGAAGGAAGGTGTTTGAGGATTTAAAATATTGGTTTGACAGCCATCTAATTTGGGCGGGAGATTTAGATATTTATTTAAGGATATGTTATAAATGGAAGGCTGATTATGTAGATAGACCGTTAGCGAGACATCGTGTGCATCGTGACAGCGCTACGTTTAAGAAAAGTAGAGAATGTCTGGTTACGGAACTCAATTTACTACTGGAAAAAATTTATAAGAATTTCAGTGATTTTGAATATAAATATCCTGAAGAGAACCGGCGCTTAAAGAGAAGAAGGGATGTTGAATTATCACTTTTAGATTGGGAGAATGGTGATAAAACGCAGGCAAGAAAAAGACTCAATGCGTATGTACAGGATCGTGTTGTTTATACGATTTTATATTTCCTGATGTATTTTCCTTTTCGTTATGTTTATTACCCTTGTCTTAGAATATACAATAAAAGCATAATGGCATAGTAATTGAGAAATTTCAACTAATGCATTTTGTCGATAAAAATGTCAGTATCAAATGATAATAAGTCACGGAAATTACACGATTCTTCAGTACCGACAGTAAGTGTAATAATGAATTGCTATAACGGTGAGCAGTATTTGAAAGAAGCGCTGGACACCATTTATGCACAGACATATCAGGACTGGGAAATAATCTTCTGGGATAATGCGTCAACTGACAGTAGTGCAGAGATTGCCAGGAGTTATGGCGACAAACTTAAATACTTCAGGGGAGAAAAAACAGTTCCACTCTTTGCTGCCAGGAATTGTGCATTAAAGGAGGCTAGAGGAGAGTTTATTGCTATTCTTGATTGTGATGATTTATGGTTGCCAACAAAACTGGAAGAACAAGTTCCACTTTTAGAAAAAGATGAAAAAGTTGGCTTGGTTTATAGTGATGCTTTTCTGTTTAATCAAAAGGGAAAGGAAAAGCGACAATTTGAGATTACCAAACCACATAGGGGAAATGTTTTCCCAGAATTATTATGTAGCAACTTTCTTAATTCCCAAACGGTAGTAATCAGAAAGAAGGTATTTGACAGTCTAGAATCTTGGTTTGATGGACGTCTGACTTATGTGGGAGATTTCGATATTTATTTAAGGATAAGCTACAAATGGAAGGTTGATTATGTAGATAGACCGTTAGCCAAATATCGTCTTCATCTTGGCAGCGCTACGTTTAAAGAAGGTAGAGAGGGTCTGGCCATGGAACTCGGATTAATGATTGAAAGCCTTAGTAAAGCTATCGATGATCTTGAGTATAGATATCCCGAAGGGTATAGGCGTTTAGAGAGGAGAAGGGATAATGTATTATCACTTTTAGATTGGGAAAATGGTGATAAAAAGAGGGCAAGAAAAAGAATCAAAGCCTATATACGGGATGGTCGTGTTTACCCGATCTTGTATTTTCTGATGTATTTTCCTTATCGTTATGTCTATTACCCTTGCTATAGAATATACACTAAAAGCATAATAGCATAGTAATTTCCTGATTACACTTCATTCACCACCTAGGTGGTCACATGTTGTTAAAAGGTGATAATAGTAGAAGTGTTTCAAACATGGGTTAGGTGTTACTATAGAGTTTATCAGATTATTGAAGCTTGACAATGAAATTACCATTGATATGATAGCTCCTGCACATTTCTAAGATGAACATTTTACTGTCAATTAATACATACCTTGAATCAACACGTATAGTGAATAATAATGGAGAATAACAGGTTGTTATGAAACAAGGAAAGCAAAAAATTCTGCTTATAGAACCTCCCTTTTACAGGTTATATAAAGACACATACTCCCTTGATAGATATCCACTCTCTTTAGGCTATCTGGCTGGGACAATACACAAAGAGACAGATTGGGAGGTGTTGGTATACAATGCAGATTTTTGTTCTCAGAGTGAGTCAATGAGTGTTGGATATTTGACAACTACAGGTTACGACAAGTACCTGAATCATTTGAAGGATTTGTCTCTGCCAGTATGGGATGAGATAAAGTCTACCATTCTGGATTTTAAGCCTGATGTTATCGGTATTACTACTAAATCACAGAATTTCAAATCGGTTTGCATAGTGGCAAGAATTGCAAAGGAGATCAACGAAGATATTACCGTAATAGTTGGTGGACCTCATCCAACCATGACAGGGTCTGATATATTTAAGTGTGCGGATTTTGATGTAAGCGTTATTGGTGAAGGTGAGGATGTCATTGTTGAACTACTTAACGCGATTGCCGCCCGAGAGAATTTTAATAATATACGGGGTATTATTTATAAAGAAGATGGCAAAACTGTTGAAACTGGACCGAGAGAATATATTAAGGACCTGGATTCCCTATGTTTTCCGCATGAGAGTGCACAAGAGGTGTTAAAAGATTATGATCAATATCCACGAACCGCATTCAGGAATATTTTTACCATAAGAGGTTGTCCTTATAACTGCCTGTTTTGTGGTTCCTATAAAATATGGAGTAGGAAATCAAGGTTTAGATCTCCCGAGAGTGTCGTAAGAGAAATAAAACAGCTTCAAAAAATGGGATTACGAGTAGTTAACTTTGATGACGACACCTTTGGTGTAAGTAAGAAGCATATACGTGATCTGTGTAATGCCATAAGAGAGCACTGTCCCGGCTTGCAATGGAGTAGTGAGATCCACGTAAAACTGGTTGATGATGAAACCATTTCAATTATGAAGGAGGCCGGATGTTGTTTTATTCAGGTTGGGGTTGAATCTGGAAATAATGAGATATTAAAACAGATGAGAAAGGGTACTACTATTGAAGAGGCGCTTAGTGCCTGTGAGATCATTCATAAACATGGGTTAGAATTAAAAACTTTTTTTATAGTTGGCTTTCCTCTAGAAACGGAAGAGACACTGAGTGATACGGTTGCTGCAATGAGAAAGGTCAAATGCGACCAGATGACCTATAGCATCTTTACACCTTTTCCGGGTACGGAGTCATTTGAATTATGCAAAGAATATGGGTTGATTGATGATGACTACGATGTTTCACTATACAATCTTCAGAGTCCGGCAAACTGTTTTTGTAAGAACATAGAAAGAGAAAGGTTTCGGATGCTGGCCTCCAGGATAGAAAAGATGGTTGACAGGAAAAATATGTTAAGCAGGATAAAGAGAATGTTTTCAATGAATACGGTATACAGGATACAAGAATTGGGAGTGCTTAGAAGTTTGCAAAAAGGTATAAGGGTATTTATTAATAGATAATAACTTACAGGCATTGTCTTCCCATAGTCGCATCAATTAAGAAATTACATGATGAATTAAATAGGCCTAAGTTGTTTACCTTTGAAAAGGGTTACCTTAGGTGTTATAGCCGAAATATATGTTGCTTATCAAGTCGTAATATAATGAGATTGTAGTTGGGAAACATAAATATGTAAGGTTTTATGAGCAAGTTTCATTCTAACTTCTTATTATCTTTGTATAACCATTTCTAGAAATTTATTAATTCTTTACTAATATAATTAATATGCTATGTGGAATGAGTATATACAGAAGATGCCATCATAACGGAAATCAAAGATGAATAATATTGAAAAATATGTTGATAAACTCCTAATATATATAATTATATTTAATTCAATTTATTTTGTTCTGTCTCTTTTCACCGGAAATTATTTTGATTTCTCTGTTTTCACTGTAGATATTGATTTAAGCAGACCACGCCAGTTAATAGGAGTTATATTATTTGTCTTCTCATCTTTTTTCTTCTTTTTAGCAAAATTAAAATTCAACATAAATTATAAAATTCTAGTAATTTCCTCATATTTATCATTGTTATTAGTGGCAGTAAGTTTTGAAAGCTTTTTGATTCATACACATAACAATGCAAATCTCGATCTTGAGGTTGGTAGAGTTAAATATTTAGAAAAAGCAGCGAAAAAAGCAAAAAACCTTAATATTGATTTTGATGCGAGAACTCCTTACCAAGTCATCATGGATTTCCGAAAAAACAATATTGAGGTTTTCCCAAGTTCATCTCCTGGTGGCATGTTGCATTTAGAAGAGCCTTTCATGATTGATAATCATCCCGCTGTTCTTATGTCTGGCATTTCAAATAAGATGCATATAACAATAAATGAATCTGGCAAGTATGACACATACATATCCGATAAATATGGTTTCAATAATCTCAACCCAGATTATGAATATCCAATTGATATAATGTTATTGGGTGATAGTAATATTGAAGGCTATGCTGTAGCACCGGAGGATAATATTCAAGGTTCGCTAAAGAAATTAGGTACAAATACAATATCTGTGGGGAAAGCGGGTCATGGATCATTATTGCTGCTCGCATCATTAATTGAATACGCAAAACCTTTAAAACCTAAAAATCTTATTTGGTTTTATACAAGTTATGACAATCTAATGAATCTGAGAATGGAATTAAAATCTCCTATTCTTACTAGATATTTAGACGATGAAAATTTCTCTCAAAAATTGATAAATAAACAAAAAGAAATTGATGATTTTGTTATTAAGTATACTGAAAGGAAATTGTCAGATTTTCCAAAGCAAAAGAAGAAACGAAAACACAACTCCCAGAAATTTATAAGCAAATTAAAAAGGGTTGCCATGTTCGACAGAATTATTACCCTTTTTTCCTCAACTTTAAGAGGGGGAATTTATGTAATTGAAGACCCTTTATATGAGTCGTTTAGATTAATTTTGAGTAAGGCTCATTTAATAGCTAAAGCTTCAAATTCAAATTTATATTTTGTCTATATGCCACTTTTCACCGAGATTGAGCAGAAGAAGGGCCTTAATAAAAGAGTAATTAGTATAGTCGAAGAACTTAATATTCCTATGATTGATATTTATAATAAGGTTTTTCTAAATCATCATGATCCATTATCATTATTTCCATTAAGGCTAGGGCATGGACATTATACTGCAGAAGGGTCTAATTTAATTGCTAGATCTATTTATGAGGAAATATACCAGTCTTCAATCAATGGTATTTACAATCATACCTCGAATGGATAAACCGCTAGACTCTTCTATTTGCTCATTTCCTTAGCATCCTTTTGTGGTTTTGTAAGAGATAGCTGAGAATTAATCATTTTTCTAGTGTTAAAAAACAGGAGAATTAAGTATGGAAAATGATACCATTAACCTAATTGATTGCCTTAGGGTGATCAGGAAGCGAAAGATACTGGTCATTGCGGTATCCTTGATTTGTATGGTAGCTGCGGTGGTAATAAATCTGACGTTGAAAGAGTTATACCGGGCCGAGGCTATTATAGCCATTGGGCAAAAGATAGACCCGGATATCGGGTATACTCTTAAATCTTCCGTGATAGATGGCACTAAAAATGTGAAAAAAAACATTTATGCCATATCTGAACTAAATAAAAAATCTTCAAAATACGACTTTAGCGTTGGGAGGGTTAATGATACGGAAACCATGCTAAGAGTTGTCGTTAAAGGTACTGATATGGGAAGTACTAAAGAAATTCTTGAAGAGATTGTAAATGAACTCTATGACGATCACCTTAGAATTAGAAAAAATTCTATCCAGTATCAGAAGGCTTATTATGAGAGAGAGAGGGTGCGTTTGAAAACTGCAATAGAGACAATGAAGGCAGATATTAAAGAAATGAATGATGATATCTCTTATGTAAGAAAACAGCTGGTGGCAATGAAGGCAGAGAAAGCGGATCCTATGTCAATAGGGTTTTTTATGAAAATGAATTGGGATTGGGAAAGAGATGATATGGTAGGAGTGAAAAAGCGGAATCTCTCGGCTGCAGTGTCAAATTATGAAAAATTAGATAATTCTGAGAAAGAAATAACAGATTCTGAAAATCGTGAGAAAGATAAAACAAGGATGGTTGGTTCAGTAAAGGTTAGAAACGTCAATCTAAGGGCAATGAAACTTTTTGTTCCGGCAGCAGGGGCTGTAGGTTTTACGATCTCTCTCTTCCTGATCCTCTTTATAGAGTGTGTAAGAGAAAGGGGAGATGGGAAAAAGGATTCAGTTTAAGGGTAGGGCTCTGAAAGAGGTCATGTCTCATGCCTGCCATGTGGCACTAGCTCAATAATTAGGTAACCTTTTGAAGTTTGTAAAATTACAATGAAGATTAAAATACAAAAGCTTTATGCATGGTCAATTATTCTGGAGCCAATGATCTTTTTTACTCTGTGTCATCAACGCCTGTCTGGTGTGGGACTAAACGTTTCCAGAATGATGCAGATTGTCATTTTGCTTTTCTTTTTACGTTTAGCAATTAGTGGTAAAATCAACCTTCGCATCTCAGGCGTCATAAAATCCAGGTATTCGTTATTTGTTCTGTATTTTTGTTTGGCGGTAATGTCAGGGATTGTAGGGCTACTCATGGGTGTGTACTCATTAGATGCAGTTATTAATCTCCCTCGTAACAGCTTTATTTCAGGTATAATAAGATCTTCATATTTCCGCCCGTTTTTTGAATATATTATATTAGCCTATTACATAGGTTATTTCGCAGTTCTACCATCCATTATTCTAAAAAAAGAAGAAGATATTAAATATTTATTCAAAGTGTTTTTCTTGATTTTCAATATATCATTGATAATAGGTCTGATTGATTGTTTTCTTGTATGGAAGTTTCGCATTACAATTACAGGCAGGCATTTGCATGAATGGTACACAGAGCCAAACGGGCCTTTGTGGGTTGGGCTTAGGTTTCATGGTATTTTTGGCGAACCTCGTGATGCGTTTGTCCTCTTAGGGTTTGGTGCGGCGTTTTATTATCTAAAGGCCATATTTTTTAATGAGGCACAATATAAATGGTATTACGCTTTGCTTTTGATTTGTGCGGTTATGACAAAAAGTACTTCTGGCATAATGGGAGTAATTATATTTATAATGCTCTATTTTGTGACTATATGTATAGATTTTAGGCTCAGACGTTTTATAAAAGCATTTATTTTGTTTAGTGTGCTGGGTGTAGTCTTTTATGTCGCAATAGTTACTTCGAATCGTCTTGGCATCTATCTGGATTTCTTTACAGGAGGAATTAAGGTGGCGTACTATGAAGGTGAAGTGCCAACGATTATTTATGGGCAGATGGTTAATATTTATCCTATATTTTGGATAATTGAAAATCTTGTCCAATTCAACCCAATCCCATTGCTAATAGGCCAAGGGCTTGGGTCATCCGTATTTGTTAGCGGTTCTTATGGTATGGAAGGCCTAAGCAATCCTCATGCGGGCATTATTAGAGTGATTGCAGGGACTGGTATAATAGGTTGCTTTCTATATGTCTCCGCATTTTACATTCCAGTAAAAAGAATGACTAGAAAATTACCTTATAAGATCCGTGATAATATAATTCTATTTATGATACTAGTTTTATCGTTAACTTTAGGTCATAGAAGTCCAGCAGGTTTTATATTTATAGGAGTATTGTTTGCGATCTTTAATGTTTTTGCCAATAACGGCATTTTGTACAGGAAGCCATAGAAATGAGTAGTAATGTCTGATTATATTTTCATGTGTAACGCTAACAACAAAATAATTGAAGTTAAATATCAAGGCGGGTTTGCGCCTTGATCTAATGACGTTAAATTTTTATAAAAGGACGCCTAAGTTGAACAAACGAGTAGCATTAATTTATCCGCCACACCATGTTGGTCGAGTTTTATTTTCTTTGGCCTATCTCTTGGGGCATCTTCGTAAGCATAATCATGATTCAGAATTTAAGGTAATTGACTGTCCTACAAACAACTATGACTTCGATGATCTTAAAACGGAATTATTGGAATTCAAACCTGATATTATTGGAGTTTCCATCCCTTTTACAACGATGCTAAATAAGGGTAAACAAGTTATGGAAATCATTCGTAAAATATTACCAAATAGTTGGTTGGTTGTTGGCGGCTCTCATCCAACTCTATGTCCTGAAGATGTTGTTGAGTATTGTGATTTTGTTTTAATAGGGGATGGAGAGGATAAAATGTCTGATATTGTAGATTACTTTCCAAACAAGAAACAGGTTTGTGATTTGGGGGGAATTGCATATTTATACAATGGTCGTATGAAGTTGAATCCAGATATTAAAGAAAACCGTAAGACAAAAACTATGGGGTCACCTGATTGGGATGGTTCAGACATTGAGAAGTATTTTCCTCCTTTTATTTTTGGAAACAAGGAAAAATGTTACGAAACATTTACAAGTAAAGGGTGCCCCTTTAGTTGTACATTTTGCTCGAATGGTACTATATCAGACAGGAAGGTGGTTTACAGAGAACTTAAGGATGTTGTGAATGAGATTATTTGGGCAAAAGAAAAGTACAATATAAACAATTTTGCAATAAGAGACGAGGTCTTTTGTGTTAAGACAAAAGTCATAAATTTCTGCAATATGCTTAAAGAAAAGGGGCTAAATATAAATTGGTATTTTCAAACTCGTGTTGAATTTGTAAAAGACAAAGAAATGCTAAGGGTTATGAGAGATGCTGGGGCCAAAGTTGTAAATATTGGTATTGAGTCTGGAAGCGAAGATGTTTTAAAACGAAATAAGGGAATAAAAAGAGAAGATGTGGAAAAAGCCGTAAAGTTGCTAAGGAGTGCAGGGTTCCTTGTTTATGCCGGTTTTATTATTGGGTTCCCAGAAGACACAATTGATACTGTTTGGGAAACAATTAAATTTCCTGATGAATTAGATCTGCACTCACCCGGTTTTCAGCTAATGGTTCCTTTTCCAAAGACCCAAGTAAGATATTTAGCTGAGAAAGAGGGAGGAATTCTAACGAATGATTATGAAAAATATTGTACTTATAATGTTGTATATATCCCACCAGGATTACAAGGCTATGACCTTCTCGCTATCCGCAAATTTGCGTACCAATATTTTCATACCAGAACAGAAGAACGATTAAGTAAATGGATAGATCGTTTTAAAGATAATGAGGATTATCACCTCATTAAGGAAACATACACTTCACTATACGATAAAAAAGATTCTTTGAATAAAGAATATTTAAAAAAATTAAGAATGCCTGATAATGGTTTGAGTAAGGAAAACATGAAACGGTTACCTTATTGAAGCTGTTCAGTTTTTTATAATATGTTTCAATATTAAAAAGCAAATTTAGTTCTGAGCCATTGGCTCTTACACAAGAAGTCGTAAGAATGAGCAGTACTGTCCGGTTAGGTTTTTGTGTACAAAAATAGCAACAAAATAATTTTATTTATGTAGTCCTTCTTCTTTCCATATCCGGTGGACATGCTTAAGTTTGACTCTCCATCCTTGCTCTGACTTACATATTCTTTGCTTACCTAAATCCATATCGTTTATATTTGCAGGCTAATCTGATAATACCTTGACTCAACACTCGGTCTTTGTTCTGTGAATTATGTGTATGACGCTATGTATCTTAGAAAAGGTCTCCTCCTTAGTATGGTACTTCTTAACGAGGACCAGGCCAATTGTGTTTTTGAAAAAAATTGTGAAGAATATATACCCTAGATGGGAAAGTACATTTGGTGCAAGATCCAGGTTACAGGAAACAAAGTGATTATATATATATGAGTAATCCATATTTTGTTTTGCATGCACCCAATATTCATTGTGGAGGTGGGTTGGCGCTTTTAAAATTACTGATAGAGGTGCTACCTGACCGTTCACATTTGATTGTTGATGATAGATGCCCTATTCCTGAGTCTGCTCTTACCCGCTTACAGGTGCATTGGGTAAAGCCAACACTATGGCATCGACTAGGCGCGGAATTGAGATTGAAGCAGATTGCCATGAAGGATTATCAGGTGCTTTGTTTTGGCAACCTCCCTCCATTGTTTAAATTAAAGAGTAAGGCTGCTCTCTTCTTACAGAATAAGTATCTTATCGATGCAGTTGTACTATTAGGCTTCCCGATCAAAGTTCGTATACGAATTTTGATGGAGAGACTTTGGCTGAAAGTCTGTCGAAGCCATATTGATAAGATAATCGTTCAGACGCCTTCCATGCAGAAACTTCTTAAGAATAGTTTGTCACTTGATGCTGCAGTACTTCCATTTGCTACTGATGCGAAATTATTTTCAAGAAAATTTGATGGAATCGCCAGGGTGAATCAGTCATATGAGTTTGTCTATGTGGCATCAGGAGAGCCACATAAAAACCACCTGAATTTGATTAAGGCATGGTCTCTTCTTGCTCAGCAGGAGATTTATCCTTCTCTCACTCTGACATTGAGTGAGAAGAAGTTTTCTGAGCTAGTTTCCTGGATTGAGCAACAGAAGAGGGAATATAGCATGAATGTTTTTAATCTTGGCCTCATTTCGGAAGGTGAGATTCAGGACTTGTATCTGAATGCGACGGCTCTTATTTTTCCTTCCACGCTGGAGTCATTTGGAATTCCCTTGATAGCAGCCAGAGATGCAGGTTTAGCTATTGTTGCATCTGAACTTGATTATGTTCGTGATATTGTGGATCCTGAGGTTACTTTTGATCCGGCTTCACCACTTTCAATTGCGCGAGCTGTAAAGCGGTTTTTGGGAGAAAAAGAAGAGACGTTGCGATTGCTTGATGCCAGAGGTTTTTTGGATACAGTATTTAAAGATTGAAAGTTTGTGTATTCTCATAGTTAGCCAGTATTTCTGACTTCAAAACTTTCATAAGTCATCTTGTGTTTGTGTTGGCAGAGCTGATGTAGTAAGCATCAGGTGCTCTTTATCATACAAAGACGGAGTAGAGTGGTTTTAAAGAAGAGTAAGGATGTTCTTTTTTTTAATAAACATAGTTTTATAGCTAGAGGATATGGCTCTATCGAAATAAATAGTATTGTCGGCATGATAACATATTGAAGATATTGTTGGATTATTGAAATTAAAAGGCGAAATGTATGAGCTTGATAAAAAACAATGTTATCCTTAACTCACAAAGGGCCATGAAGATGGTTCGAATTATTAATTTTTCTCCTCGTTCTTCTATCGGTCCATTATGCTTTGATATCTCTGTTACCTCAAGGTGTAATCATAAATGCTATTTTTGCAAAACTCACTCTGACTTGGTGAATGATAAACCGCAACATGCAACACTATCAGAGTATGTTATGAGGCGTTTTTTAGATGATTGTATCAGGCTGGGCGTAGAGGAGATCTTGTTTGCTGGAGCGGGAGAACCATTTCTTGTAAAGTACCTTCCAGATATGATCATTGAATATGGAGGGAGGATCAAAATAAAGGTATTAACAAACGGAAGTACTCTTCATAAGGTTGGTTCGCCTCTTTTAATAGATAAGATTTATAAACTAACAATCAGTCTTAATTCTATTAGGCGTGAAACGCATAAACGAATACATGGATACCGGGATAACAGACAGTTTGATAGGATAATGCAAGGTATTAATAAGATACTTGAGATGCCTCATATTCGTGGGAAGCTCCAGATTAATTATGTGATTACACCAGATAATATTAATGAATTTGACAGCATTATTGAAATGAGTCACGACAAGAACATCTTCTTTGCCATGCGTCCTCTGGGTATTAGCTTTAATGAATTGAAGTCTAAAAAGCTACATGTAGATTCAATAAGAGAGCTTAGCAAAAATGTTGAAAATCAATTAAAAAAAACTTATCTCAATCAGCAAACAATTGCAACTTTAGAGTTTGTGCGTGAATCACTGTCTGTAGTTACAAAAGTAGACCAGAATAAAGGTGAGTTATTACCATGTTATTCTGGATTTTATTGGGGGCATATACAAGGTAATGGAGATTACAGTATATGTTGTCATGGCAGCAAGACGTTGGGTAATATAAAGGAAAAGAGTCTTTATGAAATATGGAAGTCAAAAGAAACTCAGTCAGAGATTTATTCTGCTGCTTTGATGTATGAAACCAGAGCTCCCGTTTGTGCATACTGCTTCAAGTGCAGAGACCCTCATATGTACTCAGCCCATTTCCATAAATATTTTTCTGTAGTCCCCTTTCAGCTTGCTATGATGCGATCTTGGAAAAGGCTAAAGTCTGGGTAAGAATAGAGAGTGGGCAATACATCAATAGTGGTCATGGCGACTTGTATAAGCAAAACCAGGGGCTATATAATCAGGGCAATCAACAGGTAGGTATCAAGCTATACACCGGTGTTCCAGCCATGAGTACTGTTGGTTGTTTTGTTCTCTATCATAGGGCCTAACGAAAATTGATTTTATGTGTATGTTTAGCGTCGTGTGGTGGTATATTCCCCGTTATGTTATTTAACTTTGTTAATCTTGCACTAGGAATTTAGATAATCATTAAGTTTTAGGGGGGTATACCGTTCTGCGTATTTTATTGCTAAGCCAATATTTCTATCCGGAGCCTGGACCGAGAGTCCATGAATTAGCTTTAGGTCTTTCAGACAGGGGACATCAGGTTACAGTTATTACTGGGTTTCCTACTTATCCATACACTCATTTTTATAAAGGATACCGTCCGCAGTTTTGGTTTTGGGATTCATATAAAGGTGTCAAGATATTACGGTTGCCACATTTTCCACATGGAGGAAAATCTTCTGTCAAAAGGGTATTACACTATGTTTCATTTATGCTTTCTACAGTAGTTTTAGGTAACTTGCTAATTACGAAAGCTGATTGTATGTATGTGTTTTTGCCTCCACCTCTAATGGGAATTTCTGCCTGGATTATAGGGTTATTCCGTAGGATCCCATTTATGTATGATATTCAGGATATCTGGCCAGATGCTGTTGCTGTCTCCGGAATGATTAAAAGTAAAATGGTAATAAAATTATTGGGGCTTATTGAAAGTTTTATTTATTGCAAAGTGGCTGCTATAAGTGTTCCTTCACCTGGTTATAAAAAGAATCTTATAGGTAAGGGAGTGCCTCCAGGTAAAATACAAATTATTTCTAATTGGGCGGATGAAAGCGTTTATAGGGCATTGCCATATAACAATTCTCTTGCCGACAAATTTGGAATGAAAGGAAAGTTTAATATTCTTTTTGCAGGGAATCTTGGCAAAGTACAAGCGCTGGATACTGTGATTTTAACGGCAAAGTTACTTGTGGATATTCGTAATATTCAATTTGTTTTTGCGGGAGACGGTGTGGAAGAAGAACGATTAAAATTATTGTCAAAAGAAATGGGGCTTAACAATGTGCTCTTTTTAGGTCGTTTTCCACCCGAAGAAATTTCTGAAATTTGTTCAATTGCTGATGTATTATTAGTGCATCTTAAAAATGATCCTTTGTCAAAAATAACTATTCCCAGCAAAACTTTTTCATATATGGCAATTGGCAAGCCGATATTAATGGCTGTTGAAGGGGATGCTGCTGCTCTAATCAGGTCAAAAGGAGCTGGAGTTACTTGTTCTCCAGAAAATTCTACAGAGATGGCAGATGCAATAAATACTATTAGATCTATGTCGTATAAAGAGAGAGAGGCAATGGGAAGTGCTGCTAAGAATACTTTCCTTCAAGGATTTAGACGCGACATTATAGTTGATAAATTTGAAAAGGTGTTACAGGATATTTCATATTAAGGATACATCTAAAAGACGAGATCATGAAAGTTTTATTCATAGTTCCTCCTGAGAAGACATATATCGGCGCTAGCTCACACAAGTCGGTGGACCATAAGAGGGAACATCGTCCACGATTGGGCATTCTTTCCGTGGCCACTTATTTGAAACTTAATAGGCCGGATATAGAATTTAGATTCCTGGACTGCCTGGCGCTTGAGATGGAATACAGTGATCTAGAGAGAGAAGTTCAGGACTTCAAACCCGATCTTGCAGGGATAACCTGTCTTACATTTACATACATTGATTGTCTTCAAACTTCATCAATAGTTAAAAAGGCCAATCCTGAAACAAAGGTTTGTCTGGGAGGTTTTCATGTCGCGTTATATCCGGAGGAGTCTCTTGCGCAAAAGGATGTTGATTTTGTTATTTGTGGCGAGGGCGAACAGACCATGCTGGACTTAGTCAATCATTTGGACAAGGGAATTCCTGAAGTAGCTGGTATTTTAGGTCTCGGTTATAAAGATAAAGAGAATCAGTTTTTAAACTCGAATAGACCGGTAATTGAAAATCTGGATGATATTCCGTTTCCAGATTATGATCTCATTGATATTAATCTGTATAGTCATGTCTTAGGTAAGGGAGGTATAAATCTTGCCTTAGAATCGGCACGTGGATGTCCATTTGGATGTGTTTTCTGTGATATCAGGCATTCCAAGTTCAGATATCGCAGTGCGGAGGCGATTGTAGGAGAGATCGAGCGGTTAGTGTCTAAGGGTGTTCATTCCTTTTTTACGGTGGATGACAACTTGACTGTTAACAAAAAACGGGTCATTAAGATGTGCGATATGATTGTTGAAAGGAAGCTCAAGATTGACTTTAAGGTCAGTAGTAGAGTTGACACGGTTGATGAAAAAGTTCTTTATCATCTCAAGCGTGCAGGCTGTTCAAGACTATCTATCGGAATTGAATCAAGCAAACAAAAATACTTGGATTTTTTAGGCAAGAATGTTACCGTAGGCAAAATTATAAAAACTATTCAGTCGGCTCATAAGGTTGGTTTGCCAATTTTTGCTTATATAATGCTTGGATTGCCAGATCAGACTAGGGAAGAGATGATGGAAGAGGTTAAATTCCTAAAGAGTTACAAAGTGGAATATGCCAGCTTTTCCGTTTGTACCATCTACCCAAAAACATTGCTATATTATCAATGTCTTGAAAATGGACAGCTCGATCATGATCCTTGGCCAGAATTTGCCCGGAATCCTAAATGTGACATGGAAGTTACATTTGCCAGTAATATTTACAGTCCAGAAGTGTTGCGTGATATTCAGCTTGCTGCCACGAGGCGTTTCTATTTTAGCCTCAGTTCTATATCAATGCATTTGAAGAGTATAAGTTCATGGAAAGCTTTTTTACAGAAGGCAAAGCTGGGTCTACGTTTCCTGGGTGTGTCTGAATGATAAAGGGAATAGTATTTTGTATGCGGCCTAACCTATAATGTTAAATATACGGTGCTTCACAAATATTTTGTGTTTTTAAGGTGTTATCATGTATAAACTAGCGAAGATATTCTTATTAAAATATACGATTAACAGGAGAATCTGTCTGGATGGTTACTCTTAGAGAAAATGTGATGCCTGTTTTTGTCACGGGTGGGGCTGGGTTTCTAGGGTCAGAAATATGCAAAAAACTTTCTAATGAAGGAATTTCGCATACAATTTATGACCGTAAATATCCACGATTTAAAAGTAAATACACAAATTACGTTCAGGGTGATATTAGAGATTTAGATAGGTTGATATCAGCGATAAAACAACATCAGGATATTATTCATTTAGCTGCAGAATGGAATGATGTCGGGGTTACTGATCATGAATATAACACAACAAATGTTGATGGTACAAAAAATATTGCTGATGCTGCAGAAAATAATAATATAAAATCCATCATCTTTGCAAGCAGTACATCAGTGTATAAATTTGAAGATGACAATTACAACGCTTATGGAGAAAATGATGCTGCTAAGGATCCGCCCTGTATATACGGCAAAACGAAGGCTGCCGGGGAAGATATATTAAGAAGTTGGCAGTCTAAGTCGAAAAGTAAAAATCTTAAAATTATCAGACCTTCTGTTATTTATGGTCCATATAACCGAGGTAATGTTTTTAATCTGATAAAGCAGATAAAATCCAGGTTTTTTATCCTGCCCAGAAAATATGATGTTGTAAAGAGTATCGCATACGTTGAAAATGTGGCAAATTTTTTCATATATTTACTGATGAATGAAACCTCAGACACGGTTTACAACTATTGTGATAATCCATCATTGAACACATACGAGCTGGTTCAGAAAATTAACCAGCTTTTTAGCCATAAGACAACATTAATTAATGTTAATCCTAAAATATTGATAAAAATGTCTTCTCTTCTGGATTATTTTCCAGGTAAAATTAAAAATAAATTTGGGAGCATGAAAGTAAAAAAATTCCTGCGTCCAACATATCTTTCAAATGAACTTGCTTTTAAAACAGGGTTCAATCAGCCAGTAAATACGGAAGACGGGTTAAAAGAAACGGTAGAATGGATTATTCAAAATGGTAATAGATAAAAATATCTTTTGCTTAGCAACCATTAGATTAATTAAGCAGAAAGAAGGTAAATTATGAAAGTTTTGATTACTGGTGGGGCAGGTTTTATAGGCTCGCATCTTGCCGAGAGTTACTTAGAGCGGGGCGATGATGTTTATATTATTGATGATTTAAGCACAGGAACATTAGAAAATATCAAACATCTTCAAGAGAATGAGAATCACAAAGACAAATTACATGTGACAATTGATACCATCTTAAATCATGATGTTATGTTGGAACTTGTCGGAACATGTGATACTGTTTTGCACATGGCTGCGGCAGTAGGTGTACAATATATCCTTGATAATCCCTTGTCTTCAATTGTTACAAATATTAAAGGCACTGAAGCGGTTTTGGAACTTTGTAATAAATTTAGGAAGAAAGTGTTGATTGCATCAACGTCTGAAGTATACGGAAAACACACACATGCGCCATTGGTTGAGACGGATAATATTATTTACGGTCCTTCGACTAAATTCCGTTGGTCATATGCTGCTGCAAAATTGATGGATGAATTCACGTCACTTGCCTATCACAGAACTAAAAAATTGCAAGTGGCTATAATCAGGCTATTTAATACTGTAGGCCCAAGACAGTCCGGGAGATATGGTATGGTAATACCAAGGTTTGTTCAACAGGCGCTAAGAAATGAAGTTGTTACAGTTTATGGTAATGGGACTCAGACAAGGACGTTCACATATGTTGGAGATGCTGTTGATGCAATAACAAAACTGACAGAATGTCCGGATGCAATAGGGGATGTTACGAATATTGGAGGAGCTGAGGAAATTACTATAGGAGATTTAGCAAAAAAAGTGAGGGAATTAACATGTTCTACATCTGAGATCAAGCATATTCCTTACGATGAAGCATACACGAAGGACTTCGAGGATATGCAAAGAAGAGTGCCGTCGTTAGAAAAAATAGAGAAGCTGATTAATTGGAAACCTACAACGAGCTTAGATGAAATTCTCAATAAAGTTATTGATTATTGTAGGGAGAATAAGTGAGGTTGCTTTTATTGCTGAATTCTGAAACTCATCATAGTGTCTTCAGGGATTTTGAAAGGAAGTGTGGCTGTATGGCTAATTTGAGGAGCACCTCATGATAAAGTATTTAATTCCATTCTTTTCATCATTCATCCTTTCGGTCTTCATAACCCCTTTCATTATTAAATTATCCCACCGTTATGGTCTTGTTGCTGTTCCTAAAGAAAATCGATGGCATAAGAAACCTACTGCTCTGCTTGGTGGTGTTGGTATATATTTGTCTTTTATAATTCCTGCCTTAATTTTTGTTCCTCTCAATAAATTAACTATTGGTATTTTCTTCTGTATTACCGCTATATTTGGTTTAGGGTTGTATGATGATCTTAGAGAAGTAAAGCCATATACTAAGTTTGTTTTTCAGGTTGTTGTAACAATTATAGTGATATTATTTGGACTCAAGATTAAGATCATTCCTCATGTCTATATTGCTATTCCTTTAACTGTATTCTGGATTGTTGGCATTACCAATGCTTTAAATATTCTTGATAATATGGATGGTCTATCCTGCGGAATTACTCTGGTTTCATCAATTTGTATATTTATATATGCAATGCAGAATAATCTTTATTTAGTTATGCTGTTTTCTTCTGTGCTTTCAGGGACAACACTAGGGTTCTTAATTTTCAACTTTAATCCAGCTAAAATTTTTATGGGTGATTGTGGAAGTTTGTTTCTGGGTTTTCTTTTGTCAACTATTACAATTCTTGGAACATGGCAGGAAGCGACAAATCTATTATTCGTACTAATTGTTCCATTATTTATTCTGGTAATTCCCATTTTTGATACAACTCTAGTTACTTTTTATCGCAAGAAGCATGGACAATTAGTTTCTCAAGGAGGTAAAGATCATAGCTCACATAGATTGGTGTTCCTGGGATTGTCGGAAAAGAGAGCAGTATTCATATTAATGGGGATTAGCCTTTTTTTTGGTATTTTAATTGTTTGTTTGTCAGGTTTAGATCTTTTTACTATTCTTATCCTTTTCAGTGTTTTGTTTGTTTGCCTTTTATTCTTTGGTATCTTTCTGGGAGGTATTAGAGTATATGCAGATGAAACAAGGAAATCTCTTCAGCGAAAAGGCTTAATTAATTCAGTTATTCTTTATAAAAAGCAAGTTTTACAGATACTTGTTGACATAATTGTAATCAACATCGCATATATTTCAGCGTATCTTTTAAAGTTCGAAGGCATTGTGTCTGATGAAAATATGAGATTAATTGAAACATCCCTGCCAATTATGATATTGGTAAAGATTTCTTTTTTTAGCATATTTGGGCTTTATAAAAGTGAATGGAGATATATTGGTATACATGACATGATAAAGGTATTTAAAGGTGTATCTCTAAGTACACTGCTTTGTATAGCAATAATATTTATTTTATATAGATTTAAGGGATATTCCAGAGCAGTATTTGTGAATGATTATGTTTTGACTCTATTAATGGTAGGAGGTGTTAGGGTTTTAATTAGAGTGCTTAAGGAATATTTCTCTGGAATTGTGGATGAGAGTAAAAAATTGCCAATACTTATCATGGGTGCTGGTGATGGAGGTGAATTGCTGTTACGAGAGATTAGGAATAACCCAGGAATTTGTTATAAACCAATAGGGTTTATTGATGATGACATAACTAAAAAGAACAGGATGATTCATGGGCTGAAAGTTCTGGGTACAAGAGAAGATATACCCTCGGTTACAAGGAAAAACGGAATAAAGAAAGTGATTATTTCTATTCTTTCTGGAGAAAAAGCAGAGTTACAGGGTGTCTACGAAATATGTAATGGCTTGAATGTGGAATGTAAGAGAATAAGAAATATTATTAAGATATAGGATACGCAATAAAAGACAATAAAAGAGGGGTGCAAAATTGGAAATATAGAAAATATAATATTATAGATTTTAGTTCCGAAGTAATGAAGATCTGATACTTGGGTTTATGGTTTGGAGAGAAACGACATAAGGAGTTGTTGTTAATTGATGTAGAGAAAGAAATAAGATTTACAAGGCTGCTCTGAGAACAGCCAAACGTATCTCGTAAATTGTATATAATTGGATTGGCAGTCCGTTATAATCAAGAAACGGTGAAAGCGCTTAGTTGTAAAAAGGTGTATTAGGACATCCAGGCAGGTTGTTTCTAGTCGCATGCAAGAGAATACAGTAGAAGTCTATAATTAGCTTTAAGAGGAGCCATTTTTAAGGCTCCTGTTTTTTTATAGGAATAAGTGAATGATTTCTTGGATTATTACAATTGGCTTAGTATGTATAATTACCTGTGTGATCTTTTGCAGACCGTATTTGGGCATTGTACTTATCGTCATTTCTATACCATTTGAGGGTAGCATATTCCTTGAAGGCGTTTCAATCTATCCTTTAGAGGTAATTCTGGGCATTTCCGTCCTGATTTATATATATAAAAGTATAGTCGGAAGAAATAATTATCCTGGAAATATGAAGTTGGTGTACTGTTGCATTCCATTTGTATTGTGTATCATGTTGTCGGCTGTGAAATCAATTGAGTTGCCGTTAACGGTGAAGGAAATTGTACGTTGGTTAGAGCTTTTTCTGATCTATTACCTAACTATAAATCTTATAAATGATTATAAAAAAATGAGAATTATTTTGTATTCTATGTTTTTAACGGTGGCTATTGTTTCTATATGGGGAATTATTAACTATGATAATGGGCTTTGGTTTGCATATAAGATCCACAGAGCATTCTCGTTCTTTGATAACCCGAATCCATTAGCAGGCTATGTCAATTTAATAATACCTGTCCTTTTTGGTGCGTTGATGATAAGTGTGTCATCACTGGAAAGGAGAATATTAGTTGTTATTACTATATTATCTATTGCGGCCTTGTATTTTACATATTCCAGAGTGGCGTGGCTGTCTTTGGTATTGGTAATGGTCTTTCTTTTCTTTCGAGAAAGACCCAAGAAAAGAGTTCTGCTTTTCTTGGCGATATTTTCTCTAATATTAGCTTTTACATTTTTAATTCCAGATATTAGAGATTATTTCAAGGATAGATCAAACCTGCAAAACTTACATTATGTTTTAGATCATAGAGCTTCGTGTTATACAGTAGGGTATAACCTACTAAAGGGTGACTCAGTTTTTGGAATAGGTATTGGCAACTTTCCTTTGTTGGTTAAGAAGTATATTTATTCTGATCCTTTACTAATTAAGAGGTTTGTTTATTATGATAATTCCATAATGCTAACCCACTTACATAGTTTGTATCTACAACTATTTGTTGAGACTGGGCTGATAGGTTTATGTGCTTTTATTTTCTGGTTAGTATGTATAATCAAGTATTTAGTAAGGAATCTGAAGGTGATAGAAAAGTCTAGAAATTATGGTCTTTTCGTTGGCTTGATGGGAGGGGTAATTGTCTATTTACTCAATAACCTTACAGATGTTCTTGTTGTCCATGGGATTCATCTTCAATGGGGTATAATATTAGGGCTTGCTGTGGTATTAGTACAATTTGAGGAATCTGAAACGTGTCCAGAGACGGGCTAGTCATAAGAGCAAGACGGAATATATTATATAAAGCTCTGTCAGAATCTACGAGAATCTTGCCGGCACTCTTGTTTATATATATAGCAAGGAAATTGGGTGACGAAGATTTTGGTAAATTTTCATTCGCATACTCTTTTGCGGGAATTTGTTTTATAGTGACAGATTTTGGTTTAAGCACAATACTTATAAGGAATGTGTCTCGGCAAAAAGAGCTGACCAGAGAATACGTTGGTAATATTCTGGCGTTAAAGATTCTCCTCTCATTTATATGCATCTCTGTAATAGGCATATTCATCCTTTTTACTGATTATCCTGCCGATGTCATTACTTTGCTTGTGATCTTTGGTAGCGTAATGTTTTTCAAGGCGTTGATAGATCTCTTTTGTACAGTTCTTAACGCGCATGAACGGATGGACTTAGAAGCATTCTTGAAAGGAACAAACCATATTCTTCTCTTTGTGTCAGGGATAATGATCATAGCAGTAGGATATGGACTTTTTGGTTTGGCTAATGTGTTTTTAGTAGCCTTCTCGTTTAGCTCAATAATTGGATTTTGTATCGTTGATGTGTGCATAGAAAAAATACGTCCAAGCTTTGATTTGAAGTTCTGGAGATACATCCTTAAAGAATCCTTGCCACTTGCCCTGACAGTTATTTTCACAGTTATTTATTTCAAGATTGACGTTGTTATGCTTTCCATTATCAGGGGAAGTGATAGTGAGATTGGGTGGTATTCCGCTGCGATGAGATTAATAGAGTTGATGGGCATTATACCGGCTCTGATTGTCAGTGCGCTGTTTCCCATTGTATCCAGCTTGTACAAGGAGTCTATTGACTCTCTTAAAGGAGTTTACAGAACATCATTCAGGTATCTTATTATGATTGCCTTGCCAATAGCAGTTGGTACAATGCTGTTATCTGAGCATTTAATTGATACAATTTATGGCGAGGAATATGTGAAAACAATTCCAGCATTAAAGATATTATCTCTTGCTCTTGTCTTTATTTTTGTTAATTACATTATGATGAACATTCTGGTTGCAGTTGACAGGCAAATGACTAATGCTATTATGGCAGGAACGTGTGTATTCGTAAATATTGTATTGAACATGTGTTTGATTCCTCATTATGGGTATCTGGGAGCAGGTGCTGCAACGGTTATTACGGAAATAGTTTTGTTCGCCTTGGGCATATATTATGTCGCGAAATATATTTGTAAAATCAATATTGTTGCTGTCGTTTCTAAGCCGTTTTTAAGTGTGGCCATTATGGGAACGTTTATAGAGCTGGCTACCGCAAAATTGAATCTTGCACTGGTTATTGCTTTAAGTGTCTTGACTTATTTTACCTGTTTGGTGCTGTTTAGATTTTTTACAAAAGAGGATAAGATGATCCTTATACATTTAATTCGGAAATAAGTTGTGAAAAGTTTTACATAGCAATATCTAGTAGTATAAGCACCAAAAAACAGGGGGATATTATGGGTGAGATGAGGTTTGTGACGGGGTAAGATGTGAAGAAATAACCAAACCGCATTATTCTACGGAACGTACTGTACGAACAAAGTCACTGTTGTATTTGTCCTCCCAGTACACGCTACCATTGCCTTTGAAGTTAACATACCACGCACTCCCAGAAACATGTTTATCCCCTGTCCATATTCCAGGTTGTTTACTATCAAATACAGAATCTATGTATAGGTCATTACTCTTGCCTGATTCCAGCAGTGAGGCTGCTTCTTCTACTGTAGGAAGACGCCAGTCATGATAACCGCCATACCCCCGGCTGTTCAGGCTCCTTATCCAATTCTTTACACCAATCCAGGACATATTTTTATCAGAACCAGACTGGTGCCACATCAGGCCTGTTGCATTGTCTACGACCACCTTGTCTTCACTTATAGACTTCAGTTTGTAATTATGGTTGATTGTGCTATGTCCAAAAAAGCCCCACTCTTCTTTACTGTGTATAGGTACATTCAATATCGACTGTACCTGAGGCACTGACAACGTGTTGTAAGATGAACGCAGATTAATACGAGGTTCTTCTGCACTGGCAATAGGCGTTAAATGAAAAATAAATAATATAAACAAGGCATCCCGTAAGCACTTTCTCATATTTAACACCCTGACTAAAATGATTAAATTAATATAGAAATAGCTATGCCACTTATTAAATATAAACATCAGGGTATTATACAGGTTTTTACTCATAGTCACCATATAATCATGCTTGATATGTAAATGATGCCTAATGGTAATGATAAAAAAACTTGAAACTAAACCAAAAAATAATTACACCTATAACTGTCACCTCCTAAACAGTTGGGTTGAAGATTCTATCCCTCCGAGGTATACTTTTATAGCAATGGCTTATGACAGTACCTCCCACCAAATTCCTCAAAATTATATACTTTGCATTCTAGTTGTTGTGTATGAGATCAATCACGATGTTTTATATCGTATTTATGTAGTACCTAAAAACACAAAAAGGCTAAAGATGAATAAAATCAAAGTAACCAAAATGCGTTGTAACTGCTATTGAATAAGAGTCTTAATGAATACTTGCAAAAAGATAAAAATAGATTAAAATGCCGCTAAAATAAGTGTTTTATATTTTTACGAAATGAAGATTGGCTATATCGTAAATTCTTAAACTTATCAAGAATTTACGATAATAATGAAATGAAGGTTTTGGTAATATGGAAAGCTTTAGTTTCTGAAGCATATCATAAAAAACTTAGAGAATTGTCGCAGTTTAAGGATATAGAGTTAACCTTAGTTGTGCCAACAAAATGGCATAATATTAACTTAGAGAAGAGATTCTCTAATGAGTATAAGATAATTCCTGCAAAGGTTCTACTGAGTGGTTATAACCATTTTCACTGGTATCCTGGACTGGATAAATATGTGAGGCAGGTTCAACCGGATATCCTTCATATAGAGGAAGAACATTATAGTTTTGTAACCTATCAGGCAATTAGATTAGCAAAGAGATATGGTATAAAATGCCTTTTTGTGACATGGCAGAATATTTACAAAAAATATCCTTTTCCATTTTCGCGGATTGAACAATACAATATGAAGAATGCTGATTATGCAATTGTTGGCAGCAATGAGGTGAGAAAAGTACTTATAAGAAAGGGCTTCGACAATAAGCGAATATCAACGATTCCGTTGGGTGCGGACACTAAGATGTTCCGTAAAACGGAATCAACTGAATTAAGGTCAAAGCTGCAATTGGGGTTTTTTACAATTGGGTATTTAGGTAGATTTGTGAAAGAAAAAGGAGTTATGGATTTATTACAAGCAGTATCCCGGGTAGATAATGATTTTAATCTCTTGTTGATAGGTAGCGGTAAATTAAGGCATAAAATAAATGCGGAAGGGAGACGTCTGGGAATCTTAAAGAAGATCAAAATCGTGGATTCGATTTCTTCTTCTCAAGTTCCGTATTACTTAAACTGTATGGACTGCCTGGTGCTTCCTTCTCGTACTACAAGAAAGTGGAAGGAACAATTTGGAAGGGTATTGACTGAGGCAATGTCGTGTGAAGTTCCAGTAATTGGGTCTGATTCAGGTGAGATTCCAAATGTTATAGATGATTGTGGATTAATATTCAGAGAGGGTGATGTTGACGATTTGTCTACAAAGATAAAACTGTTAATCAATAATAGGGATCTAAGGATGGAATTGGCGAAGAAGAGCCGCCAAAGAGTGCTAGATAATTTTACGCAAGAGAAGGTTGCGAGAGAGACTTACAATATTTACCAAAAAATAGTGTGCTGATATACTGTACCCCATATTTGTTTATGAGGACGAAACAGCATCTTCGCTTTTAAGATAATGCAGGAAAGAAAAAATCCAATTACAATCTTAGCCGTCTTAGATAGAAAGAATATTGCTGTTTGTATGTTGAGAATGCATGAACTGGTTAAAGAGGGATTAATAGGTTTATTAAGAATCAAGATCTATTGACAATATGAAAGTTGCACTTGTTCACGATTGGCTTACTGGCATGAGGGGAGGAGAGAAAGTTCTTGAAGTATTTTGTGAGCTTTTTCCTGATGCCCACCTATACACTCTGTTGTATAACAGAGGAAGCCTTTCCAATACCATAGAGGATATGGACATTAGGACATCTTTCATCCAGAAACTACCTCTTATTAGGAAAAAGTATCGCCATCTCCTACCAATATTTCCAACGGCTATAGAACGTTTTGATTTGCGTGGATATGATCTTGTTCTGTCTAGCAGTCATTGTGTCGCAAAGGGTGTAATAACTGGAGCTGATACATTACACATATGCTATTGCTTTACTCCAATGAGATATATTTGGGATCTGTATAATTTATATTTCAGCAAAGAGAGGGCGGGCATGATTACCAGATTGGCAACTTCCCTTGTTTTAAATTATTTACGGAAATGGGACGTGACAAGCAGTAAGCGAGTAGACAAATTTGTGGCTATTTCCAGATACATTGCCGAAAGAATAAAAAAAAACTATGGTAGGGATTCTGATTTAATATATCCACCGGTTGATTGTTCGTATTTCAAACCTGGGTTTGCAAATGATGGTTTTTATCTGATGGTATCACCTCTCGCCCCCAATAAACGTGTTGATATTGCTGTTGAAGCATTTAATTCAATTGACCTGCCGCTTATAGTAATCGGCTCTGGACAGGAAGAAAAGAAATTGGAAAAGATGGCTGGCGAAAATATAAAACTTATGGGGTGGCAATCAGATGAGATAGTTAGAGAGCATTATGTTAATTGTAAAGCATTGATATTTCCGGGCGTGGAGGACTTTGGTATTGTGCCTTTAGAGGCACAGGCATGTGGAAAACCGGTAATTGCTTTCGGTGAAGGTGGTGCACTTGAAACAATTGTATCTCTGGATAAAAACGTTAATAATAAAAATGAACAATCAAATAATGCTACCGGTTTGTTTTTTTATGAGCAAACTGCGGAGTCTCTTGCACAAGCTGTAGTTCTTTTTGAGGAGGTACAAGATCAGTTCAACGGGCAAGCGATTAGGAAGAATGCAGAGTCATTTGACAGGGTAATATTTAAAGATAAGATTAGAAAATATATTGAAAAGGAATATAAAGAGTTTAGACAGCATTTGCAGGATAAATAAAGAATGTTAAAAAAACACAGTAAATTTTTTGAAACACTGGTTCTGCTTTTAGATTTGGTAACACTGTCGTGTTCATGGATATTGGCTTATTTTTTACGTTTTTATCTTCCTGTTGTTCCTGTGTCTAA
>Ga0257123_1000664_pt1 | contig 25111 bp, 25 predicted proteins | sample SI106_135metaG_FD_190185 | JGI IMG/M metagenome (GOLD analysis project Ga0257123, IMG submission 190185) | Marine microbial communities from Saanich Inlet, British Columbia, Canada - SI106_135 | ecosystem: Environmental > Aquatic > Marine > Inlet | place: Canada: British Columbia | collected...
TTCAGCAGTGTTATCCTCTGCTGGGGTTTTAACGAAAAGTTCCTCAAGAATATCTCTTGTCTCATCAGTCAGTTTTGACTCAATCAGAGCGGACAAGTCCTGCTTGCGTAGATTGATGGCCGAAATGATAAGGTCGGCCAGACGGTGATAGTTTGGGATCTGGATGCGGTGCGAAATGAAAAGATCTATGCAACGCAGGAAAATCAGCTTTGGTTTAAGCTGCATTTGCACCATACTGGCGATTTCAGATGTTATGAAACACACTTCCTGGCTATCGAAACGCTTGAAGCCGTGGAATTCCAGGACGATATGCTCATGCCGCTGCCGGGTGCGGTCGGCATAGGACTCAGCATCAAAACTATCAAGCTGTATACTCAGATGGTGTATTACATATTCGATGTCACGCTGGTGGTAGTCCTTTGGCGCAAAGAACCGCTTGGCAGCATTGAAATATCCACAGCTAATCAGAAATCCAACTTTGTGAATTGGCTTGCGAAAGGTTTGAGTTATTTCCAGAATGGATTTGTGGAAACTGAAAAATTTCTTTCGCTGGTGGCTATCGAAGATTGGTGGATTTTCGAATAACTCCTGTCTGGCTGTGCTCAGAATGTGCATTCTCGGCATAATCTATAATCCCCGCGGGTAGAACACTGTTCTAAAAACGACCGTTTTATGAATGAGCGTTTTCCCCTTCTGGATTTCAGGCAAGACGCTTCAAACAATATCCATTTACCTTGTTCTGAAAGCAATGTTCTTTTATAATCTATGGAAACCCATTTCTGAATATTGTTAGAGTAGGATATTATGCTTGTTGGTTATGCCCGCGTTTCGACTATGGACCAAAACCCAGCCATGCAGATGGACGCGTTACGTGCAGTTGGTTGTGACCGGATTTTCACTGAGAAAGCCTCTGGGTCGCATCGGGACAGGCCCCAATTACAAGCAGCTCTCGATTACCTCAGAGAAGGAGATGTGCTGGTTGTTTGGAAGCTCTCCCGACTGGCGCGCTCTCTTAAGCAGGTCATCAAGACGGTCTCTGACATGAATGAGCGCGGGGTCGGCCTCAAGGTACTGACTCAGAAGATCGACACTACGACACCAGAAGGACGGCTATTTTTCCACATGACTGCTGCCTTTGATGAGTTTCAGAGGGAATTGATCGTTGAGAATACGAGAGCTGGACTTGCGGCGGCTAACAAACGCGGCCGCAGAGGGGGAAGGCCAAAGGGGATGAATGAGCAGAGCACCCGTAATGCTGAAGCCATGCTCAAAGATACCGAAAACTATCCATTCGTCGGCGATGTGATTGATCAGCTCAACATCGGTAGAACCGCTTTTTATAAATACTTCCCGCCAGACCGCATCCGTGAGCTCAGAAATGAGCATGGCCAAGACGCTGCACCTTAATGGGAGGTTGATTGAATGCCACGTTTTATCTCAATCAAGAAAGCTGCGGAATACGCCAGAGTCAGTCAAACGACACTCCGCCGCGCTATAAAGATAGGTAGACTCTCCCGTGTGTATTTGCCAAATGGGCATATGGGGGTTAACCCTGTAGAGGTGGGGCAATTGTTTCCGCCGAAGCAAGCTGAGAAGGATGAGAGTAGAAATGCACCTAGACGCGAGGCTGACGCGAAAATCAGCACATAGCGATGCACGGCTATGTACCTTTGTTTAGAAGAATCCTATGTCGCGTTTCGTACCTTTATGCAAGATGACCCATCTACACCATGGATTCATCCAGCTAACTTCTGACCCTATGCGGTTGGTGCTGTCTATCAACGACATCAGGAGGTTGTTTTAGCCAATGAACCAACAAACATCATCGATATACCTTTACATCAGAAACCTTGAACACATATCCACTTACCCTGGTTCCCAATGCTAGGTTCTTATCAGAATAGGCTAATATGTGATATCTACCTCTAGGAGACAGGGCACCAGATGGCTTAGCCTTCAGTCTAGATATAAGTTTTTTATCTTGGTAAAGAGCACCAACAAACTGTAATCCATATATTTTTTTATTGCCTATATATTCTACAGTGAATTGCCACTGATTTTGTCCTATTTGATCTACCTTCACAACTTTAAGCAAATTATTCACAGCATTTAACAGGTGGATTCTATTACCCTGCCTTGCCTCTTCATTTTTTGCTTTTTTATGCTTGAGAACCTGCTGAAGACTTGTATCCAATAAGGCCAGAAAACCACCTCCTTTTCCTGCCATATTCTTATAAGAACCTTCTTTATATGAAAAAAGGTTGTTTCTCTTTAAAATATTTTCATAATCCTGATTAACTACATCTTCACTATAATATTCTGCGACATCTTGCGCAGTTTTCTTTGTTAGGCTTGCCCTTTCTGAATATATAGGATGATCTACATACATATCTTTCCGGTCACCATTACTTTCATACTTATCTAACCATACCCTGTGAGCTGCATATGGATCATATCCAGCTAGAGCAGCATATAAAATACCAATTTTATCAGCTTCTTCCTCATTTTCATGTGTAAACGCAGCTTTAAAACTTGATCGTTTTGACGACTTTGATCCTGACAATAATGTAAATTTTTGAGAGTAATCCGTCTCACCTATATGGTTTGCAGTTACATGCGCAAATTCATGACCGATTACAGCAGCAAGTTCAGAATCATCTGTTAGTTGCTTCTCTAAGCCACTATGTACAATTATATAAGTTCCACCTGTAACAAAAGCGTTAAAGCTAGCATCAGGTATGAGGATTACTTTCCATTTCTCATCTCTTAAGTGGCTAACTAAATGGATTCGTTCAAAGATTTTATTTACTCTGTCATATGCCTCAGCATCAAGCTTTTCATTGTATAAAAGCCCCTTCTCATCTGCTGCTATTAGCATATCATCAATAATTTTATTCCCATTTGCAATTTGCTTCTGGCGAGTACTGGATAAATTGCGTTTTCCAGTGATTTTATCAACTTGAGTAACGGAGTCTGTTACTTTATACAAACCTTTATCTATTGATTGCATCGCTGAACAACCATTTAACGTAAGAACAATAATAGTAAGGATAATTTTTTTCATGTTAGTCCCAAAATTTGTGTCAGATTGCATTGATTTTGATACTTCTAGTGAGTAGCTTTAAATTAGGAAAAGTTCATCTACTAGAAAAAGGGGGGAAATGCAGCACAGTCACTTCTTTTTCTTCCCTTTCTTTTTTGATTTCTTCTCAGCTTTTGATTCTGGTGCTCGTTGGTTGGTCAAAAGCCTAGTCTCCAGTAAAGACAATAACCGCCCCTCCCGCTCTCGGCTCTGCTCTATTTCACCCTGCATCCGTTTAACCATGGACTGAAGGTCTTTAACCTGGGATTGCAGCACATCAACCACCCCTAATCCATTAGCGTCACCACCACTGTTAACTGTGTCACCCTTGAACGTCACTTGCTGTTGATGGTTACGTATCCCATGCACGTCACCACCTGTAACCTCTTTCAGTTCACCAAAAACTCTGAGCAACTCCCCAGTGTCAATAACCCGGTTCCCATCCCGGTCTTGAGTCACTGATATGACACCTTTTTTGACCTTTTTATAAAGTGTATTCCGGCTGATCCCTGCGGCCTTGGCCGCCTTTGTCATATTAAGCTGAGACATGGTGTAACCTCTGGTGTAATTCATTGTTGATGGTGACGTCACTGGTTACGTCATCCATGCACACCAAAGGCCATTAAAAAGTTTTAGCTACACCATACTCGATGGGAAACGCTATCCATATCCATACTACCTATGTTCATCAGCCTGTAATAAAGCCACAGTCACCGGACCACCATCCAACTCAGATCCAGCCTGGACCACGCTCCAGAACTGACCCATATCCGGCTGCATGGCCTTAATCATATGACGAGCCAGCTCATCAGCATCGGTGTATTCTTCCCATTCAACTTCAAGTTCAATCCGTACTTTCATAGCAACCTCCTAAACATTTGCCAGCAATGTCTGTCTTAAAAAACTATTGAAGTTGCCTTCAAAAAGTGGCCCTTTAAAGCCTTTCTTGCCACAAATTGCAAAGAGGATCGATCCGGTTTTCTTCAGATTGGCAATATATTCGGCCCGCAATTCGGAGACCCTGACATCACCAGCGTCCTCTTTGGCCACATCTAGTTCAGCCATATTTTGGGCATGTTGTTCCTCTTTTCTGAGTTCTTCAGCCTCCTCAACTCTTCGAGCTTCGGCCAGCTTGGTGTTCTTCTCAGCAACTGTTTCACGCAAAACTTCTGCCTCTGGCACATACGCACCATCTCGGTATCGGCCAATTAACCCGCCAATGTACCGATCAGCGGTCGTGCGTATTCCTCCAGCTTCGGCTGCCTCGGCTGTTGTGCGGATCATCCCCTCCATAACTTCATCAGGTAACTGATGTTTGGCAAACAATGAACTGATTTGCTGCATAGTCGTCTTATTGGCTCCAAGAATGTCTTTACCGTTCACTATGGTGGTAATGGATTCTGGCACCTTCTTTTTGGATGCAGGTGATGTTGACTGAGTTTTCCCTTCAGAAACATTTGAAGAAAAACCACCACCGCTTTGGCTGTTCTGGATAGGCATCTGAATTTGATGGCTAGCTGGTACCTCTGGAGGGGTTGGGGTGGTGGTTTTTTTAAGGGTCTTTTCTTCTGGTCTTTTATACTCACCGATTTGTGAGGGGTCAGTTAACCGATTTGTGAGGGGTAGGCTCACCGATTTGTGAGGACTAGACCCCATGTTGATTCGAATAACTTTCACGCCTCGACCAACTATTTTCCCGGTCTCAAATATCCGGCCATCTTCTTTAAGCTTGTTTTTTGCCCGAACCACGCTCTGTTCGTCCATGATGAAGGTTTCCTCCATCAATCTTTTGTTAGATAAAAAGGCTTCACCAACGCCACCACCACTATGTGCGAGGAGGACAAGCATCACCCGGCCAGTATGGTTAAAACCTTCCATAAAGGTTTTGTTACGCAGTAGCTCGACTGGTGTAAGAGCAAAACCAGGTGTGAATTTTTCGGTAGGTGGTTTGCCCTGCTCTGCATTATTCCAGTGCATGATACCGTTCAGGGCCTCCTTGATGGGTACCCCGGAGGCTACCTCTACCCGGAGAATATCGACAAGGTCGTCGGCATCCCGGTCTGCTGCATGGCGATGAATCCGCCGTTCGGCTGCTCGTAAAGCTGTTTCTTGGTTGGTGATTGTTGGTGCGGTTGTTGCTTCTGTCGTTTCAGGCATGACTACCTCCGTTTGTACCACTTCGGAGGAATTTTGAGAGGATGAATTTTTTTTCTTGTACCGGAGAAGTTAATTCCCTATTGTGAAGGCACAAGATTTCGTCCCCTCCGATACCTCTGGAGTGGTTATGAGAGCCTGATTACCAAACATCTTCCCGGACGAGTGGTAATCGGGCTTTTTGCGTTGTGGAACCCTGGTTCTCCAAGATTCTACACAGAAAAAGTTACGCACGACATTAGATTATTTTAATGAAACCTTCAAGCTACTATCGCCCTATCCTCGCTATAGCTCCTGTCGCCAGTTGATCTAGATCGATCCGGGCCTTCTGCCAAATAGCCAACGCATGGTCTGCATCCACCTCTACAGGACCAGGCATATCCTTTCCGCACAGTCCGGCCAATATAGCCTCATCAGCAATCTCTGCCGACACGATCCGAGCATCTATATCAGCCTGACCCACGATCGCCCTGGCGGATTTGGTGGTTTCCTCCAGCGCAAGCACATCATTGATAATCTGCATTTTGAGTTGATCGGTGTTATTCATATGCTTCTCCTTGTGATAGTTGGATCAAATGTTTTCGAACAAATTTCTCCAGCACAGTTCTTGTCGTATTAATTTCAGTTCCCAGTTCTGATGCCAAAGGTCCAGCTGTCTGATTGGCCCAGTTCTCCCAGGAGATCCGTATAGTCCGGGCCATATTAAAAGCTGAGACTTTCACCTCGGCAGCTGAAACCAGCTGCTCCTTCATCTTCCCGACCTCTAGGGAGGCTTTGACTCTTTGAATGGCAGCAAGCTTGGCCCGCTCCTGGGTTAGGTCTAGGCCAGTTATTGATTGATGACCGGCTGCCACTCTGCGCAGATGCCGGATGTAGGCGATCCGGGCCTTCTCCAAATTCACATCACGGGAGGGAAGCCCCAGTTTAGGCAGTAGATCGGCTATAGCCCTGGTTGATAGGTCTAAATGTTTAGAAAGTTCACTATGTGTTGCCATCTGAGTACCTCATTCTCCAAATTATATGATGATGACCCCCCTATGGAGTCCTATCGCTAGCGAAACGCTGCGGTCTTGCGGAACCCAATCAAATATTGTTCAGTGGGGAACCGCTCTTTTGCCGTTTTCATGGCCACGAGGCGCACCGTGTTGGTCTTTTCTTTCATTACCCACCAACACTTCCACCAGACTGTTAGGCCACGCAAACGTTTGATCTATCTTGTCTTTAGCCATTCATTACCCCCTCTTTTCGTTTGATCCATGAGTGGCACAAGTGGCGCAACAGGTGGCGCAGAGATTTCTGATATCCGTTGTAATAACAACCGTGTGGCACAAGTGGCGCAAATCCTGGCTTCTTTTATATATAGGGAAAAGGGTATATACCCCCCTCTCAAGAGGCATATATACCTTTTCCCCGTATGCGTAATAAGTTGAAAACTGCGCCACTTGTGCCATGTCGTTGAAAACAAAAAGCGAATCGAGAATCTCTGCGCCACTAGTTGCGCCACCTGCGCCACTCTAAAAAGCCTCCGGTTGATAGCCGTCTAAACGTATACCTAAGAGCCTCCGCACACCTCCGGCACCCTTTACCTTATCTATACCTAACCTAACGAGGCGGTTGGAAAAGTTGTTCCTGTTCAGGCTACGCTTGATACCGACTTCCCCGGTCCAAAACCTGTAAGATTGCCAAATTTCTCTGGAGGTGGCGGATGCCTCTTTATCCAAAATGCAGCGTTCTTCAACAAACTGTGCCACCTGGTCGGCCTCGACACGCCATATCTTTTTGGCTTTTTCGCTGGACTCAACGGTGGTGAATTCACCATTTTTGAGAATATCTGCTGCACCGGAGAGTGCCAGGTTGAGGATACCCGGTAGTTCAGCCCGCAGTTTTTCTTTCAGGTGAACGTCCCGGTTGGCACCGTAAAACTTCTGGTTGAAGGTTAAAATAATGGCCCGGCGAAAGAGTGCCTCGGAGAAGTCCCTTGTGTGTGGCATATGGTTGGTACCGAACCAACAGGTGGAAAATGGTGTGAAGTTGAACGGGTCCTTATGTTTATGTTCAGCGGTTGTCAGCTCTCCTGAGGTTATGGATTTTAGCTGGGCATCGTGGATCTCGGCTCCTTCGGCCAGTTCGGTAATAAGATTGACCAGCTTGCCGTTGAGGTGCGCTCTCTGGAAGCGGTTGTCGAATTGTGAGGGTTGGACCGCTGCTACACTTTCTCTACCGACCAGGGACTCGACAACATCCAAGAGAACGGATTTACCGTTGGCTCCGCCACCAATAAGCAGAACAAACTTTTCCAGGTGGCTGGTGGTCAATATTGAGTAGCCGAGAAGCTCGGTCACCACTATGGATTTGTTGGTGACATCATGGTCACCGTTGAAAATTTCCGCTAAAAATTGGCAAAATCGTGGAGCCTGAGCCTTGGGATCGTATTGGATCGGCAGTTGTGTGGTTCGGTAGTTCTCCCGGTTATGTTGGTTGAGGACCCATTTGCCACCCTGCAGGTAAAGCTCTCCATTTGTGACATTTATGGATTTTGTTGCCACGTTGAACTGATGCCTGGGCCTGAAACATTCGGTTTTTGTCAGATCCAGAATACTCTCAATGGTACTTTTTGTTGGTTCGTGCTCTTCGGTCTCAGTCTGGATCTCCACCTTGATCGCCCTGTCGGCCACCGATCGCCAGATTCCACAGCCATCCCACCGATAGAAGGTATCATCGGTAAAAAGGATATTTTTCGGCCCTATCCGCTGGATAACTTTTCTTGCTGTCTCAAGGTGTGAAATCTCATCCTGCTGTTCACCATCAACACTTCTGACAGCCTTATCCATCGCAGTAATGAGAATATCTGAGCTGGCTTTTTTGAACCGGGTACGGAGCCTCTGGTACTCGGCTTGGTCATCAGAGCGGATAATACTCAGAGCCTCCAGAACCTCTTTTTCAAAAGGTGCGCCCGAATCGGTAGCTGCCACCTTGATGGCTTTCTCGATAATCTCCAGTGCATCGAGGCTTGGATCTTCGGACTCAGCTTGTAATTGTTTTTGAACGGTCTCCTCTCCCTCCAGTAGCATCAGATCGTTAAAATCGGTTGGTTTGGTCGCTGTCTCCTGAAATTGTGGGATTATCAGGTTGCATCCAGACACCTTGGCCAGAACCTCTTGGGCTTTGGTCACACCTGGATTATCTGGGGTCCATTGGTCATTGTCGGCACAGATGGTCATTGTGAGATCCGGGTACTTGGTGCGGATCGCCCTGGCCACCGGAAGAAGGTTCCCGGCATTGAAGGCCACGACAACAACCTGGTCGGTAGCCTGGTGGATGGTTGCGCCGGTGGAAAAACCTTCAGCCAGATAAATTTTATCCTGCCCCTCGATCACCCCGATGGTAAACATACCTCCCTTGATTTTACCGTCGGTCAAAAACCATTTGTCGCCACCAGGCGTGATAGCCTGCCTGGATTGGAATTTACTTCCGATATCCAAAATGGGAATGATTAGATTGTTATCTGCCTGCAGTACTCCCCATGGTTCAACCCCCTTGGCCTTTAGATATTTATGGCTACTATTGGCCGGTTTGGCATTTTTAATCTGGTCAGCGGCTTTCTGAGCAGCATCTGCTTGAACACGTTTTTTCTCACTGTCCCGCTTTTGTTTGGCCTCCTTCATCCTCTGCCGGTGCTGGTTGCGCTCGGCTGGTGATAGTTCCCGGCTGGCCTTTGCACACCAGATCTTTTTTGTTCCTGCCTTCCAAGAGCCATAGGCACCGCTGGCGATGCCATCGTCGAAAAAAATATACCAACCGTTTTTTGAATGCTGTTTATCACCCTGTACATCAACCCGGTGGATGTTGCCGTCTGCAATGATCGTCTCCTTCAGCAAAAACCCGTATCGCTCCAGGAGGTCAGAAAAAGTGATGTCTGGAGGTTGTGGTACAGGTGCCTGTGCTGGCGGAATAAACCCTGGACCTTTTGAGTTGTCAGTCAAAATCTGCGATAGTGACATCGTGGTTCCCCTAGATTGTGGTGGAACGAAGCCGTTGGATGCCTGTCCAACGGCTTCGGTGTTTTCCATCTCCTCTCTATCCTTATGGTTGCCAATCCAAGACCACTGCTGGGTCTGCATTATGGCGGCGATCGATATGGATGCCGTCTGCCTCGGCTTGAGTAATCATGGTTTCTTCCCTCTTCTCCATGGTGTTGATGGCTCTCTTCATCTCGGCCATCATCCTTTTGCGCTCGGTCTTTTTTACACTGTCAGAGAAGTCAAACATGTCGAAGGCCCGGATCATGGAGGCTCTTACCATGTCACCCATGAGAAAACATAGTAGTGGTGCCAGTTCGGTCTCCAGGCCATCATCGGACGAAAAAACAGTCAATCCATCCGAATGACCACCGCTATCTATTCGGAGAAAGCTGGCAACAGCACCCTCGGCATTGTAGTAATTGGCCTGGTGATCAACCCAATCATCCAACCGTTTGATGGCCTCAGCTTTGGTTAGGGAGGCATATTCAACATGATTCAGATCCAATTGGGCCTTGCGAATTTTTGCCCTGATATCATTGATTCTCTTGTTCATGATATGGCTCCCATCGTCACGGTACCCATGCTGTAGTCAGGATCTGGAGAGACTCCCCTCTCCAATAAAAAGCTCTGACAGTTGGTGACCAGACTGGCTTGATTGCTCCAGCGGTGGTGCAGAGTAATCCGCTGTTGGGTATATTTATCGAATATATTTAGTCGTCTTTTGGTCTCCTCAATGAGGTGTTGTGGTGGTTCGTTATCGTATTGTTTGAGGTTGTTTTGAACCCGTTGGCTTTGAATCCGGGCCTCCTGAATTTTTTTATCGAGGTCTGAAAGTTCTCGGTATAGACTGTCTTGGAGAGCTATCAGACCTCTAAGTTTGTCGGTATTATATTTCATAGTAGTCTCCACCTAGCTCTTGGTGACTTTGACTAAAATGGATGGACGGACACATATCGGCAGTGGGTTGGACTGGGTGTGCAGGTCAGCTCCTCTTCTGAATTTACGGTCTTCGATCCGGGCATAGATCTCGATGCCGGGTTGATTGACCGTATCGCTAAAATCACCGGGACCGAAGTAGGTCTCAAAGTAAGATGTACCGGTTGGGAAGGCATGGCCTTCATTGGCGGCTATAAAACGACGAGTGGCCCCTTCTGGTGTATCAGCCTTGGCTCGGTATTCACGCCAGAGGATGCCACCAAAAGGGAAGCCGTCTCTCATGTCGGCCCGATGGGCTTCACCATTCTGCCACCGGTCATACGCCGATTTGACAACAGGGTGACCGGTCAGTGCGTCATAGAACTCTGGAGAGACCAGGCAGGTGATGCTGTCGGCGATCTGGTTGGAGAGGTTATCTTCGATATGTCTTTTTAGCTCCAGGCAGATCGCCTTAACGTCAGTGGTGGCATTTGAAAGTTCAAAGTTGATGATCTTGGCCGTGATATTGAACTCGGTAAAAAGATCGTAGATGGTGGAGCCGTCCGCATCCAGAATCTCACCTTTAAGCGCACCCATGCGTAGATGCTCTAGGGTGATGGAATGGTTGTCACGCATGGCCTGGAGGTATTGTGCTAAAAGATCCGCTGTTGATGTGAGCTTGTTCCCATAACCAAAGCTTCTATTGTCTTGTGCCTCCTCAGGCAGCACTACGTCATCATAGGGAATGTGGGGAATGGTGAATTCTCGTACCTTACGCTTGCCCCTAGCAGCGAGGAGACCAGGCGATCCCTTCGGAGTGGTAGGCAATAATTTGAGTAGACCGTGGTACTCCTCTATTTTTACCTTGGTGGTTGGTACTCCCCGACCAGGCATCAGGTTCATTTTTTGGATCAGGCCATAGCGGTTGGGGAGAATGTTAATTGCTGTTGTCAATGCGGCAAAATTGAAAGCATCGGTAGCAAACAGGCTGCCCATTACTCTTCCTCCTTTGCATTATTGGCTAGCTCAAAGGAGCGCTGCAGGTACTGCTCTTGTCTCTGTAGTGTCTCCAATTCTCCTTTCAGGTTGGCTCTTTGGATAGTGATGTAGTTGGGATCATCCAGGGCTTTTAATTTTTGTTCCACAATCTCCATGTCATGTTTGAGTTTGAGTTTTTGTGTTGCTTGGGCAACCGGGCCTAGCTCCGCCTCCTTTTTTTTGCGGATCTCCTCTCGAACCTGGTCTGAGGTTAATCCCTGGGCGATAAACAGGCCTGCATCTTCGTTCATACCGGCAAAGGAGCAGAGATCGACGATTAGGTATGCATCATCCAGGGAGACAACGGGGCGGCTTTTTGATCCTTTCAGTCTGGCCATTGGGTTTTCCTTCATACGGGATAGGGTGGTAGGGACGAATATTTTTCGTTCTTCGCAGTTTGGTTTATATGCACCTCCAAAAATTATTAATAATTGTTAATAATTAATAAAAATATAGCAAATTCTGTCCGATATGTACAAAAGAAAAATGTCTGGGCAGATAAAATTGATGGAAGAATTATTATTGAAAGTAAGAAACCGTCAAAGAGCAGTGAGAAAACGGCCTCCCGGAGAGGTGTTGAAGTGGGAACGGGAAGTTTCTTGGTTTGGATTGGGGAAAAGGGAAGAAACGGAAGCTAAAAACTTGACACTACAACAGTATAACTAATTGGAATTATTGCGTTATATGTTTTGATGGTTGGTGGACTTAACATATAAAATGTTATGCGACACTTGGGCGAAGTTGGTGGTGATCCCCACGGCCTTTGGGTCATAATTAATAAAATTATTAAATTTGTGTTGAAGATGAGGGGATAATTGGCGTAAGATTTGAATTATAGATTTGTAGTGGCGAAACCCCTGCTGCTAACAGGGATTCCGCCTTTGGAGTACAGACTAGATCAGCGGGAGAATAAACTCGCAAAACTTCGCGAGTAATTCTGTAATCGCTTCAGCAAGCCTGGTTACCAGAATAATGAACTTGAGAATGTTCATCACCACTCCTCTCTCCGCACGGCAACACTGTTAGCAGGCCGCACACACTCGCCGCACGGGTAAACATGTGCGACCAGTCGGCAGGATTATCCTACCTCCAACCTAGAGAGCTGGTGGCAGGAAAGTAGCAGAGAGGATGTCTGTACTCAACAAAAAACCCCTTCCAGAAATGGTGGGGGTTTTTTGTTGCCATCTAATCCCAAAATCAATTTTCTTGCTTTCCATACCAAAAATGATACTTTGATATAAATATGCACGGTGTTTTACCGTACATAATATGTGGAGTATTGCTATGACAACCATGAACGCTACCGCCAGATTTGATGTACGCATCCCAGAAGAAATGAAGACAACTGTTGAAACTGCCGCCTCTATGCTGGGTCTCAGAACATCTGCTTTTATCCGCTCCAGTGTTCTGGAAAAAGCACAAGAAGTTATCAAGACGCATGAGTCCATAGCTCTGTCGCAAAAGGAATGGACCACGTTTATGGAGATCCTCGACGAACCTCACTCTCCGACACCAGCTGCGAAACGTGCTATTGAAGCTCTAAAGGATAGCGGTTTGTGATTCCCGGTATCAAAGCCATCGAGTTGATCACGAAGGCTCACAGCCGGACAGACTTTGACTGTGGGAAGCCACGGCTGAATGACTACCTGAAAACTCAGGCCCGTGATCATAATAAAAAAGATATAACCCGTGTCTTTGTGGCTGTGGTCGGTGACGACTCCAACCGGGTTGTCGGATATTATGGGCTCACCTCGGCCTCTATTGCCGCTTCAGAACTGTCCGATCAGATGATCAAGGGTTTACCACGATACCCGATACCTTGCGCTCTCCTGGCTCGATTGGCTGTGGATATATCTTTTCACAAAAAAGGATTAGGAGGTGTGCTGTTGGCGCATGCCTGGAGAAACATTTTGGAGGTGTCCAACACACTGGCCATCAAAGCTATGATTGTTGATGCCAAGGATCAGGAAGCAAAATCTTTCTATCAATACCATGGCTTCATCCAGCTAACCTCTGACCCTATGCGATTGGTGCTGTCTATCGACGATATCAGGAGGTTTTTCAGATAAACACTCGCTTTTGATGAAAGCAGGTATTCGTAAAAAATACAGACTGTTAAGATTATGGTCATTTCCTTAACTGTTACTCTATAGACCTTGATCTATTGATAGATTTTTCTGGAGCAGATCAAATTCCCTAATCATTGACATTTTTCTACCAACATGAGATTTTTAATTACTCTAAAACTTTAATTAACTTAGGGATAATGGATGGCAAGATGAACAATAAACCACCCACAGTCAGTAGCTACTACTCAAATGCAAAATTTCATCTACTATTATTAACAATCTGTTCCTCTACTCTCTTTGGTTGCGTGACAGCATCTCAACATCAACAATCTCTACCCCAAACCGCAGAGAGCAGGATGACTGTTGGTTTAGTACAGAAAGAAATCAAGAAAGGGATGACTCAGGCTGATGTTGCACAGGTTCTGGGGTCGCCGAATCTTGTTACAAGAGATAAAAGTGGAATGGAAACTTGGATTTATGACAAAATAAGAACGGAAGTCTCTTACTCCAAAAGCTCAGGAGGAGTTGGAGGGCTTGTTTTTGGTGCCATAGGAGGAGGGATGTTATCCGCATCAGGGAGTTCTGGGGCATCAGCCAGCACTCAAAGAACGTTAACAGTGATACTAAAATTTGACGAAAATGTTTTGGAGGAATTTACATACAATGCAAGCAGCTTCTAAAATAAATACCATTACTCTTTCCTTACTACTTTTTTTATTTGCCGGATGTCAAAATACTCCTCCACCCAAAACAAGTATTCAACTTCAATCGTTCCAACAAAAAGAGTTTGAGACCGATAAAAAAATCGCATTTGCATCAGTTTTATCTGTCTTTCAAGATTTGGGGTACACTGTGAAGAGTGCAGATTTAGATACAGGGTTTATTACAGCCTCAAGTCCAACATCCGCTGGGTTTGCATTGTTCGTAGGGCAAACAATGACAAATACTGATGCCACAGCATTTGTTGAAAAAAGCTCCAAATTAAATGCAAAAATTAGATTGAATTTTGTTAAACGACAAAAAACCTCTAGTGGGTATGGTATGCAAGGACAGCAGGATACTCCCATTGAGGATCCTAGTGTATACCAAAAAGCGTTCACCAAAATCCAAAAAGCTATTTTTGTACGACAAAACCTTGAATGATACGACATGTGATAAACACCTGAATCGGTGATTTCAATTATAGGTACCTTGCCCGATGCTCCCAGGATGGCATTTTCACCATCAGCCCCCTAAAAAATGGGAAACTGACAGTTCAACCAATGTTCAGGAGTCGGTTTTAGCACCAAAATTCCTCTTTCCGAGACAATTTCTCAACACCCGGACATTGCCACCCCTGGTCACTATCCTTGAGCAACCTTGATCTTCCCATTTTTGCAGTCCAATCGATCAGTTATCCAAAGGCAATCCGTTCATAAACCCGATCAAAAGCCTTGAACGCTGGGCAAAAACACCCAAACCTCAATTTCAGTCTATGGCCTTTTTTGATCAGACGAGCCGCTAAATAGATCAATTCCTGAATCACCGTCTTCAGGCGACGGCGTTTTGCCGGATGACGAACAGGTCCATCATCTCCCATTAACCCCAGCAGGCCAATCCATCGCAGGATATTGTAGGTAAATGAAGCCAAAGCCATAACCAAGGCATTGGTTTCAAACTTTCCTGTCAATCTATGTTCGCTAAGTCGTGAAAATCCGTCAAAACCGAACATAAACTAAATTATTTGGTCACTTCTTTTTCTTACCCTTCTTTTTTGACTTCTTCTCGCTCTTCGATTCTGGTGCTCGCTGGTTGGTCAAAAGCCTAGTCTCCAACAACGACAATAACCGCCCCTCACGCTCCCGGCTCTGCTCTATTTCACCCTGCATCCGTTCAACCATAGCCTGAAGGTCTTTTACCTGGGATTGCAACACATCAACTACCCCTAATCCATTGGTGTCACCGCCCCTGTTAACGGTGTCACCCTTGAACGTCACTTGCTGTTGATGGTTACGTATCCCCTGCACGTCACCACCTGTAACCTCTTTTAGTTCACCAAAAACTCTGAGCAACTCACCAGTGTCAATAACCCGGTTCCCATCCCGGTCTTGAGTCACTGATATGACACCTTTTTTGACCTTTTTATAAAGAGTATTCCGGCTAATCCCTGCGGCCTTGGCCGCCTTTGTCATATTAAGCTGAGACATGGTGTAACCTCTGGTGTAATTCATTGTTGATGGTGACGTCACTGGTTACGTCATCCATGCACACCAAAGGCCATTAAAAGGTTTAGCTACACCATACTCGAGTGGAAACGCTATCCAGGTCCATACTACCTATGTTCATCAGCCTGCAATAAAGCCACAGTCACCGGACCACCATCCAACTCAGATCCAGCCTGGACCACGCTCCAGAACTGACCCATATCCGGCTGCATGGCCTTAATCATATGACGAGCCAGCTCATCAGCATCGGTGTATTCTTCCCATTCAACTTCAAGTTCAATCCGTAATTTCATAGCAACCTCCTAAATATTTGCCAGCAATGTCTGCCTCAAAAAACTGTTGAAATTACCTTCAAAAAGCGGCCCTTCAAAACCTTTCTTGCCACAAATTGCAAAAAGAATTGATCCGGTTTTCTTCAGATTGGCAATATACTCGGTCCGTAATTCGGCAACCATGACTTCACCAGCGTCCTCTTTGGCCGCATCCAGTACAGCCATATCCTGAGCCTGTTGTTCCTCTTTTTTGAGTTCTTCAGCCTCCTCGGCTCTTCGTGCTTCGGCCAACTTAGCATTCTTCTCAGCAGCTGTTTCCCGCAAAACTTCTGCCTCTGGCACATACGCTCCATCTCGGTATCGGCCAATTAACCCGCCAATATATCGGTCGGCAGTTGTGCGGATTCCTCCAGCTTCGGCAGCTTCGGCGGTTGTGCGGATCATACCCTTCATAACTTCATCAGGTAGCTGATGCTTGGCAAACAATGAACTAATTTGCTGCATAGTCGTCTTATTGGCCCCAAGAATGTCTTTACCGTTCACGATGGTGGTAATGGATTCAGACACTGTCTTTTTGGATGCAGGTGATGGAGGTTGAGTTTTTCCTTCAGAAACATTCGAAGAAAAACCACCACCGCTTTGGCTGTTCTGGATAGGCATTTGGATTTGAGTGCTTGCTGGCAACTCTGGAGGGGTAGGGGTGGTGGTTTTTTCAAGGATTTTTTCTTCTGGTCTTTTATGTAAACCGATTTGTGAGGGGTCAGTAAACCGATTTGTGAGGGGTAGGCTCACCGATTTGTGAGGACTGGAATCCATATTAATTCGGATAACCTTGATGCCTCGACCAACTATTCTGCCGGTCTCAAATATCCGGCCATCTTCTTTAAGTTTATTTTTTGCCCGGACCACGCTCTGTTCGTCCATGATAAAGGTCTCATCCATCAACCTTCTGTTGGACAAAAAGGCTTCACCAACTCCACCACTACTATGTGCGAGGAGGACAAGCATCACCCGGCCAGTGTGGTTAAAACCTTCCATAAAGGTTTTGTTACGTAATAGCTCAACTGGTGTAAGAGCAAAACCAGGAGTGAATTGAGAGGTAGGTGATTTGCTCTGTTCTGCATTATTCCAGTGCATGATGCCGTTCAAAGCTTCCTTGATTGGCACCCCGGAGGCCACCTCGACCCGGAGAATATCAACAAGATCGTCGGCATCCCGTTCGGCTGCATGGCGATGAATGCGCCGTTCGGCTGCTCGTAAAGCGGTTTCTTGGTTGGTAATTGTTGGTGCGGTTGTTGCTTCTTTTGTTTCAGGCATGACTACCTCCGTTTGTACCACTTCGGAGGAATTTTGAGAGGATGAATTTTTTTTCTTGTACCGGAGAAAATAATCCCCTATTTTGAAGGTACAAGATTTCGTCCCCTCCGATACCTCCTGGAGTGGTTATGAGAGCCTGACCATCAAATATCTGCCAAGATAATTAAAGATGATGGTTAGGCTTTTTGCGTTTGTGGAACCCTGGTTCTCCAAGATTCTACACAGAAAAAGTTACGCACGACCTTAAATTATTTTAATGAAACCTTCAAGCTACTATCTCCCTATCCTCGCTATAGCACCTGTCGCCAGTTGATCCAGATCGATACGGGCCTGTTGCCAAACAGCCAACGCATGGTCTGTATTCACCTCTACAGGGCCAGGCATATCCTTTCCGCACAGCCCGGCCAATATAGCCTCATCAGCGATATTGGCTGATACGGTCCTAGCGTCTATATCTGCCTGATTTATGATCGCCCTGGCGGATTTGGTGGTTTCCTCCAGCGCAAGCACCTCATTGATAATCTGCGTTTTGAGTTGATCGGTGTTATTCATATGCTTCTCCTTGTGATAGTTGCACTAAATGTTTTCGAACAAATTTCTCCAGCACAGTTTTTGTCGTATTAACTTCAGTCCCCAGTTCTGATGCCAAAGGTCCAGCTGTCTGGTTGGCCCAGTTCTCCCAGGAGATCCGTATGGTTCGGGCCATGTTGAAAGCTGAGACCTTCACCTCGTCTACTGAAACCAACTGCTCCTTCATCTTCCCGACCTCCAGCGAGGCTTTGATTCTTTGGATGGCAGCAAGCTTGGCTCGCTCCTGGGTCAGGTCCAGGCCGGTTATAGATTGATGACCGGCTGCTACTCTGCGTAGGTGACGGATGTAGAAGATCCGGGCCTTCTCCAAATCCACACCACGGGAGGGAAGCCCCAGTTTGGGCAGTAGATCGGCTACGGCCCTGGTTGATAGGTCCAAATGCCTGGAAATTTCACTATGTGTCGCCATTTGAGTACCTCATTTTACAATTATATGATGATGACCCCCCTATGGAGTCCTATCGCTAGCGATACGCTGCGGTCTTGCGGAACCCAATCAAATATTGTTCAGTGGGGAACCGCTCTTTTGCCATTTTTGTGGCCACGTGGCGCACCGTGTTGGTCTTTTCTTTCATAACCCACCAACACTTCCACCAGACTGTTGGGTTCTCTTGCATAAAGGTACGAAACGCGACATAGGATTTCCCCTAAGTTTCGATACAGTCACATTTTTTGGAACTTTCGTGACTCCCAAATTCCCGTTCCTTCTCATGTAGCCAATTTGGGAGGAAGGATTCCAACCGAATCCTGGAGCTTTTCATCAGAGAAATCATATTCACCCAGCAGATTTATATGTGCCCATGAAACCACTGAATGTGTTGTGATGGCTGACATAAGGTGGTCTTTAGCTTCCTTGGTCTCTGTCCTGGCAAGTTTCTGGGACAGATAGAGATAGTTCCAGCAGATGATACAGTTCTTGATCAGGCGGTTGCAGGCCTCGGCGATTTCCTGATCTTCTTTTTCGGCCTGGGTGAATTCTCTCGGATTTCCGACTTTGACCGCACGAGTGAGCCGATTGGCTAATTCCACCTTGTTGAGTTGTTTTTCAATAGCCTGGCGAAGTTCAAGTTCATCGATATAGCGTAAGATGAACAACGATTTAATGATCTGTCCGAAGGACTTCATGGCCTTGTATAGCGAATGCTGTTTGGAATAAGAATTCAGTCTGCGGAATATATCAGATGCTGTTGTTTCTTTGAGCTTGATGGTGGTGATTAGGCGCAGGAAATCATCCCAATTTTCTTCAATTACATACTCAGCAATATATTTATCCGGTGTGATTCCCCAGTCCGACTGAACGGCATTTTTTCGGGATTTAAAAATATAGAGGTTCTGTTTTTTGAGGTTCTTGATACGCGGTGCATAAGAAAATCCAAGCACGTAGGTGGCAGAAAATATGGCCTCACTGTAACCATGGGTGTCGGTCGAATGGATGTCGCTTTTCACCACATCATTGCGCATGAGGCCATCAATGACATAAGCACTTTCCCGCTCCGCTGCACTGAAAACGAGAGAATGCCAGAGCAGGTTGCGCTCATCAATGAATGTATAGGCACTCACGCCCTGACCCTTACCGAAATATTTAAATGAATAATTGGCGTTGAGTGAGTCCGTGCGAACTTCAAATTTCTGTCCATCACTGGCGGTGTGAAGTTTGTCATGTGTTCCCTGGTAGGCTTTTGGTAGTTCCATTGTATTCATAACCCCAACGACGCGGTCATTAGCGGCTAGAATATTGTCCAGCGAGAAATACCAGTTGACCGCATGTACTAGCTCATTTTCTGTCACCTGGGATGAAATTTGTCCCATTTTTCTGGTGCCGATTCCACAACCCAGACCCATCACGCCAGCGTAAAGAACGCGAGATGAGACATGGCAACGGATATGACGCTGTTGCCAATGTTGCAGCTCTTCTAGAAAACCGCAGTGCTGGTTGACGGTGGCCAAAACTTCCGTCAACGGCACATAATGTCGTTCGGGGAAAAACTGTTGCAGCGGGTTGCTTTCTTTCTCATCGAGCGCAGGTGTTGCAATCCTAAACTGGCCATTTGCCAGAATCTTAAGATGCGGGTTTTCCCCTTTGATAGCATTGATGTTAGTAGTCTGATATTGCTTATAAAGAACCTCATCAAGTTCGCTCAGTACCTTTTTTGAATCGGCAAAATCCGTTAGACCGGCCCGTTCCAGCAACTGGTCTTTCTCGCGGTTCCAGCGGTCCTTACCGATCATATAGTTATCTAATGATCGGTGTTTGTAGGAATATTCCAGGTTCAGATTGCCGGATTTGATAGCTATGGCGGTATGCATAAATAAGAATGCCTTGTATAGAGAGGTACGGAACTTTTGGTCGTCTGCGCCAACAACCGATTTGCGCTCCTGGGGATCAAGAAAATCGAGCGGTGCGGTTTGTGTAATGGTGCCGTCCTTTGCTTTAAAATGGTTTATGGCGTTTAAAAGTTCTACCGCCCCTGGTTCAGCTTGGAAATCCAAGGCTTTCAGGATCGGACTCACACGGTTTTGCAAGCGAAGAGATCGAGCTTCCAAAAAATCAAAATAGCCTCCCTCATCCAGTTCATTCTCCAGGCTTGCTTTCAAACTGGATAGCTCATCATCCTTGCCATTTTTCAGCAATACACGGATTTTACTGATCTTATCAGTGTCGTTGAGCTTGGCATCGTGTGTTAGTTTGCGAATTTTTTTCAACACAGCAAAAACATCATCATCAAGCCGAGAAAATAGACCGCACAGGTTTTCATTGTGCGCTTTACGTTGTCCGTAAATCTGCTCCTTGTGTTCACGTTGGGCACTGTTTTGAAAAGATTGGACGACACCAATCAGCACGTCCACCAGATTGTCTTGCAATCGGTAATATTGATGTGCGACAAAAGCCGTAACATGAACATAGCGGTCTTCGTCAGAGCGCTGATTCAACTGGAAAATTTTGGATTTTATGACACTGCCAGCATAGTAACGAATACCCTCATGGTTGAGATTCATCGCCGATAGGATCGGGGTAAGTCGCATGTGCAACTCTGATAGATAGACCAAGTCATCCACACTCTCCTTGACCTTAGTCGGCTTGGTGGATTGCGAAAGTTTTTTTAGCAATGTCAGTTTATAGCGAGTCGTTTTAGATGGTTCAGCAGTGTTATCCTCTGCTGGGGTTTTAACGAAAAGTTCCTCAAGAATATCTCTTGTCTCATCAGTCAGTTTTGACTCAATCAGAGCGGACAAGTCCTGCTTGCGTAGATTGATGGCCGAAATGTGTCGACGCTCACGATGATTGACCCACCAGTGCTCATCTAGGCTGACCCACCTGGCGCACGGATGGTGAAAGGAAATTGATTCGTTGAGGTTTGTGATAAGTGGATAAATTTGGGTTTGTTTTTTTGATTGTGGGTGTGAGGTGGAGTTAGTTTTTGGTGTTGTCTGGGGATTTTTTTTTGGTGCTGCTTGCCCGGTTTCGGAGGGAAGGGCCGTCGATTCGGATGGTTGTACAACGATGTTGGAGGCGGTCAAGAAGCGCATCAACCAGAGGTTTATGCTGGAAAAGCGTGTACCAGTCGGGGAAATCCAAGTTTGTAGTGATTATCGTCGCCTTTTTGCCATAGCGTAGATCCATAAGCTTAAAAAAGGCGTTGGCCTGTTCCGGTTTTAAGGTGAGATAGCCCAATTCATCAATTACTAACAGATCGAAAGCTGCCAGTTTTTTCAGCAAACTGGATGTGGAACGGTCAGCCAGGGAGGCGTAAAGGTCATCCATGAGTTCCTGGGCATTGTAGAAACGACCCCGGAACTGATTGAGGAGGGACTGCCGCAGCAAAGAGATGGCCAAGCCAGTTTTTCCAGTGCCAGGTCTTCCGATAAAAACGATATTTTCCGAACGTTTGATAAAGTCGAGAGATGCCAGTTGCCGGATCTGTCTCTGATTGACTCCTGGCTGTCGTTGGAAAGGAAAGGATTCAAGACTCCAGTCCCACGGAAGTTTGGCCTGACGTATGCGGTAGGCCAAGCTCTTCTCCTGGCGGTGTATGTACTCTTCCTCCAGCAGTCGTTCCAATACTTCAGAAATGGTGGACGCTTCTCTTTCTGACCGGACCAACTCTCGTTCCAGAACGGAGGCTACCCCTTTCAGGCTGAGAGTCTCCAAAAGTTGGAGCAATCGATGTTCCATCAAGATTCTCCCAAAGCGAAGAAATCTCCAGCTACCTGCTTGAGAATCATCTGCTCCAAACGGGCCAGATCAAAAAGTCCATATTGCAGAGCTATGCGAACAGCCGCCAGAAAGGGGGCTTCTGGGTAGGTACGCTTGAGCTCAAGGAGTCGGCGCAGTTGGGTAGCCCCTCTGCCGGGTGCTTTTTTCTTGAGGTCAACTACATATTGGTCCAGGACTGGATCTACTCCTGTCAGTAGGTTTTCTTCATTGGGTGGTTTTTGAAAAAGTGTTTTTCTTTTTAGCGATTTATGATGTCCTGGGGTGGTGATCCGCTTGCCTCTTTTACCCAGTTGACGCAGATGCTCGGCCACTGTCTGTCTTTTGAATAAAATGCTTAGTTTTTCATAGTGTTTGTGGATTTCAACCGACTTTCCCAACAACCGTTCAGGGACTGAATAACGGTTGGTTTCGAAATTGATATATCCCTCCAGATCAACCACCCGATGTTCAATTTGAAAAACCGGTGGTATATACGCTGGCAATGCAGTCAAGTGGGGCCGTTCCATCAAATACGCCGCTTCCGGGGTCTTCCCCAGGCTTCGTTTGACTTTTTGATTGGCAAACGTGTTACACCACTGGAGAGCTTGGGCATTTAGATCTTCCCAATCAGAAAAATGCCGTCCGACCAGAAAGTTGTTTTCAACATAGTGAAATTGCCTCTCAACCTGTCCTTTTCTTTGAGGCCTCCTGACAGCATGAGGAATAAACGAAAATCCAAATGTAGTTCCAAAGGCTTCCATTTCCGGGGCAATTTTGGCATTGGCACCACTGCCAGATGCGACAATGACGCTGCTGTTATCAATAACACACCGGCGACTTGTCCCTTCCATGAAACGACAGGCATTGGTTAGAAACACCTTTGCTTCAAAACGAGTAAACACAGGGAAGTACTGGATAAAAATACGGCGACTATAGGCCAGAACCAAAGAGGCGCATTGAGCAGTTATGCGCTTTTCCCCCAAGACAAAACAGTGGGGGGATGTGTCATGCTGCATCTCCTCTCCAGGTTCAAATACAAACCGTCCAATCCGTTCTTTTTTCTCCCGTAATTCCTGCTGTCGAATGAGACGGGTTAGAGAGCTGTAGGGAACATCTACCCCATGTTCATCCCGCAATATTTCTCCAATACGTACAGCATTTCCATGGCACAATTTATAGAGATCAGGCAGCAGATCAGCAACTTGTCGATACTGTTCAGTGGATGACGGAGTCGGCTCCTCCGGATTCTTGGACCGTAGAACAGGTCGTACCGTGTTCCGGGAGATCTTCAGTATTCTTGCGATCTCCCGGATGGAGGTTCCGTTCTGGTGCAGGGTCAATATGGTCTGCCGTAGCTCTGGATCGGTCATGGGAGATTTCCTTCTGGATATTCCGTTGCAACCTTTCCCACTGGTCTTGAGTTCGATCCAATGCAGTCAGGAGAGGGTCTTGTTCAGAATCCGGTTGTTTGGAATGAAAAAGATGGGGAACAGACTTTTGTAAACGCTGAATAATATGGCCAATTACCTGCAAATCCTCAAACCAGGAACCATCTACTCCCAATTGGATTTTTTGCGCCTCCTTGTCCATCTCCTGTTCTTTGAGAACTTTGAGAAACAGACCAGGGTCTTGGATCATATTTTCCCGCACTTTCCGGCTTGATTGCTTGTAATGGCACCACAAATCTTGCAACTGCCGGGTAGAAAGAGATTCTTTGTCTGAAAATCCCAACAGAGCCTGAGCGTGCTCGGTGTTGGCGCGCGCCAACGGCAGGAAAACCCGGGTGGCAGCCCAAGTGGACAGACGCCCTTGTATGACCCGATCCAAAATTGCCTGCGGCATTTCAAGGATGAGGGCCAAACGTCGTTGAACCCAGGACGGGCTCTTGCCAATGCTGACGGCAATTTCTCTTAAGCTATGCCCGAGCCGTTCATGCAGTTCGTAGATCAGGCCGGCCTCCTCAATGGCCTCCCAGGTTCGAGATTGTCCTTGGGCCATATGAAGCAAAAGAGCTTGCTTCTCACCACAGGTAAGAACCTGAGATTGTATCTGCTCAATCTTCAAGCGTTGTAATGCCTCAAAACGTTGATAACCATCGATGAGAATCCAGGAACCTTGCTGTTCACCGGGAATGACTTGGACAGGCACCAATTGTCCCGCCTCAGCAATAGACTGGCTAAGCAAATCCAACCCCTTGGAGTTTTGGATGCGCAATCTCTGGAACCGCAACTCAATTTGATGCGGTTCCAGAGAAATAATGGATGTGGGATAGCTGTCATGTGCGTTCATGGCAAAACAGTAGCAGCACCGATCTAAAAAGTCTCACACGTCCTCTCTTTGCAATTATCACTCTCTAAATTTCCTTTTGTTTCCATATTGTTTCGTGCTTTTATACGTCCATCTTTGCAATTATTTTCGACTTTTTGCCTCTCTCCTTGGGACCGATTTCGATATCGTTGTCGTCGTCGATTACAGGTGGTGTACTCCAAATGGTCCTCCCTATATCGACGCCAGTAGTCTAGGTTGCGTTTTCGCCATGCGGTTTGGGCCGCTCGTTGATTGGCTTGGTAGTCAGAGTCATTCTTCAATTTTTCTTTTTGCCAAGTTCGCCGACGAGTCTTCTGGCACTCCTTCCTGGAGCAATACTTTTGCCCAGGAATATTGGGGCGGATCACGAAGACTCTTCCACATCCAGCACAATGCCTTTTGTTCACGTCGATTCCTCTCCATTTTTTTCTTGGAAAGAAACCACTTCAACAGGGAAAGACGGAGAGTAAAACTAACGAAGGAAGAAAATGTGTGGAAATGCAGGGGGAGGGTCAGCTTCTTGAGCAGTCGTCAAGGTGGGTCAGCCTAGATGAGCACTGGTGGGTCAATCATCGTGAGCGTCGACACCGAAATGATAAGGTCGGCCAGACGGTGATAGTTTGGGATCTGGATGCGGTGCGAAATGAAAAGATCTATGCATCGCAGGAAAATCAGCTTTGGTTTAAGCTGCATTTGCACCATACTAGCGATTTCAGATGTTATGAAACACACTTCCTGGCTATCGAAACGCTTGAAGCCGTGGAATTCCAGGACGATATGCTCATGCCGCTGCCGGGTGCGGTCGGCATAGGACTCAGCATCAAAACTATCAAGCTGTATACTCAAATGGTGTATTACATATTCGATATCACGCTGGTGGTAGTCCTTTGGCGCAAAGAACCGCTTGGCAGCATTGAAATATCCACAGCTAATCAGAAATCCAAC
>Ga0257123_1000674_pt1 | contig 24950 bp, 28 predicted proteins | sample SI106_135metaG_FD_190185 | JGI IMG/M metagenome (GOLD analysis project Ga0257123, IMG submission 190185) | Marine microbial communities from Saanich Inlet, British Columbia, Canada - SI106_135 | ecosystem: Environmental > Aquatic > Marine > Inlet | place: Canada: British Columbia | collected...
TTTCCCAATTTCTTTTAAATGATAATACATACCACTTTCGGCACCAAGTCCATCTCCATCAGGGTTTTCGTGAGTGGTAAGCATAATTCGATTTGCTGAACTTATCAAATTATGGACTTTAGTCCAATCAATCGGTGTATTATTAAAATTCATTTATTTTTTATGATTCCATTGAATTTCTTTTAAATTTTCTTTAGACTGAACTTTTCTGGCTAGAATGAACAAGTAATCTGACAAACGATTTAAATAAACCAAATGAAGGTCATTTCTATTTTCATTAACAAACAATGCAACCAATGTTCGTTCGGTGTTTCTTGTTTCAGTTCGAGCAATATGAATTCTTGCTGATAACTCTGAACCACCTGGGAGTATAAACTCTTTTAGAGGAGGAAGTTCCCCATTTAAATTTTCAATTTCTGATTCTAACCAAAGAATTCTACCTTTTGTCAAAAGATTCATATTAGAGTTTGGAATAGATAATTCACCTCCTATATTAAATAAATCCTGTTGTATTAATTCAAGATCAACTTTAATATTTTTAGGCGCATTGACGGCAGCCCAACCTAGTATTGAATTTAAATGGTCGATTTCACCCAAAACATTAATACGAATATTATTTTTCGATATACGGGTCCCATCACCTAAGCCTGTTTCACCTTTATCACCCGACTTTGTTGTTGTTTTTGAAATCCGCATTAGAAAAATAAATAGCTAACCACAATAAGCAATGGTAGAAGAATAGGAATTGACCATTTTAACAAATAACCAAAAAAACTTGGCATTTCAATTCCCGATGATTCTGAAATGGATTTTACCATAAAATTAGGAGCATTACCAATATAGGTATTTGCTCCCATAAATACAGCTCCTGCTGATATAGCCAAAAGCGTTTCAGACATCTCCCCCATCAGCGTTATAGGATTACCACCAGCAGTATTAAAAAACACTAAATATGTAGGTGCATTATCTAAAAAGCTTGATAAAATACCTGTTGCCCAAAAATACATATAATTGATCGGATTTCCATCACCATCAGATACAGATGAAACAATATTACTTAGTACTCCATTTTCACCGGCTTTTAAAATTGCAATTGCAGGTATAATGGTTATAAAAATAGCAGAAAATAACTTTGCAACTTCTATAATTGGAAACCAAGTATATTCGTTCGCTTTTCGAATTAAATGGGAAGTCTTAATCCAGCTTAAATAGGTTAAACCAAGGAGTAGAAAATCCCTTACTATATTTTGCAATTCTAATTGGACATAATAAATTTCTATATGGATTCCAGGTTTCCAAAACCCACTTAATAATACGCCTCCAATAACACCTAATAATAAAATTAGATTCAAAGAACCTTTTAAACCTAGTTTTTCTGAATTATCAATATCAGTAACTGGAATTAACTCCTTCCCATAATAATAGGTGTCCATAGCAAAGAAAATTATCAATAAAGATACAACCATAAAAAGCATGGGGTAAAACATTGCCGTTGTTGTCCAAAAGAAATCTACGCCTTTTAAAAAGCCTAGAAATAAGGGCGGATCACCAAGAGGTGTGAGAGCTCCTCCAATATTTGCCACTAAGAAAATAAAAAAAACAATGATATGAACTTTATTTTTCCTATGGTTATTCGCTCTAATAAGTGGTCGAATTAGCAACATGGCAGCGCCTGTTGTTCCCATCCAACTCGCAAGGATCGTACCTATTAAAATGATAGCTGTGTTTAAAAAGGGTGTCCCCACTAAAGAGCCCGTTAATTGAACACCTCCAGAAATAGTAAATAATGCCAATAATAAAATTATAAAAGGAACGTATTCTAATAAGCCTACATGGAGAAGTTCATATAAAGTGATTTCCCACCCTTGAATTATTAAAAAAGGGACGATGAAGGCACTTGCCCATAATAATGATATTTTACCAAAATTATGATGCCAATAGTGAGGTGCAACCAAAGGAAACACCGCAATAGATAGAAGAATACCTACAAAAGGTATAATCCAATATATTGATAAGTTTTCAACATTACCATTTAGGTGAGGTAAATCACCATGTCCACCACTGGCAAAAGATATGGCAGGAATTACCATAACCAATAAACTAATTATTTTTTGAATTAACATGAATTATTATCTATTTAATTTAAGCCTATAAATTACTATGATTCTTTTATAGATGTGAATACAGAACAAAAATTATTGAGTATAAAATTATAATTAATTTTATGTAATTTTCTAGATGAATATCGTACTCGGAATTATCATTTTACTCATAGCTATTGCTGGAATGGCAATTGGCATTATATTTAACAGAAAACCATTAACAGGATCTTGTGGAGGAGCAAACTCTGATGGAAATTGCCCGACCTGTGGAGGTGATACAGTTAAATGTAAAAATACCGACATAGAAACAATTAAGATATAATCTCAAACATCGGATCTGCAATTTTCACTTTATCAGATAATGCAATGCATTTAGTTCCATCCTGATTATCTAATATCCAGATAGCTTTTATATTTAAATTATTGTTTACCATTTTCAAACCAGTTTCATAATTCATCGCCATTAGCGCTGTAGCCCAAGCATCAGCCACCATACATTGAGAAGCTAAAACAGTTACTGATAATACATTCGTTTTAATTGGGTATCCTGTTTTAGGGTCAATAGTATGTCCAAGCTTTTCACCATTTTTTGTTACAAAATTACGATAATTACCCGAAGTTGCTACTGCTCCACTTTCGGGGTAAATAATACCCGCAAAATAGTTGTTTTGTTCTTTTCCGTTCGATGGATTTTCAATTCCTATAGACCAATATTTATTTTTTTGGTTTCGTCCAATACACTGAACTTCTCCACCAATTTCTACAAATATATTTTTGAAATGTTTTGATGTTAAGAAATAGAATACTTCATCAACTGCATATCCTTTTGCAATGGCATTTAAATCCATTTTAGTCCGAGAATCTGATTTTTGAATTCTATTATGAGTTAAATTTATTTTATCAAACCCTGTGTATAATAAAACTGAATTAACATCTTTTTGGGTTGGCATCATTTTTTTAGGATTTGGTCCAAAACCCCATAAATCTAATAGATTATAAACTGTTATATCGAAAGCACCATCAGTTAGAATTGATATTGAATTTGCACTCTTAAATAATTCATATAACTGTGATGAAACTAATATTGGTTCTGTTGACTTATTTAAATTTAAGTTGGAGATTTCGCTTTGCGGGTCCCATGTGGACATTGTTTGATTAATCTCTAATAATATAGAATCAATCCCTTCCGTGATTACATCTCTATTAATTTCATTTGAATTAGTGATTAACTTAATTGAATAGCTTGTTCCCATAGTTTGGCCAGATACCTGGTGTAAATATCTAGGACTACTACACCCTATCAATAATAATAAAAAACCCTCAGCCAATCGACGGAGGGTTTTTATAATAAATATTGTGTTTATATGACTAGCCAAAACTGTCGTAAGCAATCATTTCTGGTTCAACACCTAAGTTATCCAGCATCCCTTCTACAGCACCAATCATTGGGGGTGGACCACACATATAATATTCAATTTCAGTGGGATCGTCATGTTTGGATAAATACTCATCATAAAGGACTTGATGGATAAATCCGGTTGGTCCTGTCCAGTTATCTTCTTCCATGGCATCCGAGAGAGCTACATTATAACTGAAATTTGGAAATTCTTTAGCTATTTCTTTGAATTGACTGTCATAAAACATTTCACGAACAGAACGAGCACCGTACCAAAACGATACTTTTCGCTTTGTTTTTAGGGTATGAAAAAGATGAAACAAATGAGAGCGCATTGGTGCCATTCCAGCTCCACCTCCCACATAAACCATTTCCCGTTCGGTTTCCTTTGCGAAAAATTCTCCATAAGGACCAGAAATTGTAACTTTATCACCTGGCTTTAAATTGAAAATATATGATGATGCTAATCCTGGCGGAACGTCATTCCATAACGGTGGTGGCGGTGTTGCGATGCGAACATTTAACATAACTTTATTTCCTTCAGCAGGATGATTTGCCATAGAATAGGCTCTAAATATTGGATCATCATTATTTGCTACTAAATCCCATATTTTGTATTTATCCCAATCTTCATGGTATTCATCTTCAACCGAAAAATTATTAAATGTTAAATTATGATATTCTGGTATATCAATTTGAATGTATCCACCAGCTTCAAAGTTCAAATTTTCACCATCTGGCAAGTCCATCACTAATTCTTTGATGAAAGTTGCAACATTTTCATTTGATTTAACTGTACAATCCCATTTTTGAATACTAAATACTTCATCAGGAACTTGAATCTTCATATTTTCTTTTACTTTCACCTGGCAAGCTAATCGCCAATTTTCTTTGGCATCATTTCTATTTATATGTCCAGTTTCAGTTGGTAGAATTTCACCTCCTCCATCTAAAACCTGACACCGACACATAGCACATGTACCTCCTCCTCCACAAGCAGAAGGGAGATATATTGTATCACTTGCCAAAGCATTTAATAATGTACCACCTGGTCTAACCAAAATTTCTCTTTCATTATTCACCGTGATTTTCATATCACTTTGGGGCAATAATTTACTTTCAGCGAAATTAAGAATTAAAACTAGAACTAAAACAATTCCAGTAAAAACAGCAATGCTTAGTAATATTAATTCCATTAAAGATCAATTCCTGAAAAGGCCATAAAAGCCATTGATAGTAGTCCTGTAAGTAACATTGTTATTCCTAAGCCACGAAGTTTCCGTGGTACATTTGAATATCGTAATCTGTGTCGAATAGACGCCATTGAGACAATTGCAAGAAACCAGCCCATCCCTGAACCAAATCCAAAAATGGTCGATTCCAATAAAGTATATTCTCTTTCAACTAAAAATAAGGAACCACCAAGGATAGCACAATTCACAGCAATTAGGGGTAAAAATATTCCGAGATTATGGTACAGGGTTGGTGAAAATCTATCTAAAATCATTTCAACCAATTGAACCATGGCAGCTATAACTGCAATAAATATAATGAAATTTAAAAAACTCAAATCGACTTCTGGAAATCCTGCCCAAGCCAAAGCACCTTCTTGTAATAAATAATGGTGAATTGCCCAGTTTGCAGGTGCAGTAATAGTTAATACAAAAACCACAGCAAATCCAAGGCCAATGGATGTATCAATCCTTTTGGAAATTGCAAGAAACGAACACATTCCAAGAAAATATGCCAAAAGAATATTTTCTACAAACATGGCTTTGGTCGCAAGACTAATATAATGTTCCATACCTATTCCTCTTCAATATCCGCTGAAATTCGGTGAACCCAAACGATTAATCCTAAAATCACAAATGCTCCAGGAGAAAGAACCATAAGCCCCATATTTTCATATCCAGCTTCATAGAACGAATCGGGAATAACTTGGTATCCGTAAAGAGTTCCACTTCCAAATAATTCTCTAAAAAAGGAGACCACAATTAAAATGCCACCATATCCCAGTCCATTACCTAATCCATCTAAAAATGATTTCCCTGGTGTATTTTGCATTGCAAATGCTTCTGCCCTTCCCATAACAATACAATTGGTTATTATTAATCCAACAAAAACAGACAACTGTTTACTAATATCATACATGTAAGCTTTTAATACTTGATCTGTTATAATTACGAGAGAAGCTATAATCGAAAGCTGAACAATAATTCGAACTTTGCCAGGAATTAAATTTCGAAGTAATGCAATTAGTGTATTTGAAATAGATAGAACAGCAATTACAGCTAATGACATAACGACAGCTGTGTCCATTTTCACTGTAACAGCTAAAGCAGAACAAATCCCTAATACTTGTAGCGTAATAGGATTATTCACACTCAATGGATCTGTAAAAGCTTGTTTAGATTTTTTATCAAGGAAAGCCATTAACTATTCCCTCTTATTGCTTTAAAAAAAGGTTCGTATTTTAAAAGATCATCTAACAGAAAAACTTCCAACCCCTTCCCTGTCATGGTGGCCCCAGATATTCCATCTACTTTATGAATGGCTTTTGGGTCATCAGATAAAACTTTTCCTTTTACAACTTTTACACCCACCAATTGGTCACTCTCATCTACGAATTTTTTTCCAATAAAATTCTTTTGAAACCATAATTTATCAACTTCTGCGCCCAATCCTGGCGTTTCACCATGCTTATAAAAAGTAATTCCCTTTACTGTTCTTCCATCAGGTTCAACAGCGAAATATCCGTATAATGTTGACCATAGCCCTTTACCTGCTATTGGAATTGCATACCCACCTATCTTATTACCTGATTTTTTTATATAAATTGGCAAATTCTCAATATCTTTAACAGTATCAATTTTTTTAGGATCTTTATCGGTTTTATTCCCTTTTGCATCCAAAACAATCGCATTAATATTTTTGTCGAAAAGTGAATGAATTTCTTCAGAAGACCAAATCTTATCTGCTGCAGGTTTAAATCCTAATGATAGAAGAATATTTTTCTTCATATCATTTGCTACATTTAATTCTTGTCTCTCTTTTAATGCATCTGCGGCAACTGCCAATAAAAAGCCCAAAACAATGGTAACAATAGATGTAAAAACGATAGTATATGTGTTACTTCGCATATCGTGCCATCCGTTGTTTTATATTTCCTTGTATTACAAAGTAATCGATAAGCGGTGCAAAAGCATTCATGAGTAAAATAGCTAGCATTGTCCCTTCTGGATACGCTGGATTAATAGAACGTATAATAACTGTTAATCCACCGATAAATATTCCATAAACCCAACGACCTTTATCTGTATGAGTTCCTGTAACTGGTTCCGTTGCCATAAATACCACCCCAAATGCAAATCCCCCCATAACCAAATGGTAATGCGCAGGAAGTGTCAGCATGGTATTAGAAGACCCGGTTAATTCTGCCATGAAATTGGTAAGGGTTGCCATACCGGTTAACCCAATGATGGCACCTACCATGACACGCCAAGAAGCCATTCCCGTAACTAGAAGGAAAATAGCTCCAACCATAATCCATAATGTACTTGTTTCTCCAATGGAACCTGGAACCCACCCCATAAACATATTTAACCAAGAGTAATCAAATTGTGAAACTGAGTCTAATAAAGTAACAGCATCCTGACTTTTTTCTGCTGCAGGAATTGCCAAAGCTGTAGCACCAGAATATCCATCAGGTCCTGATATCCAAACTTTATCTCCTGAAATTCTTACTGGATATGTAAAAAATAAAAATGCTCGTGCCACCAATGCAGGGTTAAAAATATTCATTCCCACTCCACCAAAAATTTCTTTTCCAATCACAATACCAAAAGAAGTTGCAACCGCTACTTGCCATAGTGGAATCGTTGGAGGCATAATCAAAGGAATCAAAGCACACGTTACAAGAAACCCTTCAGAAATTGGATGTTTTCTAACAACCGAAAAAATGATTTCCCAGAGAGCACCTGCACCAAATGTTACTGCAATAATAGGTAGAATCTTTAATGCACCTTGAATAAGATTTTCTGACCAAGTATTCGTTTGCCCTAAGGATAGCGCCATTTGATATCCAATATTCATCGCTCCAAAGATATACGCAGGTAATAAAGCTATTACTACGAGAATCATAACTCTCTTTACATCAAGGCTATCTCTAATATGGGGACCTGAATGAGTTCGTTTATCAGTCGAAAAAAGAATAGTATCTGTTGCTTCAAATACTGGGTAATATTTTTCTAAATAACCACCTTTATCAAAGTGTGGTTTTATTTTATCTAATATGTTTTTTAGCCACTTCATTACTTAACATTCCTGTTCGAAAAGATCAAGACCTGACCTAATTACGGCACCCACGTCAATTTTACTTGGACATGCAAAAGAACAAAGCGCGAAATCTTCGTCGTCACATTCCCACATTCCCAATTGTTCCATTTCTTCAATGTCTTGTGCAAGAATAGAACGATATAGTTCATTTGGAAGAATATCCATTGGTAACACATTATCCCAAGCATTAAGAGGAATGATTGCGCGTTCTTCTCCATTTTGAGATGAAGTGAATTTAAAAAGCTTTTCACCTAATGATACAAATGTATTGGTTAAACTATATTTAGTATCACTACTTCCAATTGATAACATTCCCATAAATGGTCTCTCAACTGTATCCGGAATTAGGGTTACAGCTGAATCATAAAATCCTAAAAAACCATCATCAGCAACAAGTTGTCCAGTTAAAACATCTCCAGATATAAGTCGTGTAGGGTCGGTTAATTTTTGATTAATAATTAAAGAGTCAACTCTTGAGCCTACTTTTGCATAAACCGTCTGGGGAGCCGTTGCTCCGGGTCCCGCAACTGTTACAATGACGTCAGGGACATAAACTCCACTCAAAAATAATTTACCTAAGGTAATGACATGTTGTGGATTTACTGTCCACACTATATCACCAGGAGTAATAGGTTTGGTATGGTGGATTTGTATTCCAACATTCCCTGCAGGATGAGGCCCTGATATTGTTTGAACAATTGCATCTTTGAGTTCAATCGCGTTTCTAAATGTTACATATACTTTCCCATCAGTCAGTTTACTTAAAGCTGTCACCCCAGCTTGAAATGCTTCCTTTTCAGATTCTATAACTGTTTCAATTTGAACAGATAAAGGTGCGGAATTAACTGCTGAAATAAATATATCTCGTGGAGTGTCATTTGGATTAGAAATTTTATTATATGGGCGCTGCCGAATTAAGGTAAAGAGATTTCCTTCTAGAATTCTAGATAAAATAGTTGGACGATCTGCTCTAGTTAACTGTTCTTGCCTAAAAGCTTCCCCTCTTATAGCTTCAGTACCCGATACAGATATCTCAATTTTTTCAACACTTCTACGTGCACCAAACTGGATTGTTTTAACAAGTCCATTTGCTGGGGATGCCCACTTTACATCTGGTTTTGTTTTATCAAAAAACAAAGGTGAACCAATCTTTACGGTATCTCCTTCATTTACCAGTAATTTAGGTTTTACTCCTCGAAATGTTTTGGGTAAAAGAGCTACTGTTTCCGATTTTGGTATAGATGACGTTTCTTTTGTTGGGATACCCGAAATTCGGATATCGTGACCTTTATAAATTATAATCTTTTTCATACGTTTAAATTAGGTATAAACTAAATTGAGTACCAAGAAACCTTTACATTGTTTGTATAAAAAACACCAATGAATTTTGCACCCAATCAGAGACTGGCGTCCAATAAATTCCTAAAAGAAAAGTTGGTATAGCTGTCACTAAAAGCATGATTGTCATGATTGTAGGTGGTTGAGTAAATCTTTCACTTCTTTCTCCATCTAAAAACATAACTTTAATAACTCTCATATAATAATAAAGTGAAACAACACTATTAATTCCACCTATAAAAACAAGCCAATAAAATTGGCTACCGCCCTTAATCAATGAAGCAAAAATATAAAACTTTCCAATAAAACCTGCTGTGGGTGGTAACCCCGTAAGAGATACCATAAATAAGGTCATAACTACACCAACAATCGGCATTTTCCACCCTAGACCTTTATAATCATCGAACGTTTCACCACCAGTTGTATTTTTCACAGTAATTACAACAAAAAATGCACCCAAATTCATAAATAGATACATGACTAAATAAATCATAATTGCATAAATACTATCACCCGACATTACAGGCATAGCAAGCAACATATAGCCGGCATGTGCAATACTAGAATATGCCAACATTCGTTTTATATTATTTTGTTGAACTGCAACTACATTTCCCAATGTCATTGTAATGATAGCTAATAAACTCAAAATAGTTGCCCATGGTAAAGTAGCAATAGATGTTTCATTCAAACCACCCATGGCTCCTCCATCAGCAAATACCTGATTAAAGAACCGAATTATCATAGCAAATGCACCAGCTTTTGGCGCTACAGATAAAAAGGCTGTAATTGTTGTAGGGGCGCCTTCGTACACATCCGGTGTCCAGAAATGAAAAGGTACAGCTGATATTTTATAACCAAATCCAACCAACAACATAATCATTGCCATTAATAAAGCCGTATTAGCACCTGAATCTAGATTTGAGATTGCGTGTTGAATTTCGAAATAATTTGTACTACCCGTTAATCCATAAACATAGCTTAGTCCAAATAGCATGATCCCTGATGAAAATGCGCCATAAACTACATATTTCAATCCTGCTTCATTAGATCGAGTATTTTGTTTCAAATATCCAGCTAATATAAATGACATGATTGAAACTATTTCTATTGACAAATAAACCATGATAAGGTCAACAGTTGAAACCATTAAAAATAATCCAAATACTATAATACCTAGCAGGGTAAAATACTCTCCTTTTCGGTAGTCATTTAATTCACCTGATTGAAGACTAACTATGGAAACAAATATCGTAGCTAAGATAATTATAAGTTTGAAAAATGAAGCAAATGGGTCTAATACTATTGCATTCGTAAATAAAGTAGTTAAGGTATTCTCTTGAAGATAGATTGCTCCAGCTACTGCAAGCAATCCCGCCACCAAAAACCAGCCAACATTTCCTGATTTAGATTTATCTATTGATAAATCATAAATAATCGCAACGAGAATGACTCCAATTAATATGAGCTCAGGATAATAAAAAGAAAGACTTTGTAGATTTGTCATTCTTTATCCCTACATGCTAGCAAAGGTTGCCAAAGAAACAACATGCTCAATAATTACATTCATAGTACTCGAAATAACATTCAAAAATGGTGCTGGATAAATTCCAAAGAAAACAGTTATGATTAATAAAGGGACAACCGTGAATAATTCTAAACGGTTAATTTCGGGAAGATCATTATATTTTTCATTGAGTTTTCCAAAAAAGATTCTTTGAAATGCCCATAGAAAATATGCTGCATTTAGTAAAATTCCGATTGTGGATGCAATAACAATTCCTTTATAAACAGGAAATGCTCCAATGAAACACATAGCTTCACTAATAAATCCTGAAAAACCTGGTAAACCCAAGCCCGCAAAAAATGCAATAGCTGTGATACCCGTATAAATAGGCATCTGTGATGCTAAACCACCAAATCCATTAATATCTCGATGATGAGCACGGTCATAAATAACTCCAACTAAAATAAAGAGCATTGCAGAAATTGTACCATGATTAAACATTTGGAAAACTGCGCCCCCTAATCCCGCTTGGGCAGCTTTTAAATTTAGTCCATTTGCTTCACCTGCTGCAATAACTGCCGCCATTCCGATTAATGTATATCCCATATGATTTACACTGGAATAAGCGACAAGTTTTTTCAAATCTGTTTGAGCCAACGCACAAAGGCCTCCCCAAACCACATTGATTAGACCTAAAAATGCAAGTGCGCCAGAAAACCAGTAAACTCCATCAGGCATTAATCCGTAATTAATACGTAGAATACCGTACACACCTAACTTTAGAAGGATTCCTGCTAATAAAACTGATATAGCTGTGGGCGCTTCAACATGCGCTAATGGCAACCAAGTATGAAATGGAAATACCGGGACTTTTATAGCAAAACCAACAAAAAGAAGAACCCAAATAACCTTTACAGCACTCATTCCCCACCAGGTTAATCCATTAAGTGCTTCGGGTGCACGCTCCATTAATAATTGAATATCAAATGTATTTCCACATGAGAAATAAAGCCCTAGTATCCCAATCAACATAAGGACAGACCCAAATAAGGTATATAAAAAGAATTTTATTGCTGCATATTCACGCTGTGGGCCACCCCATATTCCTATAAGGAAATACATCGGTAATAACATTACTTCCCAAAATATGTAGAATAGGAAAAAATCCATGGATAGAAATACACCCATAATTCCAGTATCTAATAATAGAAATAGAGCAAAATATCCCTTAACTGCTTTATTGATATTCCAACTTACAAATATACCAATGAAGCATAAAAGACCTGTCAGAATTACCATCGGGAGACTCAAACCATCAACGCCCAAAATATAGGATATGTTGAAAGATGGAATCCATTCGGCTCTTTCCATGAATTGCATTCCGCCATTCCCAGCATCGTAATTTTGCCAAAGAACAACGGTTAATAAAAATTGCAACCCTGTTGTAACCGCAGCAACAATTTTTATCAAATCATTTTTATCACGCGGTATAAATGCAATGATACCCATCCCAATAATAGGCATCCAAATTAACCAACTGAGAATATTATTCATTCTCTCCTCTCATTACTCCATTCGAGTTAAAATGACTGAATAATCATTAATATGATTATTCCTACTGTCACATATAGCAAATAATTTTGCAACTTACCTGTCTGTACTTTCTTAAGTATAGACCCCAAATTATCTGCAATTCTACCAAAACCATCTACCAATAATTGGTCGATGATATCATAATCAAATTTTCCAGATACACGACTTGCCCATGCAGTTACACGACCAAAGCCATTAATAAAATACTTATCATATAATTCCCAATCAATCCATGAAATCTTTTTCGCAAGACGAAGCGTCGGTTGATATAAATATTTATCATAATTTTCATCAAAATAATATTTATTCAAACTCCAATCATACAAAAACCCTGCTCGTTTTCCCATATTTTCTGCTGATAAAACATTTTTTAAATACATAAGGACAGCTAATCCAATTCCCAACACGGCTACACCAATGGAAAGTCCCATTGCTAAATTGTGTGCATGATGAGCTCCACTTTCAATTGCAAGGGCTGTAAGATTTCCTGGGACAGCCGAATCTATAGGGCGAACCAATGTTGTAAACCAACTTCCGTGAGTCGAAATTGGATTTAAATGTGGAAAAGTGTACCAAATAGCCACACTTAGAGTACCAAGCAAGACTAAGGGGCCTGCCATTTCTTTTGGTGATTCGTGAATGTCGTTTATTAATTCAGGCATTTGAGGTTTACCATGGAATGTCATAAACATCATTCGAAACATATAGAATGCAGTTATTGCAGCAGCACCAAATCCGAACACCGGAAGTAAAAAATGTTCTGGGTGGTGTTGAGCAAATGAAAGCGATCCCGCAAGAATAGCATCTTTAGATAGAAATCCTGAAAATAATGGAACGCCGGCAATCGCCATTGTACTTGCCAACATTGACCAATATGTAATGGGCATTTTTTCTTTAAATCCACCCATATTTCGCATGTCTTGTGGATCTGTATCATGGTCATGCTTTTCATGAAGCGCATGATGCATAGAATGAATCACAGACCCTGAACCATAAAATAAATTTGCCTTAAACATTGCATGAGTTAATAAATGAAAAAAGGCTGCAGTATATACCCCTGTTCCAACGGCTAAAATCATATACCCCAACTGACTAACTGTTGAATAGGCCAAAACTTTTTTAATATCATTTTGTGTGATTGCTATTGTTGCAGCAAAAAGAGCAGTAAATCCCCCAATATATGCAACAACAAGAAGAGCATCAGGCGTCAATAATGGAAAAATCCGAACCGTTAAATACACACCAGCAGCAACCATCGTAGCAGCGTGCATCAACGCTGAAACTGGCGTAGGCCCTTCCATAGCGTCAGGTAACCAAATATGAAGTGGAAATTGGGATGATTTACCCATGGCTCCCATAAAAAGTCCCAAACCTGCTAACGTAAGAGTTGTACCAGCAATCAATCCACCTGCAACGCCTTCAAAAATATCAGTGAATGCGAAAGACCCAATGGCAGTGTAGATTAACATAATTCCAATAAAAAATCCAATATCACCTACGCGATTTGTAAGAAAAGCTTTTTTGGCAGCATTTGCCGCAGAATCTTTTTCAAACCAATGTCCAATTAAAAGATAAGAACTAACTCCCACTAATTCCCAAGACATATACATCGAAATGAGATTATTGGACAGTACAATGCCATTCATGGAAAAAGTAAATAAACCTAAATATGCAAAATATCTAGAATATCGAATATCGCCTTCTAAATATTTCACAGAGAAAATATGTGTACAAGTTGAAATTAAAGCAACCACCAATAACATAATCACTGTTATGTTATCAACAAGAAATCCTAGTTTGATTTTAAATGCTCCCATATCCAACCAGGTGAAAGATGCTTCATGCTTAAAACCAGGATCATAGTCTAAAAGCATAGCAACAAACATTGAAATCGATAAAATTAGTGTAATGGAAATTGCACCTATAGATACCCAATCTCCTTGACGAGGTAAACGCTTTCCAATAAATATTTGAATTAAAAATGCTACCAAAGGCAAAAACAAAATAAATAGAGAGTAATTGATAAAAATATTATTCATTATTCTTTCATCGCAGAAGCTTCATCCACGTTTATAGTATTCATATTGTTATAAATATTTATCACAATTGCTAAAGCGACAGCAGCTTCAGCTGCTGCTAATACAATGACAAAAAGGGCAAAAATATGGCCATCCAGATTCATTCCTCCAAATCGAGAAAAAGCAATAAAGTTAATATTAGCGGCATTAAGAATTAATTCAACTCCCATCAGTATAGAAATTGCATTTCGACGGGTCATAACTCCAAAAATTCCCAGTGAGAAAAGGGCTGCAGAAATAATTAGATATGTATTAAGATCGTACATCAATTTTCTTTCCGAGATAAAAGGGCAGCACCAATTAATGCACCTAATAATAATAATGAAATTGCTTCAAAAGGAAGTAAATATTTAGTGAGCAAAAGAGTTCCAATACCTGAAACCGTTTCCACCGGTTCTACTGCTTCCACTTGAAACCAAGATGTTTTTGAAATTACTAAACTAATTAATAAAAATAGCCATATGGCAACTGAACCACCAATACCTTGTTGCATATTGGTTTGAGATAAACGGACGGATGAAATTCTATTTGTTAACATAATTCCGAAAATAATTAAGACTAATATTCCACCAATGTAAACCAGTATTTGGACTCCAGCCATAAAATCAGCCCAGAGGAAAATATAAATTCCAGCCACACCAAATAAGGTAAATAGTAATGCCATTGCAGAATAAATTAATTGATTACTCAAAACAACGATGGCCGCAGATATAAGCGTCAATGAGACGACAAACCAGAAAGTAAATTCTACCATTAAGCTTTCACTTTTTCAGTTGGTTTCAATTTATCCATACCTTCTTTTGTGCCTGGTTTTGCGAAACGATAAATCAAATCGCTTCGATCAAACTCAGAAAACTCATAATCAATTGGGTGTTTATGTGCATTGGGCCCACCCGTCATAAAAATACATTCTTCAGGACAAGGATAGGTACATAAATTACAATAACAACATTCAGTCATGTCTATATCAAAGCGCGTAACAACCATAGCTTTTCGTGAGCTATTTGATGTAACACCAATATGTCCGATTTCTTGAATATCTTCACCACGTGTAGGTGCTTTTTCGGTCACAATTTTAATACATTGAACTGGACAAGCTCGTTCACATTTTAAGCACCCAATACAATCATCAATATCAACCTGAAGTCGAGAACGAATTACATTATAATTACTATGATCAAACCCAATATTTCTTTCAGGGCGTGGCCATTTCTCTTCAGGATATTGTAATGTAACGTTATCTCGACGAATATGCACCATGTGTTTCCATGTAATACCTAAACCAGTCATCATGGTTGAAATAGATTCCCAAATATCTCTAAAATATTTTATCATAATCTATCCAAAAATGAGTGTCCATACCCCAACACCAAAAATATTAATTAAGCTGATAGGTAGAAATACTTTCCAGCAAACATTCATTAATTGATCTACTCTAAGTCGAGGAAATGTCCAACGAAACCACATCATAATAAAAATAAGAAATACGATTTTACTCAACATCCAAAAAATTCCCCAACCATTTGAATCAAAATATCCCGGAATTGGGCTATGCCATCCGCCAAGAAATCCGGCAGCTGCAACTGCGCAAACCACTAACATATTTGCATATTCACTCAGGAAAAAGAATGACCATCTCATACCCGAATATTCGGTGTGAAATCCACCAACCAATTCAGATTCAGCTTCAGGAATATCAAACGGCGTTCTGTTTGTTTCTGCTATAACACTGATGAAATAAATCAAAAATGCAATAAACGCAAATGGATTTGCAAAAATAATCCAATTTCCCATACCACCAGATTGATATTCGATTATACCTTGCATACTTAAGGTGCCTGTAAGCATAATTATAACAATAATTGATAATCCAGCAGGAATCTCATAACTAACAATTTGGGCTGCAGAACGCATCCCACCATATAAAGACCACTTATTATTAGATGACCATCCTGCGATAATTATACCAATTACACCTAATGAGCCCATGGCAAGTATATAAAAAATTCCAATATTGAAATCAGCCACGATTACTGTTTCACCAAAAGGCACTGCAACAATTGCAATAAAAGCGCCTATAAATATTACAAAAGGAGCAAGAATAAATAAAAACTTATCAGCTTTCTCAGGAATAATATCTTCTTTTGTAAGGAGTTTTAATGCATCGGCTACCGTTTGCAACAATCCCCACTTCCCTGCATGGAGACCGACACCTTGTCCCATTGGACCAACTCTATCCTGCATAAATGCCGCGACTTTTCTTTCTACGTAAACCATGACTATAGCGTTAACTGCCATAACTAAAAATAAAGCCACACACGGTATTATAATTGCGACCAATAATAAAATGCTGCTGTCCTCAATCGTTGAAGTCAAACTGCTAAGCCAGGAGAATAATAGATCAACTGTCATCGATCAATTTCTCCTAGTACAATATCAAGACTTCCCAAGATAGAAATAACATCAGACATCATCCAGCCTTCTGATAATTCACCTAACACAGCTAATGCTGTAAATGCAGGAGATCTCATTTTCACCCGAGTTGGAATGGGAGACCCATCACTCTCAATATAAAATCCAAGATCACCACGTGGCGTTTCAGTGCGACTGTAAATAGATCCTTTAGGTGGACGAATCTTTTTTGGAATCGCTTGATGCACATCTCCATCCTTTGGAATTTGCGCCAAAGCTTGACGAAGAATTTTCACACTTTCCTTTACTTCTAACATCCGAACATAATATCTATCCCAACAATCGCCCAAGGATCCTTGACCACCGTCTCCAATACAAACATCGAAATCAAATTTATCATAAATAGAATATGGAGCATTTTTTCTCAAATCCCACTTCACACCCGATGCACGTAGATTAGGACCTGATACACCATAACTAATTGCAACTTCAGGAGGCAATACGCCAATATCAGCCGTTCGTTCAATGAAAATTTTATTGTAAGTGAGTAAATTATTATACTCTTCAATTTGCGGTTCAAAATAATCTAAAAATTGGAAAGCAGTCTCAACAAAACCTTTTGGTAAATCATGACTCACTCCGCCTACCCACATATAATTATATAAGAGCCTAGCACCACAGGTCATTTCAAACATATCGAGAATACGTTCTCTATCTCTTAGCATAAACAAGAAAGGTGTAAATGCACCAATATCTAGTCCATAAACCCCCAAAGCTAACAAATGGCTCGCAATACGTTGAAATTCAGCCATTATCACACGAATATAGTCAACTTTCTCTGGAACTTTTAGCTCCATTAATTCTTCTACTGCAACTACATATCCAAAATTATTTGCCATAGCAGCAAGATAATCACATCTATCGGTATAAGGAATGACCTGATCATAGGTCATATTTTCACAATGTTTTTCAAAACAACGATGCAGATATCCAATTACAGGTGTGATTTCAGATATAATCTCCCCATCAGTTTTTACTTTTAAACGAAGCACTCCGTGAGTACTTGGATGTTGCGGTCCAATATTTAGGACCATTTGTTCGCCGTGTACTACTCCCATCCTTCCTTCACTTTCGGGATTGCAATCCCGTGATAAGTTTCCTGTACTTCATAATCTTTTCTTAGCGGGTAACCTTCCCAATCTTCCGGAAGTAACATTCTTCTGTGATCTCGATGGCCATCAAAAAATATACCAAACATATCATACGTTTCACGTTCAAACCAATCGCCAATACGCCATATTTGTTCAATAGAAGGAATGTGAGCATTATCCCTTGGAACTGCAATTCTAATTTCGATATAATGGTCATGAGTCATAGAATGAAAGTTATACCTTGCTTCAAGTTTTTCATCACCCACATCCATTCCTGTATGACATTGAAGAGAATCAAAATGAAGAGAAGGCTCCGACTTTAACCATTGTGCTATATCAAACCATTGATCCGGTTTCAATTGGATATGAGTATCATTTAACTCAGAATCAAGTGATCCTGGAAATTTTTTATCAATCATGTGGCCAATTTTTTGATTCAAATTGTCAGATGGTTGTTTATCATCAATCGAAACTTCTAAAGTTTTCTTTTCACTCGGGACTATCTTTGTGGCAACCTTAGCTGCTCTTTTAGCTTTAGCTAGAGCAGATTTTGCTTTGGATCGCAGGACACGATCTTCAATGGCATTAATTGAATCCATATCACCGGATAGACCTTTTTCAACGAGTTCGGCAATTAGCTTCTCTTGATCAACGCTCATGCCATTTTCCGTGTTAAGGGTCGTTCTTCTAATATTTTTTCTTGTAATTTCAATAGACCTTCAATTAAGGCTTCAGGTCTAGGCGGACAGCCAGGTACATAAACATCTACAGGAACTACAATGTCCACTCCCTTTAAAACATGATATCCGTGCTGCCAATAAGGACCACCACTGGTAGCACAGGAACCCATTGCAATTACATATTTAGGGTCAGCCATTTGTTCATATAATTTTTTGACTCTTAGAGCCATTTTCATCGTAACGGTGCCTGCAACAATCATCACATCAGCTTGACGAGGAGATGAACGAGGCATCATCCCTAATCTTTCAAGATCATGCCGACTTGCTGCAGCTGACATCATTTCAATGGCGCAACACGCTAATCCAAATTGAAAATACCAAGGTGAAGTAGAACGAGCCCAACTAATCAATTTATCTAGTTTTGCTACAACAACATTGTCTTGAAATTTATTTTCTAATATTCCCATTAGGCATTATCCTTCAATTGAATTTTAGCATAGCGGCCTGAAGCATATTTAACTTTTCGTTTTACCCAATCTAAATCTGACTTTATCCAAACATAAGCTAAGCCTACAATTAAAATTAGAAGAAAAATAGTCATCTCAACCATTGCCAAAAGACCAAGGTCTTTAAAGACGACCGCCCAAGGGAATAGGAAAACGACTTCTACATCAAAGATAAGAAATATAAGGGCAATCACATAAAACCGTATATTGAATTGTAGCCATGCAGATCCTTCTGACACTTCGCCACATTCGTAGGTTTCTAATTTTTCTTTTGTTTTCTTAGATGGAGCAACTAGAGATTGAACAATCAGGGGCACAGCCACCATGATAATTCCTAAAATTACTGCAACAAGAACGGTTCCAAAATCACGATACATAAATATTATTTTAGGGAGGTAGTTAGACATGAAAGTTACTTCGTAGGTATTTGATGTGTCAAACTAAAAGTCACGAAATAATAATAAAAATTGCTTCATAAATGAATTTAAAGTGGTCATTTATAAAATAGGGCATAATTAAGTCCACTTTTTATATCTACAGTAATGTAATTCTCATTTTGTTCTATTATTTATAATTTAATTAATTCAGATTTCAGACTGGTTCACATTCAAATATTCAATTAATTTTTTATATGTCATTTTTCAATTCTATTGTTACTAACGCTCTTCCAATACTACCAAAATGGTTTGCCAAGCCATTTGCTAAACCGTATGTAGCAGGTGAAACTGAAGATGATGCCATTATTCAAATTCGCAATTTAAATGAGAAAGGTTTTCTAACAACTGTAGATATTTTAGGTGAACATATAAATACAAAAGAAGATGCTAGATTGATTACATCACATTATTGCAATTTATATGACCGAATTAACCTAGAAGCACTTACCTGCAATATTTCACTAAAACCTACACATGTAGGGTTATATATTTCTCTTGCTGAAGCCATGGGAAATATCACAACTATTTTAAAAAAAGCAAAAGAGAATAATAACTTTTTGCGTATTGATATGGAAAATTCTCCTTTTACTGACCAGACATTTGAAATTTATAACCACTGTAAAACGATTTACAATCAGGTCGGCGTCGTAATTCAATCTTACTTACATCGAAGCTTGAACGATGTTCAACATTTAGCGAATGAACAATTCAATTCTAGAATTTGCAAAGGGATTTATAAGGAATCAGAAAAAATAGCATACCATGAACCAGAAAAAATAAATGAAAACTTTTTGTCAATTGCCAAATCTATGATATTAAAAAAATCCTTCTCTGCGTATGCGACCCATGACCAAGACCTTATTGATCAATTGCTGAATTGGATTGAAACTGAAAAAATTTCAAAAGACCTCTTTGAATTTCAAGTGCTTTATGGTGTTCCAATGGGAGGACGATTGGAAGCTCTTTTGAATACGGGATATAAAGTTCGAGTCTATGTGCCTTACGGTCCAGATTGGTTTGATTATTCGGTCAGACGCTTGAACGAAAACCCAAAAGTAATATCATACGTGATGAAAAATATTTTTAGAACTAAATGAACCATTACCTAAATAACTTTTACTACCTTATCTCCTTTAAATAAATGCTACTTCATTAAACCCTTAAACACAATATAATAATATGAACGAAACTATTACATATGAAAAAATCTACAATATGAAAACAATTGCAGTGGTGGGTATGTCTCCAAAGCCCGAACGCCCTAGCCATTATGTTGCCATGTATTTGAAAGAAAATGGTTACTCTATAATTCCCGTTAATCCAGGGCATAGAATAATTGCAGGAATGACATCTTATCCAAACCTGGAATCCATCCCTGAAAAAGTGGATGTTGTGAATATTTTCCGACAGTCTGAATACGTAATGCCCATTGTTGAATCCGCCATGGCAATAGATGCCAAAGCCATTTGGATGCAAGACCAAGTAATCAATGAAGAAGCTGCCCAAAAAGCTGAAGATGCCGGACTCATGGTTGTGATGAATAATTGTATGTTGAGACAGCATCGAATAATGAATGAATAATATCATTGAACAAATTATGTATTTAAACATTAATTACAGGAATAGCTGATGAAAACTCTTACTGAACGAGCAAATAAACTCGAAAATGATGGTATTTTTTTGGGTGGTCCTGTTAAGTTTTTCGAAACGGCAGGACGAAAACAGCTAATAACTTTGCTAAGCAAAGGATTAACACCCACTTCCAAAGTTTTGGATATTGGCTGCGGGTGTTTACGAGGTGGTTATTGGCTCATACACTTCCTAGACAAAGGGTGTTATTTTGGTATTGAACCTAATACTGAAATGCTGGATGCCGGGTTAAAGACACTATTGGAGCCTGAACTCTTGAACTTAAAGACACCCAGGTTTAACCCTAATTCAACTTTTGATTTTAGTATCTTTGAAGAAAAATTCGATTTTATTGTAGCCCGATCCATTTGGACACATGCATCTAAGGAACAAATTCAAACCATGTTAGATGAGTTTGTAATATCCGTTAACCCAAATGGAATGTTTATTACTTCTTACATAAAACCTACCTTATTTAAACGCGAATACAATAATTCCAAATGGATTGGAATAAGCCACGAGTCAAACCAACCTGGAATCGCCAGACATAGTTTAAGTTGGATTTGGTCTGAATGCCGAAAACGAAGTTTAAATGTTTCTGAAATTAAGGGGCATGAATATAACTTCGGAAATCAAATGTGGATCAAGATTCAACGTGATTAAATTTTACAATAATAATTGATAGGATCATAAATCTCAAAAAAATTAACCAAAATGGTTTACCATTTATTTAAAAAAAATAAAAAGCCCAAACGCAAATAACAATTAAACCAATTGTCCAAAATTCATTGATAGAAAGTATAAGCAGTTCTTTGATGATCAATTTTATAAATCTTTTTTTTCATAAAAAAATGGACACAAATCATTCTTAAAAAAACGTAATTCTATTTCAAAATAAATGCATAGAAATAATCTTTTTAAAAAATTGAATCTATATTCACCTCAGGATTCAAATGAATTAACAATGTATAATTCATTACTTCAATTTATAGACAAAACTCCAGACTGCTTTAATTCTAAATTAGATACCGGACATATTACTGGATCAGCATGGATTCTTGATTACAAAAAGAATAGTGTGTTATTAACTCATCATAAAAAACTAAACAAATGGCTTCAATTAGGTGGGCATGCTGATGGTGACTCTGATATTCTATCCGTTGCTGAAAGAGAAGCAGAAGAAGAATCTGGCCTTAAATCTATAAAATATTTGTCTTATGACATTTTCGATATTGATGTACATATCATTCCCAGAAACCAGAACACACTTGAACATTCTCATTATGATATTAGATTTTTATTCGAAGCAAATATAAATGAGCCCTTAATTGTGAGCAAAGAATCAATCGATTTATTATGGGTTAGCCTAAATAATGTTTATAAATTAAACTCAAATGAATCAATTTCGAGAATGGTCAATAAATCAAAAACCCTTACATAATACAGATATATTAGCGCAAACTATAGATATTTTATTTCAACTGATTGAAAAAGTTTTTACCCTCATTAATTCATCAGCCACGAAGGTCGCCAAGTTTCACGAAGAAAAAAGATAAAATGTTGACAAAAATAAAATTACAAAGTATGGATACATCATTCATTGTATCTCCTTTGTTATCAGCCTTTTGTGTTTTTTGGGTGCTTGCATCTCCGTCATGCGTCGGAACTGTAAGCCCGTGTTTTTTGCGGGACATTTTGTGGGGAATAATCCAGGTTATTAAATGATAAAAAAAATTATTCTACTAATCATTCCACTGATCTCTTATAGTTTAGATAATGAATCAATAAATTTTCCACCCGACCAAAGCATTGAAGCTAGAATCGATAAATATAGAAAAAAGTCTATAATTATTGTGTGTAAAGATGAAAATGGCACCCCAATTAAATCCGGGTCGATTGCTATCATAGAACAACAAAAACATGATTTTCTATTTGGGTCTAATATATTCAAATTTAATAAATGTAAAACAGAAAATCAAAATATTGCCTATGCCTCCTATTTTTCAGAGATATTCAATTTCGCCACTCTACCCTTCTACTGGTGGGGAGAAACAGAGAATCCAAAACGAATTGATAAACCTTGGCGCGAAGAAGTCATTAAATGGTGTCATTCACAAAGCATAACAATTAAAGGACATCCTTTAGCTTGGAATTGGGAAGATCCAAGTTGGCTACCACAGGAAGCTAATACTGCTTATAAATTACAAATGGATCGAATCGAAAAAATAATTCACCAATATAAAGAAGATATTATAATATGGGATGTCATCAATGAAGCCACAGCCTATGATAGAAAATATCCTTTACTTAATGCGCCTGTTCTTACAGAAGCAATTCATCAAAAAGGACTAAAACAATTTATAATCGATGGATTCACTATTGCTCGAGAATCCAATCCACTTGGTATATATATCATAAATGACTTTAAAACTGGGCGAAAATTCAAAACTAAAGTACTGGACCCTTTAGCAATGAATGGTAAACCTTTATTTGATGTAATTGGAATACAAACTCATATGCATAATGGATATTGGGGAGCAGACCGAGTTTGGACATTATGCGAGAAATTCAGTGAATTTGATACACCAATCCATTTTACTGAAATTTCAATTCTTTCTGGAATAAAATCTGGAAACAAATGGGAATCGACCGTTCAAGGAGAAATAGATCAAGCTAAACAAGTGAAAGAGTTATATTCACTCTTATTTTCGAATCCTAATGTAGAAGCTATTACGTGGTGGGATTTTTCAGATCAAGGAACTTGGAAAAATGCGCCTTCAGGGCTATTAAAAAAAGACATGTCGCCTAAACTTGCTTATTTAACTTTAAAAAAATTAATTAAGACCGATTGGTGGACCCGTGATACTTTGACTTTAAACGAGAGTGGACAAATCAAACTCAACGGATTTTATGGTGAATATAATATTCAAATTCAAAATAATAATAAAATATTGAAAGGGGATTTTGAAATAAAAAAAGGGGAAACAAGTTCCATTAAAATCGAATTAAAATAATCTAATTTGTTAATAAATACTCATCCACCACGTCTACCCCATCCCATTTTTGTCCTTAATGTTTTATAATAATCATAATCTTTAAAATCAATTAAATTAATCTTAAAATCAGTTTTTGTAATTTCAACAATACTTGATGGGTTTAATGATTCTTGGATCTGACCGTCTACAATCAATAAAATAGTTTTATTATTTTCTGGAAAAGTTACTTCAATTATTGAATCAGCAGGGACTACTAAGGGTCTAGATGTTAAAGAATGCGGTGAAATAGGTGTAATGACTAATGAATCTACTGTGGGTGCTAAAATTGGGCCGCCGGCTGACAAAGAATATGCCGTAGAACCCGTTGGTGTTGATACAATTAGCCCATCTGCTTTATAATTACCAACCCAATGTCCATTAACTTTTACCTTAGCTGTGAGCATCCGTCTAGATTCTCCATTGCTTATTACAAAATCATTGAACCCAATGTGATGAAAAATTTCGCCATTATTATTGAATGATGCTTTTACTAATATTCTTTTTTCTAAAATATAATCACCTAGTAATACTTGATTTAATCTAGTAAAAAGATCTTTTTTTGTGGCCTTAGCCAGAAAACCTAAATCACCGAGATGAATTCCAAGAATAGGAGTCTCATGATGCTCCATAGCCCGCGCTAAGGATAAAAATGTCCCATCTCCTCCTAAAACAACCATGAAATCCAACAGTCCTATTTGTTCCTTAGATTCAATTGCAGGATAAGCAGTATGAATACATTTTTCGTGGTTTA
>Ga0257123_1000695_pt1 | contig 24567 bp, 25 predicted proteins | sample SI106_135metaG_FD_190185 | JGI IMG/M metagenome (GOLD analysis project Ga0257123, IMG submission 190185) | Marine microbial communities from Saanich Inlet, British Columbia, Canada - SI106_135 | ecosystem: Environmental > Aquatic > Marine > Inlet | place: Canada: British Columbia | collected...
TTATCTAAAGAAGCATTGGTCTAAAGAATATGATAGTGGTTTCTTTGCCTGTAGAACTGATGAGGGCAATAAAGCCTTACTGCATCGTTTTGCAGCTGGAGCAGCAGCTGGTCGTTACCAAATGATTAATAACAATAAAGTAGAAGGGATTTTATCGCTAGATATTGCATTGCGCCGTAATGATGATGATTGGGTTGAAAAACTTCCTCAAGAGATTAGTAGTAACCTTGTACATGTACTTTATTATGGACACTTTATGTGCAATGTCTTTCATCAAAATTATATTTTTAAAAAAGGCACTGATAGAAAAAAAATGAAGTCAATAATGTTAACTATGCTTGATGATAAAGGCGCTAAGTACCCTGCCGAACATAATGTTGGGCATTTGTATGAGGCAGAAAATAGCCTGCAGAGATTCTATAAAAAACTTGATCCAACTAATACTTTTAACCCTGGTATTGGCAAGATGAGTAAATACCAAGGTCACTGTAGTTGTTGTCATTCATGAAAATATTAAATGACAATTGGCTTATTTTTGACGATGAGATGTCTCTTTCAAAAGCATTAGCACAAGAAATATTGAATATTGCAAAAAAGTCAATTTTTGAAAAAGATTGTTTCAGTATAGTTTTGACTGGCGGAAAAAGTGTGCTCAGCCTATATAAGATTTTATCTAAAGCTGATTCGAACTGGGATAAATGGCATATTTATATAGGTGATGAGCGTTGTGTGCCCATGGGTCATAAAGATAGAAGCGATCAAGTGATTAATGAAATATGGTTAGATAATTCCGCAATCCCTAAGAAAAATATTCATTTTATTAAAGCAGAATTAGGACTGTTGGAAGCAAGGCTAGAGTATGAAAATACACTTAAAAGAATTGGTACATTTGATATTGTATTGCTGAGTATGGGCGAAGATGGGCATATTGCATCATTATTTCCGAATCATGTATATCTAGAAGAGCAAATGGTTGTTGTTGAACAGGATTCGCCAAAACCACCTAAAGAAAGAGTAAGTATGTCGTATCAGCAACTTAATAAAGCGCATTATATTTTTAAACTAATAATTGGAGAATCAAAACAAAAAGCTGTAACTTTATTAGAACAAAATGTAAATCTTCCAATTACAAGGGTAAATGGCGATTGTGAGAAACTATATATTTGTAAAAATGCAACTTACCAATAATGGTTACTTGTTTTAATTTTCTTAAGTCGCCTTATGAAGGCATGACCCAAGTTTATGATTCAGTAAATTCCATATGTTCAATGGTTGAACAAAGTGTATAATTCATCAAAAATACATCTAGTTGCGCATAAGTTTACTATGTTCAGCATGGCGGTAGCGTGTCCAATAAGCAGAGTCAATATCAAATTCTAAAGTCTTTAGAAAAAGACCCAGATTACACCCAAAGACAATTATCTAAGGATCTAGATATAAGTCTTGGCAATGTGAACTATTGTTTAAAAAATTTAGTAGAAAAAGGTTTTGTAAAAATTGATAATTTCAGAAAAAGTAAGAATAAAACACAATATTCTTACCTTTTAACACCAAAGGGGATTGAAGAAAAGGCAAAGCTTACTATAGAATTTATAAAAATAAAAACTCAAGAGTATAATCGACTTAAAAATGAGATTGAAGATTTGAAATCTGAAGTTGATTAATAGCAAGAGTTATTATAATATGCATGCGGTATATTAAAATCATATGGAATTTATAGACTTAAAACAACAACAATCTCTAATCAAGTCACAAATTGATGCTAACATCCAAAAAGTACTTAATCATGGTCGATATATTATGGGACCAGAGATTGGCGAACTAGAGGAAAAGTTGGCTGACTATGTGGATGTAAAACACTGTGTCAGTGTCTCATCAGGAAGTGATGCGCTACTCATAGCGATGATGGCTCTTGATATAAGTCCGGGTGACGAGGTAATTACTACACCATTTACCTTTGTTGCTACCGTAGAGATGATTACTCTGCTTGGCGCAAAGCCAATATTTGTGGATATTGATCCACAAACTTACAATATTGATCCTGAAAAAATAGAATCTGCTATCACATCTAAGACACGTCTAATACTACCAGTAAGTCTTTATGGTCAATGTCCAAATATGAATAAGATTAATAAGATTGCAGATAAATATAGATTGCCTGTTTTGGAAGATGGAGCACAGAGTTTTGGCGCAACTTATCAAGGAAAAAAATCATGTAACCTTTCTACAATAGGATGCACTAGTTTCTTTCCTAGTAAACCACTTGGTGCTTATGGTGACGGTGGCGCGATATTTACCAATGACAGTCATCTGGCAAAAAAGATAGCACAGATTCGACTACATGGCCAAGATCATAGATATAATCATATACTGATTGGCGTCAATGGGCGGTTAGACACGATACAAGCAGCAATTTTGCTGGCAAAGCTCGAAATTTTTCCACAAGAGGTGGTGATGAGGCAGAATATTGGTGAAAAATATAATAAAATGTTTAATGAGACAAATCCATTGATAAAAACACCATATATCGCTCCAGGATGTACCACAGTTTATGGACAATATACTGTAAGAGTAAAGCATAGGAAAGAATTTATCGCGCATTTAAAATCCAGGGATATTCCAAGTGTAGTTCACTATCCAATTCCACTGCATCAACAGCCTGCATTCAAAACAAAAAAGTTTGAACTTCCTTCTGCAGAAAAATCAGCAAAAGAGGTTCTTAGCTTACCTATGCATCCATACTTAACTGATAAAGACTTAAGTAAGATTGTTTTCAATTGAAAATATATATAGCAGGCCATAATGGCATGGTTGGATCAGCAATAGTTAGGCAGTTGAAAACTAAGAACTGTAAACTCTTAACTAAATCGCATAGTGAATTGGATTTAACAAACCAGCAACAAGTTAACGATTTTATTGCAAGAGAAAAACCAGATCAAATTTATTTAGCTGCTGCTAAAGTAGGAGGTATATACGCTAATAATACTTACCCAGCAGATTTCATCTACCAAAATTTAATGATTCAGACGAACATCATACATGCGGCACATAAAAACAATGTTGAAAAACTTCTATTTCTTGGCTCTAGCTGTATTTATCCTAAATCTGTAAAGCAACCTATGCAAGAAGAGGCGCTTTTAACCAGTGTATTAGAATCTACTAACGAACCTTATGCAATAGCAAAAATTGCTGGAATTAAACTTTGCGAATCGTATAATCGCCAACATAATCGTGATTATCGTAGTGTAATGCCTACTAACCTTTATGGTCCGGGAGATAATTACCATCTAAAAAATAGCCATGTAATCCCAGCATTAATTAGAAGGTTTCATGAAGCCAAGATTAATGATGCTATAAAGGTTAAAATTTGGGGTTCAGGAAAACCACAAAGAGAATTTCTCTATGTTGATGATATGGCTGCTGCATGTATATATGTAATGAAGTTAAATAAGATAATCTATCAACAGCAAACCAAGCCCATGTTGAGCCATATAAATGTAGGCACGGGTAAGGATATAACTATAAAAAAATTAGCAGAAAATATAGCTAAAGTAACTGGTTTCAAAGGTAAAATCGAGTTCGATACTACGAAACCAGATGGACCAAAAAGGAAACTAATGGATAGTACACGCCTAAATAGACTAGGTTGGAAGTTCAAGATTGGTTTAGAACAAGGTCTGAAACAAACATACGAAGATTATTGTTCAATTGGCAACTAGTAATAGCATGACAAAAATCGCTTTAATAACTGGAATTACTGGTCAAGATGGGGCATATCTTGCTGAATTTCTTTTAAAGAAAGGTTATCAAGTTCATGGCATTAAGCGTCGCTCTAGTTCTTTCAATACTGAGCGTATTGATCATTTATATACTGATCAACATGATATTTTGGATAATATTCCACATCTAACACTTCACTACGGTGATTTATCAGATTCTATGAGTCTAGTTCGTATCATACAACAGATTCAACCAGATGAAATATACAATCTTGGGGCTCAATCGCATGTGGCTGTTTCTTTTGAAAGTCCTGAATATACTGCTGACACTGTTGGCCTCGGTGCATTACGCATACTTGAAGCAATTCGTATTTTAGGTTTAGAGAAAAAAACACGCTATTATCAAGCATCCACTTCGGAGCTTTATGGAAAGGTTCAAGAGATTCCTCAAACTGAAACCACTCCTTTTTATCCAAGAAGCCCTTATGCAGCAGCAAAACTTTATGCTTATTGGATAACTATTAACTATAGGGAGGCTTATGGTATCTATGCTTGCAACGGTATCCTTTTTAATCATGAAAGCCCTATTCGTGGCGAAACCTTTGTCACTAGAAAAATAACACGAGCCTTAGCAAGAATAAAATTAGGATTGCAAAAGTGCCTCTACCTTGGCAATATGGATGCAAAAAGAGATTGGGGACATGCTAAAGATTATGTAGAGATGCAGTGGCTCATGCTACAACAAAAGCAGCCAGATGATTTCACAATTTCTACAGGAGAGCAGCATACAGTTAGAGAATTTGTAGAATTGGCAGCAAAAGAGCTAGGGATGGATATCAAGTGGCAAGGGAGCGGGATAAATGAGAAAGGAAGCTGGCAAGATAAAACGATTGTCTCTGTTGATCCGCGTTACTTTCGCCCTACAGAGGTTGAAACTCTGTTGGGCGATTCAACCAAAGCTAAAGAAAAGTTAGGATGGATTCCAAAAATTACTTTTTCAGACTTAGTTAAAGAAATGATAGAATCAGACTTAAAAGAAGCAGAGCGAGACCATCTTTGTCAAACAAAGGGTTATTCAACATACAGTTATAACGAGTAATATAAAATGTTAAATGGAAAATCAATACTAATTACAGGCGGTACCGGATCATTTGGCCACCGATACGTAACAACTTTACTAAAAAGATATAATCTTAAACGACTAGTAATTTATTCCCGTGATGAACTCAAACAATATGATATGCAAATGAAGTTTGAGGAACACCATAAAGTAATGCGTTTTTTTATTGGCGATGTGCGTGATGGAGAAAGGCTAAAAGAAGCAATGCGTGATATCGATGTGGTTATTCATGCAGCAGCATTGAAACAGGTCCCTGCAGCAGAATACAATCCCATGGAGTGTATTAAAACCAACATTCATGGCGCTGAGAACATTATACAGGCAGCGCTTACTAATAATGTAGATAGAGTCATCGCTCTATCAACCGATAAGGCTGCCAACCCTATAAACCTTTATGGAGCGACTAAACTCGCCTCTGACAAACTCTTTGTAGCGGCAAATAATATGTCTGGCGGTAGGACAAAATTCTCAGTAGTGCGTTATGGTAACGTGGTTGGATCTCGTGGATCGGTTGTGCCGTTATTTAATAAGCTTATTAGTAAAGATGTAGACAGTCTTCCTATAACTCATGAAGAGATGACGCGTTTTTGGATTACACTGCAGGAGGGTGTAGATTTTGTACTTAAAGATATGGAACGAATGCAGGGGGGTGAGATATTTGTACCTAAGATACCTTCAGTACGTATTGTTGATTTAGCAAAAGCAATGGCACCAGACCTGACAATAAAAATAATTGGAATACGACCAGGGGAGAAGTTGCACGAAATTATGTGTCCTGCTGATGATTCACATCTAACAGTTGAGTTTGAGGATCATTATGTTATTGCTCCAAGCATTACTTTTTTCACACGTGATAATGACTTTACCTCAAACTCACTTGGCGAGGTAGGAAAAATCGTTGATCAGGGTATGGAATATAGTTCTGGCAGTAACCCTCATTTCCTTAATGTAGACGAGATTAGGGATTATAACAATAAGCCATAGGCTAGGTAGTAACTAATGATTCCGTACGGTAGACAGGATATTACTAAAGATGATATCGAAGCAGTAGTTAAAGTTCTTTGTTCTGATTTTATTACTCAAGGTTCCACTGTTCCCGCTTTTGAACAGAAATTATGTGAATATACAAAAGCAAAGTATGCCATTGCAGTTAATAGCGCTACTTCAGCACTGCATGTTGCCTGTCTTGCTTTAGGATTAAGTGAGGGAGACATACTTTGGACATCACCAATTACTTTTGTTGCGTCTGCAAATTGCGCACTTTATTGTGGCGCATCGGTAGATTTTGTAGATGTTGACCCTAATACTGGCTTGATGAACGTTAAGAAGTTGGAAGAAAAATTAGTTAATGCAGAGCAGCATGGAAAATTGCCAAAAATAGTAATTCCAGTCCACTTTGCAGGGCAATCATGTGACATGGAAGAGATATGTAAATTGAGTCAAAAATATGGATTTAAAATTATTGAAGATGCAGCACATGCTATTGGTGCAAAATACAAGAAAAGCATTATTGGCGATAGTCGATACTCTGATATTACAATATTTAGTTTTCATCCTGTAAAAATCATTACTACTGGTGAAGGTGGTGCAGCAATGACAAATAATTCATTGCTAGCAGAGAAGATGCGTTTACTAAGAAGCCATGGAATTACTAGAGATCCAAATAAAATGAGCAATGGTATTGGTATGCCGTGCTATTATGAACAAGTAGATTTAGGGTTTAATTACCGTATGAGCGATATCCATGCAGCGATAGGCATTAGTCAAATTGATAGATTAGACAAATATGTTTCTAAAAGAAATAAGATTTCTTGTTGGTATGATGATAATTTTAAAAATACACAATTTTATCCGTTAATTACTAAGCCAGATAGGATATCAAGTAAGCACTTATATGTAGTACAAGTACCTACTCGTTATATAGATAGAAATAAATTTGTTAATTATATGATAAGTAATGGTATAGGTGTGAATATACATTACAGGCCTATTTATCAACATAAAATATTTAATATTAACAAGACGCTTAAAGGTGCAGAAGAATATTATAGTGGTGCAGTATCACTACCCATATATCCATCGATTAAGATCAAAGATCTTGAAAAAATTGTTGATGTTATGCTGAACTATAATAATCAATAGTTTTGAAAATCTCTAAGAAAAGACATTTTGTAATGAATTTTTCCGTACAATTTTGTTTTTATTTTATAGGGATAAATATAAAAGAAAATTTATTCTAATTTGAAGAGTTAATTACTAAACACATGTAAGGTGTTAGTGTTTTAATGTATTTTATTTATTAATTGTAGACAAAAACAATGCTTAAATTAAACTTAGGTTGTGGAAAAGACATAAAAAAAGGATTTGTAAATATCGATTTTAAAGAGATTGATGGTGTGGATATTGATATTGTTACTGATTTATCCAAAAATATACCTATAAATGATAGAGATGCAGAGTTTATTTATTGCTCACATGTAATTGAACATTTTAGTTGGGTTGAAGGAGAGCTTTTTATTAGAGAGTGTTATCGATGCTTAGATCAAGGAGGAAGATTACGCATTTTATGGCCAGACTACAAGGGAATTATGACTGCTTATGTTAATAATGACCACAGTTATTTTAAAAAAACAATGGAATATCTTAACAATATTGATGCCCCATATTATAAAAGTATGTTGGACGATCCTTTGAAAGTTGTAAAAAATAGGCAAGGTAACTTACCTCCAGAATGGCATTACAGCGATAATCCATATGACAGATCTAGAGTTAAGGAACGTACACGTAAATATACGCATATTATTGAATGTGTTGATTGGTTTGTGCATCAATACGGAGAGCATATTGCCTTATATGATAAAGATAGTATGTCTTCATTATTGCTGAGTGCTGGCTTCAAAGAAGTGCAGTTATCTAATTTTGATGATAGGTTTGATGAAGGCAGTCCAATAAGAAAGCATACGTCAATCTACATCGAGGCATTGAAATAATAAATATAGCTATAGTGTTTTTTGGAATTTTATCCCCATTTTTTTATTTTAATAGTTTGATTTATATAGAAATTAATTATAAAGAGGTATATGAGTTATAACAGCATCTTGTCAAAGTTCAACGAATACTACTACGGAATTACTGAGAAAATTAAAATTATATTTTTTAGAATAGTTGATATTTTCAAAAATAAAGATACGCAGAAGGTAAATCCACTAATTTCTGTTTATGTACCTACATACAACCGTTGTTCTATTCTTATGGAGCGTGCTATACCGTCAGTATTAAATCAAACATATAGTAATTTTGAGTTTATTATAATAGGAGACGGGTGCACTGATGATACAGAACTACGCGTACTTGGTTTAAGCGACCCAAGAATAAAGTTTGTAAATATCAAGAGAAAGAAAAGAGTTTTTCCAAATACAGTTAAGAATCATTGGTTAGCAGGACCTGTAGAACCGGCAAATTACGCATTAAATATGGTTAAAGGAGAATGGATTGCAAGAATAGATGATGATGAGCAGTGGACTGAGGATCATTTAGAAAAATTATTAGAATTTGCTTTATTGAACAATAAAGAGTTTGTTACAGCAAATGTTGAAACAATTGTTGACGGTAATAAAGTTATCAAAAAAGGCCATAAGATGTACAGCGATTATTTTGAAACAAAAAAATTACAAGGAAAAAGTATAGAAAACCCAAGTATAGGAGGCACTTCAACAATTTTATATAAATCATATCTCAAATCATTTAAATACAATAAAAATTGTTGGAGAAAGACAATCAACAGTGCAAATGATATTGACTTGTATGTTCGGTTTATTAAGGCCAATGTAAGAATTGGACATCTTGACGATGTGGTTACATATCAATATCCAAGACCTGGAGAAGACACAGTTGGATGGGATGCGTACGATAAAGATCATGCGGGAAAGATAAAACATTTTGCATGAGTATCATGATTTTATTTAGTATATGCGCAAAAAAGTAGTTGCAATAATACCTGCAAGAGGTGGCAGTAAACGCATCCCATATAAAAATATTAGGAATTTCCATGGTAAGCCAATTATTGCGTGGTCAATAATTGCAGCAAAAAAAAGTGGAATTTTTGATGATATTATAGTTTCTACTGATTCGCAGCGTATTGCAGATGTGGCTAATAAATATGGAGCAATTACCCCATTTATAAGGCCAGATTCTATATCAGATGATTTTACCGGGACAAATGATGTTATTAAACATGCAGCAAAGTGGTACATTGAAAATGTTGGCGATATTGATTATATATGTGGAATATATCCTACTGCGCCATTTTTAACATCTAGTGTACTGGTTGATGGATTTCATCGTTTAGTAAACTCTAATGCAGCTTTTGTATTTTCTGCGGTTGGGTATAGCTATCCAATTCAAAGAGCTTTTTTAATAAGTAAAAATGACAGGGTTCAGATGCTTAATAAAGAAAATATATCTAAAAGGTCTCAAGATTTAGAAAAATCATATCATGATGCAGGCCAATTCTATTGGGGTTTAACTAGTTCTTTTATTAATAATTTGAATTTATATTCTGATGAGTCAATTCCTATGATATTACCGGCTCATCTAGCTCATGATATCGACGATGAAGAAGATTGGAAGTATGCGGAAATGCTTTATGCTGGATATAAACAAAACGTAAAAATAAATAATGCTTAATATATCTAATTATGAGAGTGTGTTTTGCGATAGTTATGATGCACTAATTAGTGCATATAAACATGGTCTTAATAGAAATGCAAATATTTATAGTAACGCTCCCGCTGTTATTATGCAATGCAATGACTCAATTTACATTGAAGATTATTGGAGTAGAGAAAAGCTAAAAAATTTTCAATCTTCAATCAACAGCTATTCTATCAAGTTATTTGACAAGTTAAAAGAAAACAAATGCATTGGCCATGAGGAGTCTTTGGTTGTATTGCAATCATTTGTAAATTTTCAAAAAGTAATTTATAAAAGTGCATGTCTTACAGAAATAGATATACAGGAGCCTAGATTAATAATTGAAGTAGAAGGGTATGGTGGCGCTAATGGGAATAACATGAATACCCCGTGGAGTTATCTTTTACAAGATAATAAAGCACTGGGAATTTATAGCTATAGATTGCCAGACTCCAATTGGCAGGCACTAAGTACAAAAGGAATCTCAATTTGGAGCAGAATTAAGTTGGGAGGAATAGAAACAATTGTGTATAGAATTATCTCTAGAATTAGTAAGTATTTACCCAAGAGATTTATTAGAGGTATAGTCCTTGTTCCTTCAGAAAATGAATTGGTTATAGAGGCTTGTGCGCATCTCGTAAAGCACCGTATCTTCCCTGTTGAATTAACTTCTAAGGGTTCAGCACTTTGTTCAAGTTACAGTGATAATATTGACATAGTTAAAAAATGTATTAGTGAAATTATTAGTCAACGTGTTAATGAATATGTGTGCAGCACAGTTTCTATTAGATGTATCGAGTTGTTTTATCAAAACCTTGAAAAAAATCTTTTATCTTTCTACAATCAACTCGATATTTGGAGAAATACTCTAGATCAATATGATAATACTAAATCAATTGTCTTAGCTAACTCGTTGGCTAGTCCTAGTTTGACAGCATTATCAAAAGTTTGTACTGATAAAAACATACCTGTTGTAACGGCACAGCATGGAATTACTGCTGAAATTAATGCTCTTCATTCTTGCTTTACTCCGGTATATGAATCAAATTATTCTGATCTTTTTATGGCTTATAACAATATGTCAAAAATAGTATCAGATTCTTCTTATTATAGAAAAGGTGATTCTTGTATATCTGGTATTTCATCAAGACATCTAAGGGTTAAAGAGAGAGCTATTAACTTTCCTAATAATCCATCATTGGTTTATGTTTCTAATAATTTATATACAGGGAATATGAATGGTGTTGCCAATTGGTTAACTGACTTAGAGCAGTGTAAAAACGAAATTGAAATTATATCTAACGTTCTTTCAAAGCTCTTTTGTAATGTTACATATAAGACATACCCAGAAGAGAATCGTAGATATTCGGATCTAGATCCAGTATTTTCTGAGATAAATAAATTTGAAAATATAAAGGTTATGGATGAAAAGGTTGATATGAGGTTTTTGCTTCCTAATTATGACTTAATAATGTCAACAACGGCAAGTAGTACATTAGCATGGCTTATTTTGACAGAAAAACCATTTATTTATATTTATAGATCATCTCATGCCCCACTTAATAAAGACGCATATTCTGAATTTTCTAAATCTATATTTTTATTTAATGCAGATAAAGAGGGATATGCAGATGAAATATTGTCTTTATTATCCCAGCCATATGAAAAAATAATTTCACAATGGATAGAAATGAGGCCATTTAGACTATCCATGATAAAAAAATACGTTAGTTTGTATAATGATAGTCCTGGGGGTAGGATTTCTCATCGTTTGTTGAATGATTATTTTTAATTAGATCTTACTCATTTAATGATAGTTTATTTTAGGACAGATGCTTCATCTTATATTGGGTCTGGTCATGTAATGCGTTGTATTACATTGGCAGAAGAGCTCAATAATTTAGGTGTGAGCGTTGTATTTATAACTCTAAATTGTCAAGGCAACCTTAATCAGTATATTCGAAATAAGGGTTTTAAAATTAGTCCAATATCAACAACGATACCAGACAATTTTAAAGAAACTAATAATTCAAAAAACACCGGTATTTGGTCGAATGAACAACTTAATAAAGATGCTGAAGAAACAATTCGGTTATTAAATAAAGAAAAACCAAACTGGCTTGTTATTGATCATTACTCAATTGATATTACATGGGAGAATAGGCTTAGACCTTATGTGGAAAAAATAATGGTTATTGATGATTTGGCCAATCGACAGCATAGTTGTGATTTATTGCTTGATCAAAACTATACTCATAATAGGAATCGTTATAGTCATTTGCTTAATCCCAGCGTCACAAAATTACTTGGACCTCAGTATGCATTATTGCGAAAAGAATTTACTGTAGACCAATCAGAATTTGAAAAAAACAAACTTATAGAAAATATATTTATTTTTTTTGGAGGTTCAGATCCAGGCAACCTAACAGGCATTACATTAAAAGCACTCACCTATTGCAAGATTAATTATTCAAATATTGATGTAGTTATCGGATCATCAAACTGTCATAAAAAAGAAGTAACGTCCTTGGTGGAAAAATTACATAAGGCAACCTTATATGAACAAGTTGATAACATTTCTGACTTAATGAGGAAAGCAGATATTTCTTTAGGTGCTGGGGGTACGTCAACTTGGGAGCGTATGGTTATTGGCTTGCCTAGTATTGTTGTAACAATTGCTGACAATCAAGTTCCATCCATTAAGGATCTTGATAAAGATAATTATCTTATATGGATTGGAAATGCTAACAGAGTAAGCAAAAGTATAATCTGCAACGCTTTGTCTGACGCAATTCAAAATTATGACGACCTGAAAGAAATGTCTCAGAAAGGAAAAAAATTAGTTAGTAGACTTGGATCGCGTACAGTTGCTAAAATTTTGTCTACTGGACCTGATAAAGATACGTTATTTGTGAGAGAGTCGGTTTATTCAGACTACCTGCTTTACTGGTATTGGGTAAATGACCCAGCGGTTCGGAATAATTCCTTTAAACAACAAGATATAGCATTAAAAGATCATCAGGTATGGTTTGAAAATTGTTTAGATAACCCTAATACAATTCTATTGGTAATAGAATCTAATCTTTCAGCAATTGGGCAGGTGCGTTTTGATTATTTCGACTCTTATTATACAATTGACTATTCAATATCAAGGCAGTTTCGTGGATTCGGCTTAGGAAGAGTCGTGCTAAGTAGGGCGATTGACTATTTGAAAAAGTACGGATCGTTTACTTTAATTGGAGATATTAAAGAGAGTAACTTAGCATCATGTAAGGTATTTGAACAGGTTGGGTTTACTGAAATATTTTGCAAATCTATAAAAAATGTGCGTCGCTATAAATTACAATACTCTATGAATAAATTTACCAAGGTTAAGATGGGGAAAATAAGATGACAATTCTTGTGGTTGTTGCACATCCAGATGATGAGGTTCTTGGTTGTGGTGCAAGTATTGCCAAATGGTCAGATGCTGGCGAAGAGGTTCATGTATTGATTATGGCTGAAGGTGAAACATCACGAGATATAAATAGAAATGTTAAAGCAAAGAGAGTAGAAATTTCTTTGTTGGAAAGGTCGGCTAAGCGTGCAGGAAAGGTTCTCGGTGTTTCTTCTGTGAAGTTGTTTGGTTTTCCTGATAACCGTATGGATTCTTTAGATCGTTTAGACGTAATTAAAGTAGTTGAACGAGAGATTAACAGGTTACAACCACATACAGTAGTTACTCATTATTGTAATGATCTTAATATTGATCATAGGGTTGTATATGAAGCGGTTATTACAGCTTGTCGTCCTCAACCTGAATCCACTGTTCGCTGTTTACTATCTTTTGAGGTGCCATCTAGCACTGAATGGCAAATACCAGGTGCAAGCATTCCTTTTCAGCCAAACTGGTTTGAAAATGTTGAAGTTACCATTGAAAAGAAGCTAGAAGCACTAGAACTTTATCAGTCTGAAATGAGAACTTGGCCACATGCGAGATCACTTCAAAATATTGAGCATCTTGCGCGGTATAGGGGAAGTTCAGTTGGTTGTGAGGCAGCTGAAGCTTTTATGTTATTAAGGACTATTATTTAATCGAGGTATTAAGTGTGGAAACAAATGCAATAAAAACATCCGCTCTAAAGAAGAGGATTTATTCACAAAAAGAACAAACAATAGACTTGAATGATTGGGTTTTTGAAAAATTAGAAATAAGTAACAATTCTAAAATATTAGAACTTTGTTGTGGCACAGGTGCACAGACTAAATTTTTAAATAAAATGATGAACGGCGGTAGTTTGGACTGTGTTGATATTAATAAAGAAACAATTGAAGAAAATAGAAAATCAGTAGATAAAGATAGTATTAATTATCATGTATCTGATATTGACTTAGTTGAAAATTATTCACCAAAACATATAGATTTAATATTCTCGTCTTATGGTTTTTACTATAGTAAAAACCCTACTTATTTACATGAAAATTTGTATAAAAAACTTAATAAAAATGGTAAATTTGTTTTAGTTGGACCAGTTCAAGGTAATAATATAGAGCTGTATGAGATCATGAAAATGATAGGTGTGAAAATAAATGACAATGTTTTGTATTCAAGTGAAAAGTTCATGATCGACATGGAAGAAATTTTTCTTAATTATTATAGTAGTGTAAATTTTCATAGAGCATTAAATAAAGTGCAATACGATTCAGCTGATATGCTGCTTAATTACTGGAAAAATACAACATTTTATGACAATAGTAAGGAGCAGGAATTTATTACCGCAGTTGAAAGTTACTATAGTGAAAAGATTGTGGTGACAAAGTCTATTTCTTATTTAGAAGGAATAAAATGAAAATTGGAAATATTAATATTGGCATAAATAAGCGCCCATTTATTATTGCAGAAATGTCAGGTAACCACAATCAGTCATTAGAAAGAGCAATATCGATTGTTGAATCTGCAGCAAAATCGGGGGCACACGCTCTAAAATTGCAAACTTACACTGCTAGCACAATAACTATTGATATAAAAGATGGAGAATTTTTTATTGACGACAAAACTAGCTTATGGAACGGACAGAGTTTGTATGATTTGTATGAACAAGCACACACTCCTTGGGAATGGCATCAGCCAATAATAAAAAAGGCAAATGAATTAGGAATGATTTGCTTTAGTTCGCCATTTGATGAGTCAGCAGTTGATTTTCTTGAAGAGTTGAATGTTCCTGCTTATAAGATAGCTTCATTTGAGAATAACCATTTACCACTAATAGAAAAAGTTGCATCAACTGGAAAACCAATAATTATATCGACAGGTATGGCATCAATTGCTGAATTGGATGAGGCAGTCTCAACAGCAAGAAGGGCGGGATGTAAAGACCTTATTTTGCTCAAATGTACAAGTACATATCCGGCTACACCTGAAAATAGCAACATATTAACAATACCACATATGCGAGAACTTTTTGATTGTGAGGTTGGATTATCAGATCATACGATGGGAATTGGGGCTTCAGTAGCTGCAGTAGCACACGGTGCAACTGTGATTGAAAAGCACTTTACCTTATCAAGAGATGATGGTGGTATAGATAGTGCTTTTTCACTCGAACCAAATGAATTAAAATCATTGGTTATAGAGACAGAGTGCGCTTGGCAATCACTAGGAGATATAACCTATGGAGCTACAAGTAGTGAAGAAAAATCAAAAAATTTTAGACGCTCTATTTATGCGTCTGAAGATATAAATAAAGGCGATATGTTTACAAAAGATAATTTAAAGATTGTAAGACCTGGGATGGGGCTAGCGCCTAAATTTTATAGTCAATGTTTAGGTCGTAAAGCTAAGTTGGATATAACTAAAGGGACACCTATAAACTGGAATTTATTTTAGAGTCAAATGAAACATATATTAATCACAGGTGCTGATGGTTTTATTGGTTCGCATCTAACTGAAATGTTGGTATCTAAAGGGTATCAAATAAGAGCATTATCTCAATATAATTCCTTTAATAATTGGGGCTGGTTAGAAAATGTAGACTGCCAAGATCAAATAGATATTGTAACAGGGGATATAAGAGATGCACATTACTGTAAACAGATCACCAAAGATGTAGATATTATTTTTCATCTTGCAGCGTTAATTGCCATCCCATATTCTTATGTTTCCCCCGATAGCTATGTAGATACTAACATTAGAGGGACACTAAATATTTGTCAGGCGGCAAAGGAAAATGGTAATATTAGAGTCATTCATACCTCAACAAGCGAAGTGTATGGTACGGCTCAATATGTTCCAATTGACGAGAATCACCCTGTACAACCACAATCGCCATATAGTGCAACAAAAATTGCTGCTGATGCAATGGCTATGAGTTTTTATAATTCATTTGGTTTGCCAGTAACTATTGCAAGACCATTTAATACTTACGGACCTAGACAATCTGCTCGAGCTGTAATTCCGACAATAATTACCCAAATTGCTAATGGAGCAAAAAAAATTAAGCTTGGCGATTTAACACCAACTAGAGATTTTAATTATGTTGATGATACATGTCGTGGATTTATTGATCTTGCAGAGTGTGATGAGTCTATAGGGCAAACAGTTAATATCGGATCTAATTTTGAAATTAGTATAGGAGATACTCTAAACTTAATTAAAGAATTAATGAATAGTGATGTAGAGTTTATAGTTGACAATGAGCGTATAAGGCCAGGTAAGTCAGAAGTGTTTAGATTATGGTGTGATAATTCTAAGATAGAAGAGTTAACTGGTTTTAAGCCAAAGATCAACATTAGAGAAGGTTTGCAAAGAACCATAGATTGGATTACACAACCAGAAAATCTTAAAAATTATAAATCAGAAATATATAATGTTTAAAAATGTTATCCAATTTATTCAGAAAATATATAAAACTACAGGAAGTATCCCTTTACATGAGCCAAAATTTATTGGTAATGAAAAAAAATACCTAAATGAATGTATAGACTCTACATTTGTATCTTCTATAGGTAAGTTCGTGGATGAATTTGAACAACAGATATCAAGGTATACTGGTACAAAATTTGCCATAGCCACCAGCAACGGAACTTCAGCTTTGCATATTGCATTACTAATTGCAAATGTTGAAAATAATAATGAAGTAATCACTCAACCACTTACTTTTGTTGCTACTTGTAATGCAATTAATTATTGTGGTGCGCAACCTATATTTATAGATGTTGATAAAGATACAATGGGGTTGTCTCCGCTAGCATTAAAAGAATTTCTCGAGAATAATACATCGATTAGTAACCAACAGTGCATAAATAATAAAACCGGTAAAGTAATTAAAGCATGTGTACCTATGCATACTTTTGGAAACCCTTGTAGAATTGATGAGATTAAAGAGATTTGTGATAAGTATCATATATTTTTAATTGAAGATGCGGCTGAAAGTGTTGGAAGTTTCTATAAAGACAAACATACTGGAACTTCTGGTCAAATTGGAATAATGAGCTTTAATGGCAATAAAATTATTACAGCTGGCGGCGGTGGTTGTATTATTACCAATAATGAAATTCTTGCAAGAAAAGCTAAGCACCTCACTACAACTGCCAAAGTACCACATAAGTGGAAATTTTCTCACGATATGATTGGCTATAATTACCGTATGCCTAATTTAAATGCTGCTTTATTGATTGCACAATTAGAAAATTTAGATAACTTTGTGCATAAAAAGCGAGAATTGGCACACATGTATGAAGAGTTTTTTAATGATACTGATTATAGTTTTGTCAAAGAGTTAATGGGTAGTAAGTCAAATTATTGGCTAAATTCAATTATTTTTAGAAACAAACAACAGCGAAATGCATTTCTGAAAGAGACTAATTTACAGGGTGTGATGACACGTCCAATATGGACACTAATGAACAAATTACCAATGTTTGAAGATGCCGAATGTGGTGATTTATTAAATGCCGAATGGTTAGAAGAGCGTGTTGTCAACATACCTAGTAGTGTCATATTATGAACGATATACTCTTAATTGGAGGTGGTGGACACTGCAAGTCTGTTATTGATGTTATAGAGCAGGAGGGTAGATTTAATATTGCAGGCATAGTTGAGAGGCCAGATTTTCTTGAAACTGATGTACTTGGGTATCAGATTATTGGTAATGATTCTGACTTGGGTGATTTAGCAAAGAAATATGAATATGCTTTAATAACAGTTGGACAAATTGAATCACCATCACTTAGAATAAAATTGTTCGATTTAGTTGTAGAAGCTGGATTTATATTACCAAGCGTTGTTTCTCCAAATGCTTACATCTCTCCGCATGCATCAATTGATAATGGTGTTGCTATAATGCATAACGCAATAATCAATGCGAACACAACAATAGGCGACAATTGCATTATAAATTCAAAAGCATTGATTGAACATGATTGTCGAATATCTAAACATTGTCATATTTCTACGAATGCAACTATTAATGGTGGAGTGGTAGTAGAATCTGGATGTTTTATTGGTAGTGGTGCAATAACTAAAGAGTCAATTACAATTGGTAAAAATAGTTTTATTAAGGCAGGAAGTTTGGTGACATGAGTGTATTTATTATTGCAGAAGCTGGTGTCAACCATAATGGCTCAATTGAACTTGCGAAACAGTTAATTGATGTGGCATCAAACTCAGGTGCTGATGCTGTTAAATTTCAAACTTTTAAAGCAGAAAATCTAGTGTCAAAGAATGCCCAAAAGGCAGAGTATCAAAAAAAGACAACTGATATATCAGAGTCGCAATTTGATATGATCAAAAAGCTTGAACTTGATGTAAATACTCATAAAGAATTAATGGCTTACTGCCAAGAAAAAAATATTATGTTTCTTTCTACGCCATTTGATCATGATAGTATTGATTTTCTAAATGAATTAGGCCTTAAAATTTTTAAAATTCCAAGTGGTGATATTACAAATTTTCCCTACCTTAAACGTGTTGGAGCATTAGGTAAGCAAGTAATTTTATCTACAGGAATGTCAACACTTAAAGAAGTTGGCGATGCATTAACTATTTTGGTAGGTACTGGGACGCAAAAAGCGAATATTACGGTATTGCATGCCAACACGATGTACCCAACACCAATGGAAGATGTAAATCTTAATGCCATGTTGGCAATACAAGAAGAGTTTGGTGTTGCTATAGGTTATAGTGATCACACCTTAGGAATAGAGGTTGATATTGCAGCTGTGGCAATGGGTGCAAGTATAATTGAAAAGCACCTTACTTTAGATAAAACCATGGAGGGTCCTGATCACAAAGCATCTCTAGAGCCAGAAGAGCTTAAAGATATGGTTGTCGCTATTCGGAATATTGAGAATGCGTTAGGTAGTTATGAGAAAAAACCATCACCAAGTGAAATTGTCAATATGGATGTTGCTAGAAAGTCTATAGTTGCTAGTTGTATAATCAAAAAAGGTGAGTTGTTATCCGATAAAAATCTTATTGCGAAGAGACCTGGAACAGGATTGAGTCCTATGAAATGGGATGCGGTCATCGGCACAAAGGCAACAAAGAATTACCAAGAAGATGAATTGATATGACTAAGAGAAGCGTATGTGTTGTAACAGGTTCTCGTGCAGAGTACGGCCTTTTATACTGGCTAATGAAAGAAATTCAAATAGCAAAAGATCTAGAACTGCAGATTATTGCTACAGGTATGCACATCTCTCCAGAGTTTGGCAATACCTATCGACAGATTGAGCAAGATGGTTTTAAAATTGATAAAAAAGTAGAAATGCTACTCTCTTCCGATAGTGAGGTTGGAATTACCAAATCTATGGGATTGGGTTTGATTGGGTTTGCTGATGCAATTGATAATTTAAAGCCAGATTTAATTATTGTATTGGGAGATAGATTTGAAATTTTCTCAGCAGTAAGTGCCGCCATGATTGCTAAAATTCCTGTAGCACATCTACATGGTGGCGAAGCAACAGAAGGGGCTTTTGATGAATCAATTAGACACTCAATAACTAAAATGTCACATCTGCATTTTACCGCCACGGAAGAATATAAAAAACGAGTGATTCAATTAGGTGAACAGCCTGAGAGAGTTTTTAATGTTGGCGCTGTAGGCGTTGATAATATAAAAAAACTTACCCTTCTTTCACGAGAAGAGTTTGAAAAATCTATAGACTTTAGTCTTGCTCAGCGTAATTTGTTAATCACTTTTCATCCAGTAACCTTAGAGAATGCTACGGCTAGGGAGCAATTTACAAATATTTTGCAGGCTGTGGACAAGCAGGTTGACACACATCTAATATTTACTAAAGCAAATGCAGATACTAACGGAAAAGTGATTAATCAGATGATTGATGAATATGTGACACTGCATCCAGAAAAAGCTATTGCATTTACATCATTAGGGCAGTTGCGATATCTTTCTGCTTTGCAATATGTTGACGGTGTTGTCGGTAACTCTTCTAGTGGTTTGGTGGAAGTGCCGAGTTTTAAAATTTGCACTATCAATATAGGTGATAGACAAAGAGGTAGGATTAAGGCAGATAGTGTAATTGATTGCGATACTTCTGTTGAATCTATTCAATCCTCACTAAACAAACTGTTTTCCCCGCTTTTCCAAGAACAACTTCAGCAGATTAAAAATCCTTATGGTAATGGTGGTGCTTCGAAAAAAATAGTAGAAATAATTCGCATATTTTCGTTGGACAGAGTATTAAAGAAACGATTTTACAATATTAACTTTTAAATAGATAATTCGAATTAATTAAAATAGTTTATTTTATTGGCACTATTAAACTTTCACTAGAAATTCTCAAAATCTTGTTTGATACTGATGTAAAAAATAGCGGGGATTTATTCTGTAGGAGCATTTATGAGTTTGAAAGAAGTTTTTTAAGGAGTAGTGATGATTGAAAAAAGAGATGTTCAGGCGTTGTATAATTTGCCAACAAAAATAAAGTTTTGTAAAAAATGTACCATGTCTAATCAGAGACCAAGAATTACATTTGATGAAAATGGAGTATGTAGCGCGTGTAATTTTGCAGAACATAAGAAAACAATTGATTGGAAACTAAGAGAAAAAGAGTTGCATGAACTTTGTGATAAGCACAGGAAAAACGATGGATCTTATGATGTAGTTGTTCCTTGTAGTGGAGGAAAGGACGGTAGTTTTGTAGCGCATATGTTGAAGTATAAATATAATATGAATCCACTTACAGTTACCTGGGCACCACATATTTATACAAATATTGGAAGAAAAAATTTAGATAATTTTATAAGGATTGGGGGATTTGATAATATTTTAGGATCTGTGAATGGCGCCGTTCACCAGAAAATGTCACAACTTGCATTTTTACATATGGGTGATAATTTCCAGTCATTTATCTATGGACAGACAAACTTCCCGCTTAAAATGGCAGTGCAACATAATATTAGCCTTATTATGTACGGCGAGAATGGCGAGGTTGAATATGGTGGAGATATGAAAAATGCTCACAAACCAACAAGAGATATTAAGGATCATGATGGACATTATTTTTCAGGAAAGCCACCAGAATTTTGGGAGGAGCATGGAGTTAGCAAGAGTGATTTATATCCATATATGCCACCACTATATGAAAAGATTATAGCAAATAAGACAGAAATACATTTCATGAGTTACTATCACTTTTGGGATCCTCAAGAAAATTATTATTATTCTGTTAAACATACAGGGTTCGAGGCAAATCCTGAGCGTACAGAAGGCACCTATTCAAAGTATGCAAGTCTTGATGATAAAACAGATGGACAGCATCATTATTTATCCTATATTAAGTTTGGTTTAGGTAGGACAACTGGTGATACTGCGCATGAGATTAGAGATAATAAAATCTCCAGAGAAGAGGGGGTTTTGCTTGTTAAAAAGTATGATAGTGAGTTTCCACAGCTGTATTTTAAAGAAACTATGGAGTACCTGAATATTACTGAAGAATTATATTGGGAGGTGATTGATAGTTGGCGTTCTCCGCATCTTTGGGCAAAGGTTAATGGTGCATGGAAACTAAAATCACCGATTTGGGAAAAATAAAGAAATAAAAAATTATGATTCAAAAACCACAAAAGATAGATTATAAAAAATTTTCTGATGATAAATTTGATGAAGTTAAATATGGATTACCACCAGAAGTAAAGTTTTGTAAGAATTGTGTGGAGTCTAATCAAAGACCAAGTACCACTGTTGAATATCACCATAAGAAAGATTCAAAAAAAGAGACTGTTTTTTTTGATGAGAATGGTGTATGTGCTGCTTGTAATTTCTCATTAGAAAAAGATTCGATTGATTGGGATGCTAGAGATCAGATGCTTAGAGAGTTGTGCGATAAACACAGAAGAAATGATGGTCGTTATGATTGTATTGTTCCAGGATCCGGTGGAAAAGACAGTATTTATGTGTCACATCTATTAAAAAATGAATATGGAATGCATCCTTTGACAGTGACTTGGTCTCCACATATGTATACCGAGTGGGGAAGAAAGAATTTTGATTCATGGATACATGGCGGTCAAGACAATATTTTGATTACACCAAATGGTAGAGTGCATAGACTATTAACAAGGTTGGCTGTAGATGTGCTATTTCACCCATTTCAACCGTTTATTTTTGGACAGAAGTCTTTAGCTCCAAAAATAGCTGCATCAATGGGGATTCCATTAGTTTTTTATGGTGAGCATGAGGCGGAGTATGGTTCTGAGGTGGAAAATGATGATGAAAGTATTCAAGATAATAAATTCTATTCTGATGTAAGTTTTGAAAGTATGTACCTTTCAGGAGTGCCTGTAGAAGAGTTGATCCAAGATTTTGGTATTGATAAATCAGAATTACAACCTTATTTACCAGTGGATCAAAATATTATTAATGATAACAATATTGAAGTACGCTATTTTGGTTACTATAAAAAATGGCACCCACAAGGGGCGTACTATTATGCTGTAGAAAATTCTAATTTCTCTGCAGCCCCTGAGCGAACAGTTGGAACTTATAGTAAATATAGTAGTATCGATGATAAAATTGATGATTTTCATTATTACACTACAGGTATTAAATTTGGAAGAGCGCGAGCTACGGAAGATGCCGCTCATGAAATTCGTTCTAGAGAAATTAATCGTGAAGAAGGTGTAGCTCTTGTTAAAAAATTTGATTTAGAGTGGCCAGAGAGATTTGCTGATGAGGTATTTAAATATTTAAGTATCCCTGAAAATGAATTTCCAAGTGCAAGTAAAATGTTTGAACAGCCAATTATGGATAGGAGTTATTTTGAAGACTTATCCGACTCATTCCGCTCCCCACATATCTGGAAACGAGAAGATGGATTGTGGAAGCTACGCCGTACAGTTTATAAAGAGTGATTTAATAAATGCGTAACATACGGCTGATTGCCCGCCTAGATATTAAAGCACCAAATCTTGTGAAGGGAATCCAGTTGGAGGGTCTTCGTAAGCTTGGCGACCCTAATGAATTCGCACTGAAATATTATTTACAAGGTGCAGATGAAATATTTTACACTGATGTTGTGGCAAGTCTTTATGAGCGTAACAGCTTGCTTGATATTCTTGAAAAGACAACAAATAATATATTTATTCCAATCACAGTTGGTGGCGGTTTACGTAGTATAAAAGATGTTGCCGCCATTCTTCGGGCAGGTGCTGATAAAGTATCTATCAATACTGCTGCAATAAAAGATCCAAATATTATTACCGCGATTTCCAGAAAATTTGGTAGCCAATGTATGGTGCTTTCTATTCAGGCTAAATGGCAAGGTAGTTACTGGGAGGCTTACTATGATAATGGTCGAGAACACAGTAATTTAGACGTTGTGGAATGGGCAAAAAAAGGGGAAAAATTAGGCGCTGGAGAAATTATACTAACCTCAGTTGATAAGGAGGGCACAACTAAAGGCTTTGATGTAGAACTAGTTAAAGCGGTGACTGATAGTGTTCAAATTCCAGTGATTGCCAGTGGAGGAATGGGCGAGATAAATGATGTTGATGCAGTAATTAAAGACGGGCATGCTGATGCCATAGCAATGGCACACGTACTACACTATAATAATTTAACAATCGACAATGTAAGGAATCATTGCGCTAATAATAACATACCTGTGAGAGTCTATACTTTGACGGAGAATGATTAATGAAAGATATTGTTATTGTTGATTATGGTATGGGTAACATTAAAAGTATTCAAAGAGGTTTAGAGCAGGTTGGTGCTTCAGTAATACTAAGTTCGGACCCTGTAGTAATCACCAATGCAAGTCGATTAGTTTTGCCCGGTGTTGGTGCTTTTTATGATGGAATGAAAGGACTTCAGAATGCAGGACTTGTGAATGCAATTCATGATTTTGTTAGAATTGGTAATCCATTACTTGGAATCTGCTTGGGTATGCAAATGTTGTTAGATCAAAGTGAAGAGCATGGCATACATACTGGTCTTGGTTTGATACCTGGTAATGTAAAAATGATTCCAGAAAGTAATCATGGTGAATTTTCCCGAAAAATCCCACATATTGGATGGACGCAGATAAAGAACCCTGGTTTTCAAAATTGGAAAGGTAGCTGTCTAGACGATATACAGGCAGGTGAGTATTTTTATTTTGTACACTCTTTTATGGCAGTTCCTGAGAAAAAAGAATACTTATTAGCACAGTGTGAAGATGAAGGTCTTTTGGTTGCGGCTGCAATTAAAAGAGATAATATTACAGGATTACAGTTTCACCCGGAAAAAAGTGGCAAGGCTGGCTTGAAAATATTACATAAATTTATTAATACATGATAGTAAAAGGCATTCATACTGCGTTAAGTATTACACCTTTTAAAAAGTCAGGTCTTTATTATGCATAATTGGAAAAAAACGATCCTCGGTAAGTCTGAAACAATGCAGGCAGCTATCAAAATATTAGAATTAGAATCATTACGTATAGTTATGATTGTAGATGAGAATAATAGATTGATTGGGACAGTAACAGACGGTGATATTCGTCGTAGTTTAATGAAACATTTGTCAATGGATGTAATTATTACTGAAATTATGT
>Ga0257123_1000703_pt1 | contig 24279 bp, 18 predicted proteins | sample SI106_135metaG_FD_190185 | JGI IMG/M metagenome (GOLD analysis project Ga0257123, IMG submission 190185) | Marine microbial communities from Saanich Inlet, British Columbia, Canada - SI106_135 | ecosystem: Environmental > Aquatic > Marine > Inlet | place: Canada: British Columbia | collected...
ACATCAAGCAGGAGTATGGAGAAGATCCCCATGGAGAAGTGTGTAGAAATATTCAAGAATGGTACTAGTAGGGGGGAACACCTTAAAGCGGCCTAAGAATGGTCTTGCTATTTCGACAAGCTTACAGTTAGAGTCATAAGCGACTGGAATCAGCAGACCAGGGGTGACTGATGTCATTGATTATTTGTTCGAAATGCGCCTACCGAATTACCGGTGAACACACTCACTGTCCCGAATGTCATCGACAATTAGATGGCACCGAGGAGAGAACCGACGAGAAGCATCCAGACCAAGAGCCGCCTTCTTCTGGAGCACTTAAATGCCCCCACTGCGGATCCGAGGATATCCATCCCGCCAAAGGGCTCGAAGGATTCAAAGAGTATTTTACCGTGGGCACCTTTTTTCTTATGTGCCTGGCTGGTATGTGGCTGATCCCCTTCCTTATCATGATCCCGGTAACCTTGTACTATCTCTACATAAAATCATGTCCCCACTGTCAAAATTGTGACCGAAGACTCCACCGGCTTTTGGGACATCTATCAGACCGGAATTGACCTTAGAGAGTAACTTGATCAATGTTGCGTGAGATAATTTTTATAATTTGCTACCTCTTCATCATTCAAGCTTCCCTGGCAGAGGAATCTCGTAGTTTTTTTGAAAATCTACAGAATGCTCCAAAACCCTTTGCTCTCCAAATAGAAGATGAAGAGGGTCAGGTGAATCACTCCAAAAAGCACGAAGATCTTGAGCGACTTCGTAAAGTCTTACTCAGAACTCAGTTGGCATCTCTGGCCTACGTTGATGATGAGGTCATCAGGAAACACTTTCCGGATGTCTCCATTCATATAACCAGGAAAAGCAAGATCAAGTTCTTTGTCATGATCGATCTGGTGAATGCTCAACGTCTTATAGCTATTCGAGGTAACGCAAATGATTCCAACTGGATGATCAGCCTTCAAGTAGAGTTAGCCCGTGGATTCCTTGGAGATATTGCTATCCATAGCGGTTTTCTCGACGGAGCTCTGGAAGTTTTCGAAGATGGTGGTTTTGAGAAGGTCATGAAAGAGAAAGCTATAAGACAATCCCAGGATGTATCCATACCACTTAAGAATGTGCTCGTAGGTCATTCCATGGGAGGAGCCATTGCCATCCTTCTGGCCAAGAAGATGGAAATGGCAGGACATGAGATTGATGAGGTCGTTACTTTTGCACAGCCCATGGTCACCGATGAGGCTGGTGCAAAGGAGCTTTCCTCCCTGCCGATTATACGAATCACGAACGTGCAAGATCTGGTGACCTACCTACCCACCGTAGAATTGGGATACCGTCACATAGGTGAGAAGCTTGAACTAGGTAAAGAGGGCTATCGTTTTCTATCCAATTCCGATGAGGATAATGTTCCCTGGGTACCACCTGAAGAAAGAGAAATAGTTTGGGACCAGGTGAGAGAGAATCCCGCGAAACTTTCCTTCACGATCAACCCGGGCGATGGAGGGATATCCTGTAGGAGTACAGTCCCTGTCGGCGATCTGGTAGACATAGTCATCGCGCACAGTTTATTGAGCTATATAAGTATCCTTCACAAACACATCAATGGACTGCGTCAGGACCTTGGCCTCAATCCAGAAGGTGACTTCCACAAGAAGCATCCTATCCCAAAGTTTCAGTAACCGGGATATCATCCTAAGCCCCAGTACTCGATTATGCTTGAATTGTTCAAACAACTGGCGATCCCTCTTAAGAATTTATATACTCAAAATGAAGTGTTTTGCCCGGGTTCTTGGGCAAAACTCAATCCAACGACTTCTTAGCTCATCACAGATGAACCTTCTTGAGTATGAACCTACAAGTGGGTAAACCACTTGCTTCAAGGTATAGAATAGAACCCTCATGCGCGCTCTGACTTTTGGAATTCTCATTGGTGTTGCCATCAGTCTCCTTTTTCGCTGGCAGAGTGATGGACTTTCTTCGGCGGACCTTTCTCCCAGGCTTTTGGAGATTCCCAAGGAGGGTCCCCGCGCCTTTCAAGAGCATTCGGTATGGGACTCAGGAAAAGCGGAGTTTTGTGTATACCGATCCACCTATGTAAAGTACGGGATCAAGCGAAGTTTTGAAACGGATGTGATTCTCATACGAGAATTCTTCAATCCACAACTTGTAGTCAAGGTTGATGACTCGAAATCAGCGGGGGCCATTCCTGTGTTTAAGATGAATCGAATCCGCACGATTCCTACTGGAATTTACGATTATAGGCAGAGTCTCTCTGCCTTCGTACACCGAGCCCAACCCGCTAAATTATTGAAACTGGCCTTCAGTTCGTCCGATGGGTGCGGAATGTCCTACAGTGAGTTAAAGAAATCTGCCTCTGGAATGATAGGTGAGTTTCATACTTACTGGGAAAAGGGACTCTCTGGGAAAATCAATTTCGAAGAAGAAGGAGTTCTGGTTCATGATCAACTCCCCCTCTATCTCAGATCCCTGGAACTTTCCAAATATAAGGGAGAAAATCTTCGTCTGGCAGGTTCCGTTTTCACCTCCTATCTTCGCAAACTTCCTATCATGGACGTGAAGGTTGAGAATCTTGGGATTGAGCCTGTTGCTCTTGGCTCGCGGGTTTTTGAGGCACATCATATTCGTCTTCAATTTGGAGAACTTTTGGAGGATCTCTGGTTCGCGGCACAACCCACCCAGCCCCTTTTGGTCTGGAAGCATCATGATGGTGCTATGGATACTCTAAAGTCCCTCAGGTATCTCTATTATTGGCAGCATGTCAGTCCCGGGGACAGGGAGAGATTTCTCTGAACTCCTCCTCAGAAGACGCCTCATCGAGACTCACCTTTTCGCAGAAAAAGAGTCTTCAGATTGGACTTGCCCTGGTATTGGGAATCATAGGCTACCTGGGATCATCTCCCTATCTAAATACTCAACAATCCATTCTTACCGCAACCCTGGTCTTTTTAGTTGTGCTCTGGACGAACGAAGGGCTACCCCTCGGGGTGGTTTCTCTGCTTCCCGTAATTCTTTTTCCAACCCTGGGTATTATTGGTACGAAAGAAACTTGCTCGGCCTATTCCAAGCCCATCCTCTTTTTGTTTCTGGGTGGATTTTACATGGGATTAGCCATTGAGAAAATTGATCTTCACAAGGCTCTCATTGATCGGATGTTTCGAGTTTTTCCCTACACTCCGCGGGGAATCATTGCCTCTCTGGCAATCACATCCGCCCTGTTGAGCTGTCTCTTATCTAATACAACCACCACCTTGCTTTTGATGCCGCTCGCTCTTCATGCCACCCAGGTTGAGGGACTTCGCCGGGCTTGTGTTCTGGCGGTTGCCTATGGAGCAACCATAGGAGGAATTATTACCCCTGTGGGAACACCTCCAAACCTGATCTTGCTGGGATTTCTGGAGTCCAGCGGAATTGAAGGAATCTCATTTGCCAAATGGATGATGGCAACTACTCCACTAGCCTTCATAATGCTCCTCTTTTTGACTTTTTGGTTAAGTCGTGGATGTCTCCATTTGAAAGTCCAAAGAGATTTTAGTCGGGCTGTTGAGCCCTTGACCCACCCTCAGAAAAAACTCTTTATACTGCTTGCCCTGGCCGCGACTTTGCTGCTGGCTAACTCTCCCATTGAGCCCTACTACCCTGGATTGGGACTAAACGAAAAGCTTCTTCTGCTTTCCTTTGGCTTGATTCTTTTTGCTCCCGGTTTGAATTTTTTACAATGGTCCGATACCCGTCGCACACCCTACGAGATCCTGTTTCTCTTTGGTGCCGGTTTTGCGATAGCAAATGCGATTGGAATGACCGGATTGGACTCCAGAATTGCTGGAGCTCTTTCCTCGATTCCGCTTGTATCCCTGGTTGGATGGATTCTTGTTATAGCGACCTTTGTAACCTTTTCCACCGAGTTGACCAGTAACATGGCTTTGACGACCGTAGCCCTGCCAATCTTGTTGCAGCTATGTCAAAATGTGGGGCTTCCCGTCCCATTGGTTCTGATGGTTACGGCGATTTGCGCAAGTTATGCCTTCATGCTTCCTATCGCTACAGCCCCCAATGCCATCGCCATGGCCAGCGGCTATCTGAAGGTTAGTCATATGGCCAGGGCAGGTTTGGTCCTGAACATTGTGGGTATATTGCTCACCACGCTAATCGCTACAACCTATTGGAAATCCTTTTTTGGATTTTAGTAGTCACTCAGCGCAAGGCGCTTGAGTTCGGACTCCAGAGACTTCCTTGCGTCTACCCAAAGTGATTTAAAGTGGTCTAACTCCTCATCCGCCCTTTGAAACTGGTCTTCCTTGCCTAGTTTTTCCAACCGAGTAGCACAGTCAATCATATCGTGGGCGTTGAAATAAGCGAACACTCCCTTGAGGGCGTGTGCTCTTCCGGATAAGGAAGTCCCATCCTTTTCCTCCAGGGCCTTCTCCATTCCCTCTATCTTCTCTCCGGTTTCCTGACATGTCCTTTTAATCACAAAAGAGACGAGCGAAGGATCACCGCCATAGTGGGTATGCAGGAATTCCAGATCCACGCCTGGGGTTTCTTCTTCAAGGCTCTCGTCCTCAGTGGAAAGTGGCTTAGTTTCTGATTTGGATTCCTCGACATCAAGATACTGGGACAGGATTTTTAACAATCCGCGGGGATGGATAGGCTTTGGCATATAATCATCCATGCCGGCCTCCTGACAGCGCAGTTCGACCCCTTCTGACCGATCAGCGCTAACCGCGATAATCGGGATATGGGAGTCATGGGATTCCAGTTTTCGGATTTCTTTAGCTGCTTCAAAACCAGACATGACCGGCATCATTAAATCCATCAAAATGAGATCATAAGATTCTTTTTGAAACCGTTCTAATCCAAGGGCTCCATTTTCTTCCACGGTCACGGAATAGCCGTAATTAGCCAGGATTCTGCTGATTAATCGCTGGTTGAGCAAATTGTCTTCCACAACTAGAATCTTTGTTGGACCTTCATCCGTGCTGGCGGGCTCTTGGCAGGGATGTTCCACCAGACCCGATAAGATGTCCAGTAAGGCCTTCTCGGTTATGGGTTTTCCCAGGTAGGCGTCCATACCCGCCTCGAGACAGTTTTTTCGATCATTTTCTGTGACTCCTGCGGTCATCCCGGCTACAGGTAAATGCTCAGAGGTGGATTTCTCGCTCTCTCGAATAGCTTTGCAGGTGCTTAAACCATCTCGTACGGGCATCTGTACATCCATAAAAACTACATCAAATTTTGATTGAGAAAGTTTTTCAAGGGCGATGTCCCCGTCCTCAGCTACGATGACCTCATATCCGTTTTTTTGGAGCATCTCCTGGATGACGATGCGATTAATCTCATGGTCATCCACCACCAGTACTCGAATCCCCGTTGGCATGGCAACCGTATCCGCGGATTCGGAAAAAACTTCCTCCTCCTTTTCCTGGATTTTACCCGCGGGGGACGTATCAACCAGGGCGTGGAGCAAGTCTTTGGGATAAATGGGTTCTTTGAGGATATGAATCAGAGCATGGAATCCATAAAATCGAATTCCTTGAAAGGCTTCGGGGATCATAATCAGGATTTTTGACTTTTGATCGATGAAATAATCCTGGAGCCATGCTTCGAGCACTTCTTCATCGAAGTGTTCGACGGGAAGGCCCACCATCACGTAATCAAAGGCTTCTCCATCTTTGCTCGAGGATAAAAATTCCTCAGCGGTACGAACCCTGTCCACTGAAAGACAGCGAAGTCCCAGTCCATTTAAATATTGCCCAATGATCCGTTGGGAGGGTTTATAAGGTTCGAGAAGAAGAACGCTCTTTCCCTTTAGATCACTAAGGTGTTCTTCAACATCGAGGGAGTCTGTAGAGTCTGGCAGATCAAAGGGAAGCTGGAAGTGGAATTCCGATCCCTTCCCTACTTCACTTTCCACCGAGATGTTTCCTCCCATCAGTTGTACCAGTTGCATACAGATATTCGTACCCAGTCCAGTACCGCCGTACATTCGGCTAGTCTCAACCTGTACCTGTGAAAAGGACTCAAAAATGGTGCCTATCTTTTCCTGTGGAATCCCAATTCCCGTATCGGAAACTGTAAATCCGAGGAGGATCTTCCCCTCATTTTGTTCCAGAATCTTAACCTTAATCAAAACATGACCCTGGTGGGTAAACTTGATGGCATTGCTGACCATATTTAAAAGGATTTGGGAGAATCTATGGGGATCGCCGATGATTTGAATGGGTAATTCCCAGGGTAGATCCACAAGGAACTCGAGGCCTTTCTGGTGTGCCCTGGTGCAAAGCGGAAAGGTCAAGGATTTGATGGTTGTGATGGGATCAAAGCTGGTGTTTTCAAGATTCAGCTTACCAGCTTCAATTTTAGAGAGATCGAGTACGTCATTAAGCACAGCAAGTAAATGGAGTGCCGAAGAGCGAATCACGCTTAAGTTTTCCCTGAGTTCTTCGCTCACATTCATACCCAGTAATAGCTCGGTCATGCCCAGAATTCCGTTGATCGGAGTTCGAATTTCATGACTGACCCTGGCAATGAATTCCCCTTTGAATAACTCGGATTCAAGGGCGCGTTCTTTGGCTTCCTGGAGCTCAATATTCTTTTCTTCCATCCCCTCCAGGGCTGAAACCAGATCCTTGGTTCGATCCCGAATTTTTTCTTCCAGGGATTGAGCATGTCTTTCCAGTTCCAGCCTCAAAAACTTACTTTCGGTGATATTTGTAATAGTCAGCAGAACCCTGCGTTCGCTCGGTTCGGTGGGATCTCCAAAGGGAGAAAGTACCAGCTGAAAGTGGACCTTGGTACCAGCCTCATTATCGATGCTGATTTCCAGGTCTTTGCCCTGACCGCTCTCTAAGACCTCCTGGAGATCAGAACTGATCTCATCTGTGAAACTCTCCACATTGAATCCCTGCTCAGATGCCATCTGTGAATAAAACTTATTGGAATAGACAACCTTCTGCCTACCATCCAAAAGAACAATGTAGGTATGGATATTTTCAAGAATACTCTTAATGTAATCTCGAGCACGAGAGACCTTGCCATGCTGCTCCTCGATCTCCCGAGCCATTTGAGCCATGACAGATCCTAACTCTCCGAATTCATCTCCGGTTCGGATCGGGTTTTGTGCGCCGAATTTCCCCGCGGCTACATCAAGAGCCAGACGTCTGAGCGCATCCAGGGAACGAATGAGTCGAACCTGCATCAGGACAGCGGCTAAAAGGTTGAACCCCGCTCCAAAACAAAGAAAGATCCCAATAAGGGTTCGGTCTCCATTTAGCAGAAGCCATATTCCCAGTCCAAGGGGGACAAGGGAACCAAATAATAGAGCTGTGTGAATGAGATATCGAAGATTGTGAGACATGGTTGGGGAGATATCAAAACATTGAATCTATTCGCGTGTAAAGGAAGGGCTAAAGACCAGGTTTAGATTTGAAAAGATCAAACCATCCCCCGGGGGTACTGTAACAGAGATCTCCATCTCACAAACCTCTAAGGTTTTATGGTGACCGAATAATTCCTCAAATGAGTTTGAAATCAGGGTGCCTACGAGCCCGATAGGAAGAGTTACTTCCCTTGGTTCTGTTTCATTGGATACCACGCATAAAACACATTCTCCCTTTAAGAACCGTGCGTAGGCAAAGATTCCTGCCTCCATTAAAAGGGGTAGGTATCCTCCATATCCAAGGACTTCGGACTGCTTTCTGAATCGTGCCAATACACTATAGAGGTGGAATCCCCGACTGCTCTCATTCGATTCATTCCAGGGCAAGGGAAAACGGCAGCCCTCGTTGGTGCGGATATGCCCTGAAATTTCCTGTTCATCCCCGTAGAAAATAGAGGGGACCCCAGGATAGGTCATGAGAAGGATGGCACACAGGCGGTGTTGCGAGAACTGAAATGGCTGGAGATGAAAAAATCGGTGAATATCATGTGAGTTGAGCAAATTGAACTGCAGATTTTGAATCTGAAAGGGCAGTTTTGCACGGGACTGGCGCAACGACCTCTCCAGGGTCGCCGCACCAGTGACTTTCCCCCTTTTCTTCCCCAAAGCGCTCTTTAAGAACCAATCTTTTTCTCCTAAAAATGCCCGCACGGGTCTTAGGAAGCCAAAGTAGTTCATACATGCGTCCCACATATCTCCCTGGAGAAACTCTTCCGGGTCTTCCCAGAATTCAGCCATGAGGTAGAAATTCGCTCCCAGCGCCTTCAACTCTGTGCGGATCTCCCCCCAGACTTCACGGTACATTTCCTGATTCCCTTCTCTAGCCATGCAGTGACCCACATCAAACCGCCACCCATCAATTTCATATGGCTTTTTCAGCCACTTTTTCAGGATGGAGTCCTCTTTGCGATAAATTCTGTCGCGAAGTGAAGAGGACAGGTAGTTCAAAGTTAGTAGTTCATCCACCCCGGCCCATTGATGAAACTGAGAGCCGGATCTTATAAAAAACTCTGCTTCCATACAGGCTGGATCATGATAGGCCCCCACTTTCTTCCCATAACGCTCCTCGCGGTTAAACCAGATGTGTGAGCTACCCACATGATTCACTGAAATGTCCAGGATCACTCGAAAATCATGGAGTTTGCAGGTGGACATTAATTTCTCAAGATCTTGGTTTCCCCCGAAATGGGGATCTACGTTTTCAAAGTCCTGACAGTCATACTTATGATGACTAGGAGCGTGGAAAATGGGATTGAGGTATAGCGCATCGACTCCCAGGGACTTCAGATAGGAGAGCTTCTGTTCAATGCCGCATAGATCACCACCATAAAAATCCAGGCACCTACCTTCCTGGTACTCCAGAGGCTTTGAATCCCAGTCCCTGCGTATGACCTGGTGTCCATGGAACGAATATTGGCCGGTCCTGGGAGTGAGTTCGGGATTGCCGTTACAGAAGCGATCCGGAAAAATTTGATAAAAAGTTCTTCCATAGACCCAATCTGGGCAATCAAAATTCGCAAGTAGTCGAAATTCGTGCTCTGCCGAGGGAATATAATCAAAAAGTCCAGCCTGGTTATAGATCCAGAAATTGCCGTCCTGTAGCAGGACAAAACAGTATCTCAGGACCCTGCCTTCAAGTTTTTTTTTCACTCGATAGGTTCGAAATCTAGCGCATGAAGAATCGAGTTTCATAGGCTTTAGGAACGGAGTTCCCTTCTGAGAACCCCAGAAGTGAACTGAATCTACAGGGGATTCAACTGGAATGCGTACCTTAAAGGTGACTCTATCCTGGAGAGCAGGCTGAGTGTGTGACAAAAAGTCAGAACTTCCGTCAGAGTAGACACCCTCTTTCCAACTCCAATTCTTTTTCATGAGACTGCGAAACCTTCCGTTAGCAGAACAGAGTTCAGAGTCTCACGAGGGAGTTGGATGAATTTCATAAACCTGTTCCTCATCACCAATTGGGTTCAGATCATAGGAGAATTTAAACAGGGATTCCAATTCTTTCGTGATTAGAACTCCCCCCTGCTTTCCAGGAATGTAATTCCTTCGAATTTCAGTCAACTCCTGGATGAATTCTCCTACGAGGTCTATATGAGAGAAATTCATCCCGTGGAAAAACTGTAGATCAGCAGGGCCTTCTGTGAGAATGGGCCGGATGATCCAGTCCTGTGGTCCTCCTTTTTCAAGACTATAACGTAGAAGTCTCAATCCGACCTCCAGGGCGTATTGCCCAGCCTGGTTCTGATTTTCTTCAGGAAAGAGGATCCAGTTAGAGCTGAGTCCTCTTTGAATCCTAAGACCTCCAAATTTCATAACCAATTCAGTTAACTGGGAATTGAGGGTCAGTAGTGAACTCATGGAGTGCAAAGCTGCGGACTCATTTTGAACCCGAAGCTCCATTCGAATCTCCATTATGGGCACCTTTAGGTGCCGGGAGAATTCAGCACTTGAATCTTCCTTTTCGTTTACAAGTTTCAAGAGCACTGGATAGGTTGGAACGGGAAGTGCCCTGCCAGGGAGCGAACCCACAAAGACTTCCAGGGTCCTGAGCATTCTACTGCCCTCAGTCTGACCTGAAGGATTGATCTCAGGCACCTTTTGGCCTCGAATAAGCCTTTGAAGGGAAGCGGTAGCAATCCCCAGGGGACGAAACAAGGTCCTGCTTATGAGGAATAGTAAAAATCCCGAGAGGAGAAGATAGAGACTGGCCTGCCAGGGATTGAGTCCTCCTTTTGATTCCCCCGGTAGATTCTTTTGCCAGGCTAAGAGTATTTGAATCTGGGATGAGATTTCTGAGGGACTGGCTTCAGTCTGCCAATCCATTGATGCCGAAGGGTGAAAGTCTTTATTGGAAAGCCAGCGAGTCTCCGCACGGATGAGATCCTTGAAGATTCCCCTGGGAACTTTCTCCCAGTTATGGGAAAAAAGGGTTGTGGAACTTTGTGTATCAAAGATCAGCATTCCCGCTTTACTCCTGGTTGAGAGGAGAGTTTCCGCAGCCTCACCAGCCTCGATTTCGGATAGGATAGGACCGAGAAACCTCTTCGGAATACATACTCCGAGCAACAAGTCTGTCTGTTGGTATTTGATCTTCTTGATGAACAGGTTCAGAGGACCAGCAACGGTCATAAATTCCTTGATGGAAATCCTCAACTTGTCGGGCTCGCCCTTGAGGATACGAGACGCGTTTCGCCGTAGAGATCCTCCTGAGACCAGCGAGCGCAAAGTCCAGGGAAGTTTGGCAGGAGATAAGTTTAGCCCTACGCTGGCAATGTCCTGTGAGGTCCAGCCTGCATGAACATCACGCATGAGGGCAGCGAAAATCTGAGATTCCAGAGAACCCAGTCCTTCATAGAATTCTTCAACTACGGACTCACGGTTCAGTAAAATCAAACCAGCCTTAGTTCTAAAGGGAAATTCAGGTTTCCTGGCCTCCTGTACCCACTCAATTGTCTGCTCTTCGATTCTCTTTCTTAGTTCTTGTAAAAAATCCTGAGATTCTTCGATGATTTGATCCTTTTGAAGATTTCTCTCTACAAGTTCATTCTGACTGCTGCTCAATTCTCCAATGCTCACATAGGTGCGGCATAGGAATATGCTTGCCACAAGAAATAGCAAAGAGATACCCAGGTAGCGTGCCTCGATTCGAAACTTGAAGAGAGCGGCCCCCCCTGAAAGGTAGAGAATGATGAGAAACCCGGTGAAGATGAGGTGCAGCCAGGAAAGTTCGCCCAGATAAGTTCGAAGCTCCCCTGCTGTTGCCTGGTAGTGAAGTCCGTAGAGCCGATCTGAGAATTTCGATTCCTTCGAATTCCAGACGAAGCTGTCGTTTTTCCCCGGGATGCATCCCTCAAGAGTACCAGCCAGCCTGGATAGGATGGCTTTCTTTAATTCCTTTTTGCTCAACTCATTGAGATTCACAAGCAGGAGAAGCTTCCGATCTCCATAACTTTGAAAGTACTTAAGAAAGCTGATTCCAGAGTTGGAAAGAATCTCAACATTTCCACGGGTTCTCAGAAATTCCTCTCTATCGAGGGGATAGGAATACAAAGGAGTGGAAAACTTATGGAAATAGAGATCTCCGTGACGAACACCCAGGGAAAACATTCGAATCCAGTTCTTACCCAATTCACCGGTAAACTCATATCCCCTATAGGAGAGCTTTCGATGTCCCCGAACCAATAGTAGCGAAGATGAATTCTCGAAGGGCAAGGGTGATTTGGAAATTTGCTCTGCCCAGCCAGGCAGCGCGAGCATGGTTTCAGCCTCTTCAAGAAATGGAGAAAGGCTTTGCTGGATGATCCTGAGTCTTGATTGGGAAGTGTTTTCAGTGCCCAGGGAATCCACGCGGGCCAGATAATGATCCCGTTTCGTACAGAGCGCTTCAAATTCATAGAGTGCTGCGGATTCTTCACCCCACGAAAAAAGCGCGAAACTAAGCAGCAGTCCCCCGGTATAAACCAAAACCAGGAACAGAAAAAGGAAGATCTGAAGCTTTCTAAAACTCATAAATTCTCTTCTGCTGTTTTCAGTCCGTCATCAAGCCACAGATCCCTGGTATTACGATCCTTCCCTACCCATAGCGGATCGGGAATATCGACTCCAAAGGGTGTAAGGCTCATCATGCTCTGAGACGAGGATGGTTCTTGAACCGAGCATATGATTTGACTGGGACAAAGGTAGACCGAGCCCTTCACTCCTGCTCCTTTCAGATGATCACAAAGTTCCCTCCCCAATTTGACTACAGCCTGGTTGGACCTGGAAGCCAGGTAGAATTGAAAGGATCCAGAATCCATCCTGCAGGGAATGGCACCCCCGGATTCAAGAATTAACCCCAGGTCCAGGAGGAGTTTTGAAGTCAGGCTTTTTGGATGACTAAAGTGGATCCAGCCGCTTGCTCCAGCCTTTGAAGTAAAGGAAACCTCCCCTGTTAGATTCTTCAACTCCAGGACCGCCTCCAGAGTTTGAACCTTTTCCATTCCAGAGATGGTCTTGAGTAAAAGCTCAGTGCTGAGTTCCTTTTGAAGGCCGGGCGAAACCGATACTACCCCGGTCCCTGAAAATCCTTGGTAGAGGAGTTCGTAGAGTCGGGAAGTCCTGCGGGTCAAGAGTGTGGCAAAAAGCTGGGCGATCCATGGCAGCAGCCCCAGAAGAAGGAAGGACAAAGTCTCCTGACGATCTTGCTGTTCTCGAATTTTGCTCCCATTCGCATGCAAAACCAGGTAGTAATCCTTCTCACTTTTGAGAGGACGGGAGAGAGTGAAGATATTTTCAGCTCCTGTGTTTTCCACCCTACCCGGAAATTTTCTCTGCTCAATTCTCGCGCTAATATTCTCAAGTACCGTACTGAGATCACCCAGATTCAGGAGATTCTTACGAAGGTGTTTAAGAAATGAAAGTTGGCTCATAGAACCAAAAACTAGCCACACTTTATTCTCTGAATCATGAAAGTGACTCCAGAAAAATCTATCCTTAGCTTCCCATTCTTGAAAAGCTAAAAGTGAGTGCAATTGGTGAGGTCGATCGAAGAAGTTTCTCAGGATTCTGCGATGAGAAGGTGAAGCACTAAGCGCGGAATGTACAAAGTCTGTTGATACCGGAGATTTCTTTACATCATCCATGGAGATTCTGGAAAGAGCCAGAGAATGAGCGATTCCCAGGACCCAGTCAGGTACCGGCTTGCTCCAGTTGGAGGAGTAAATTTTCCGCTCTCCATCATAAGCCAGGATAGCGATGTCATGAGGAGTTGAAAATCGGTCTAGAATCGATTGAAGTTCACCATTGATATTCCGATCATCAAGAGATTTCTTAAACCTGGCGTAGAGGTCTTCAAGCAGATTGGGGAAATCCTCATCTAATCTCTGGAAGCGTTCTTCAAGAATCTCTGAAACCTGGACCAGTTCGGATTGAATTCGGATCTCAATTCCAGATGACTCTCCAGGTAAACGCGGGATTGACTCCCTGGAAAAAAGGATCAGACCAGCCAACAGGATAAGAATGAGAACAATCCAAATCCTGGATGAAAGTGCTGAGCGGAATTTCCAGGTGTTTGACGTGAGCAGTAGCAGCCATGAACTCAGGACAAGAAGCCAGGGTATTGTCAAGGAACTCACGACGCTTGGTTTACTTCCCTACCCAGGACCAGGGATACCTATGGATACGCGATTATATACTGCCCCATCCTACAATGACCAATCGCAGTCCAACGATCGTCAATAGAGCCTGGTATAGAAGTAAGAAAACTCGTTCAGAAACATACTTGGATAGGATTTGCTTACCAAACCAGGTTCCCACGATAACCGCTGTACCCATGCAGACCAAGAGCCAGGTATAGTCTTGGAATTGAAAGGAAAGCACCAGGCCAAATAAAGGAATTTTCAAAACATGTACCAGGGCCTGACATGTGGCTTTCGTAGCTATAATCTGGTCTTTTCTCAAATCTTTGTTTAGAAAAAAGGGCGCGATGATGGGGCCGGTAGCACCTACCACCAGGGAGATTGAACCGGCCAGAGCACCGGCCAGGTAGAAGGAACGGGTGATACGGCTCAAAGATGAGATTTTCCTGATGGGCACATAGAGTGAAAAGAGTATGAAAACTCCAAAGAGAAATCGCATAGAGGCGGGATCTAAGATCTTAACGAGGGAGATTCCAGCCAGAGAACACGGCAGCGCGGTTGCTGCGAACCTGCCAACATGTGGCCAGAAGATTGATTTTCTGAAGAGAAAGAGACGGGTGGAATTGCTCAAAAGCTGAATGATGCCATGGAGCGGTACAACAGTTTTTACGGGTAGGAGTATTACCATTACGGCCAGTAAAGTGATACCGCCTCCCATACCAAGAATCGCAGAGACCATTGCAGTGAGCAAGGCTGCAAGGGAATTGAGAATGAGTATGGTTGATTCTTCCATGAACTGGTTCTGAGTGAGAATCTACTCTTCACTCTTTCCGGGAAAAAGGATGTCTTTGTCCTCTGGATTTCCCCCGATGCGGATCAAATGGGCTTCTTTCTCAACACCAAGAGCCTCCTCATCCTTACCCATCTTACGCAACAGTCCCGCGATTTTGAAAAGGGTTATGGCCACTTCTGCATGAGCCGCTCCAAAATGTCTTCGCTGGATCTTCAAAGCCATCCGGTAGCCTTCCAGTGCTCGCTGGTTTTCACCCTGCATTTGAGCAAGGAATATCAAGTTACCAACCCTGGCCAGAACTTCAGGATGGTCCTCTCCTCTTTTTTCAACCAGCGAATCGAGACTCTTATGAACCACTTCAAGCGCACGGGAAATTTTTCCCATTTCGTAGTATAGGCCAGTGAGTTGTTCCAGGGCTTTGGTTACATCAGGATGTCCTATTCCCTGTGACTCCATTCGAATTTCAAGAATCCGGTTCAAAAGACTAACCGCTTCCGCACCGCGGTCCTGGGCGCGAAAGAGAGCCGCCAGGGGTTCTAAGACCTTCACAATGGACTGGCTATCTTTGCCATGCAAAACCTCAAGGGTGTCCAAACACGATTTTAAAAGTGACTCAGCTTTAAAGTAGCGTGCCTTTTTCATAAACATGAGAGCCTGATCAATTTGCAGCCTGACATACATGGGGTGGGAGATGTCGAGGTGTTTTTTTGCGATTTCAAAAGCCTTTTTCCACAGCTTTTCCGCCTCCTCCAACTGTTTAAAACTAGATTGTATTTTTGAAAGAGAAGAGAGCGGGTGGATCAGACGTGGATGCAGCTTTCCATAAAGGCGGGCAATCATCTTTACTGCCCATTTCAATTCTGTCCTGGCTCCCTGTCTATCCCCAATTAACTCCAATAACATACCTTTTAAAAGCCTGGCTTCCACCACGCGAGAATGGTTCGCGGAAAACCATTTTTGGTTGATACGAATAGCTTCTTCAACCAGTGGGAGAGGCGAGGAGAGATTTCCAGACAGAACCAGGACCACGGCCATGGATTCCAGAGCATAAGCCCAGCGTGGGTCTTGACGGTCTACCCTGTTCTCTAACAGGCGAACACAGCGGTCTAACAATTCACGAGCTCTTCCAATCCATCCGGCTTCTATAGCAATGGAGCCCAGGTCATAGGAAAGCCGAGCCTCTAAGGCAAATAGCTGATCCTGATCGCCGTAAAGCTCAAGAGCCCGGGTCCCTAACTCAGAAGCACCTTCATAATTTCCGGATTCGCGTTCTAATTGAGCCAGAGTATGAAAGATTCGTCCTTCCAATTTTACCGATGGTTCTTTCAAAGACTCATGCATCTCCAATGCCTCAGTGAGATGGGTTCTTGCTGAAACTGGTGCTGCTGAAGCAAGTTCGATTCGAGCCAGCAGTTCTAAATCCTGTATTTTTCCCACGGACACGGCAGTGGAATCATCAGTTCTCAGTGCTAATCCGAGGCGAACCATTTTCTCAGCCTCTCTAAACCGGTCCTGGCTGAAGAGGGTGGCCGAGAATTCATGTAAAGCGCGAAGGGTTCTCTGGTCCTTTTCCCCAAAAGCTTCGCGGGTCAGGGTGAGGATACGGTCAGCGAGGGTTTGCGCATCCTTAAGGTAGCCCTCCTCCCTGAGAGTCGAAACTGAAGACAACTGCTTTTCCCAATTAATGGGACTGGTTTCCTCACAATTCTGAACCGGTAGAAAGATGGAGTAGAAAAAAAGGAATGAAAAAATCGTGTATGCAAATCTCATGACGTGGATTTAAAACTGTGCTGCCTTTCCATTTTCCTGGATTCCGGTCTCGAAAGAAAGGATACAGATAAGAGATACGACGATTTCTTCCCTTTCCAACCCAAATCCGTTCTCTTCTAAACGAAATGGATTGGAATCAGGGAGATCCTCTACCTCATTCTCTTGAAAACGAGGAGTCCATTTAGAAGATAGGACAGCGGCACCAGACTAAGAATCAATACCGCATAGGTCCCAACGAGAGGTTCATGCAGTACACTGTACGTAATCTGGGGAAACGCAAACGGTCCAATGGAGGTCAGTAGCAGTGGGCCGATGAGTCCAATCCCCTGGGGTAGGGAGTAAAACAATGAAGCACTTCCAACTACTCCGAGGATTGTACAAAGAAGCAATCCGCCGCCGATTAGGGTCTCCCTTCCCGATACCACACCCTGTCCGCCCGGAATCAGGAGTGCTATGAGGTTTCGGGTTAAAAAACTACTCAATGACTCCTTATGGGGTGACAAGAAATCCTCATCAGACCAGTCAACTTCCTGCTCAACACGCTGAGCTCTTTCATAGGGATGATTCACTTTTTTTACCTTCCGAATGATCAGTGTCATGAGCAGCCACAACGGTAGTGACAGGGGGACCAGTATCAGGGTCCAGGTTTCCAGGGCACTGCGCTTAGACCGGGGATGGCCAGCATATATATCCGTGAACATGAACCTGGCGGCCTCCAGCATTTGAGGCAGCACCTCCCAGGTGAACATATCGATCCGTTGAAAGTGCCGGGTATAGGTTTCAGGGCCGGGAGGGTAAGGGATGGGTTCCTTATGCCATTGCTGTAACTCCTGAAATACAGGTCGTTTCAGAACTTCAGCCGTACCCTGCTGCGCGAATAACTCTCGGCCTCTGTTCCCTTGATCTGCCCCAATTAAGGCCAGGCTATGGTTGTAGGCAAACTCTTCGGGAAGATCATCTTTTTCCTTTGCGAGGGCTTCTTCAAAGTAGTCCACGGCTTTGGAGTGCTTACCAGTAACAAGCTTCTGGAACCCAGATAGATAGAAGGACAGAGGACGTCTTCCTTCTAAGCGGCAGTGTTGAAGATAGTTCTCTACTCGTTGAAGATTCCAATGTCCCTCGCTGAAGTCTTCGGGAACCGCCGCGTTAAGCCCCGATGTGGAGATCATATGGGTATTGAAGAAGAGTGCTTGCCCCAGGAGCAAGACTCCAAAGACCAATACGAGGTATTCTCTTGAGTTAGCAAAGTAAAAGGTATTGTAGACAAGTTTTAAGATCACTTTTTGAAGCCTGTTTTTATTCTTCAACACCTTCCCCAGGACCAGGTTCTGAACGCGAAAATATCGAAGTTTCAGGCACAGTACGTAGACGACTATAAACAGGGCTGAGGCGATGATCATCAGAATCTGCAGGTCCCATAGGTTGCGTAGAATTCCGTTCACGAAGAAGAAATTGGGATGGAAGTATCCATCTCGCGCACGCTGCTCGAACTTCTTTGCCTCCTTCCTTCGATTTTTAGATTTAAGATAGCGAGAAGCCTTGCGGTTCAAGACTTCGAATCCTTCGGTATTGGGAGCCATTTGATTTGCGACTTCCAACAGCTCAAAGGTGCGTTGAACATCGCTCTTTTCCAGTGCGCCCAACAGGTAGAGCAGTGGAGATTCAATAAGAGACGCATAGAGATCTTTGCGAATTCCAAGTTTTTGTTGTGACTCTATGGCTCTTTGATAAAAGAGATCAGCACTCTTTTTGGAATTGTCCTCAATTCCAGCGCCCAAAGCCACCAGGATATGGGGTGCGAACCTCTCGTTGAACTCAAGTTGAGCCAAGAGCGCCCTGGTCAGCTTAAGTCTCTTGTCCTCTTCTTCGAGAACTAACTTTGCAAATCCTCGGTACAGTTCGTATTTCCAGGTTCCGCCTCGCAAAATTTCCAAAATCTGTATGTTGTTCTGAGGGCCTCTGTTTGAAGGATGTGAAGTCTTCTTCCCGACGGGTTCCTCCTCAAAAAACAACTTTGCTTCCCCTTCAAACCACCCCAGGTTCTGCTCCGCCTCCTTCCTCGCCGACTCCATCCACAAATTAGCTTCCATCAAGATGGAATCCTCTTCTTCAACCATCGTAAAAACGGACTGTATAGCGATTAAACTCAGTACCAGAGCGCAAATTCTTTGGCTCAATCGTTTCATATTGTCTCCCTCATTTGAATCTCTAAGTTTCTAGATCATTCCCGCAAGACTTCCGTCAAGATTTGAGAATCTTGCCAGTCCGGCAGATACTTCATTTGCCAATAGGAATATCCATACGGCATATGCTGCCAGGGAAGCGACGAGTCCCATTTCCCAGTCAAGAGTGAAATCTTCCTTCAAGTGCCTCAACCAGGATTTTTTTGGTAGTGTCTCATTCAATCCATGCCAGAGCTCAGCTGTTCGTGGATCAGGCTCCATTCCAAGAAGTTTATGGTTAAGCTGTTGGCAAAAGTGTCGGTAACCCTCTTCTTTCTCGAGGGTTTTTAGTTGGTCAGTATCGATGGGGTTCAAACTCTCCTCACCCCATATTGACATGGTTTCCATCTTCTCTAATTTCACCATTTCAAATACCTCCTGAGCTGACAGCGGGCACGATATAGCCGGCCCCTGATTTCGGTACTGCTCAACCCGAATACTTTTCCCAATCGCGAATAGTCAGAATCTTTATGGGCGGCCATTAAGACCAGGGCTTTCTGTGCTGGTTTCAGTTTCTGCAGAGCTTCCTCAACCTCACCAAGAAGCTCTCTTTTCTCAGCATCACTCTCGAGGTCTTCAGAAGAGGCAAGTTGAGGCAGCTCTTCATAGCTCAGTTTTTCAGCTTTGATAAGGTCCAAACACCGATTCACCGTGATACGGCGAATCCAGGTAGAAAGGCGGCTATCTCCTTTGAAACGAGACAGGCATTGGAAAACCCTGCTAAAGACATCCTGGGCAACATCTCTGGCATCATCTTCGTTTTTAAGCATTCTTGAGGCCACACTCATCACCAATCCATAATTCGAATCGAAAATTTCCCGGCAGGCTCCCTCGTCACCTGCAAGGCATCGTTGAACTAACTCTAATTGCTTCTCAAGTTCTGCATCATTCATAGTGCGTTTCGTGCTCTATCTTCCAAAGACGACAAAATCTTGAGGCGCTCACGAATTTTTTCCCACAAAATTTCAAAAGGAGGGAATTTCGGGGATAGGCCGCGTCTTCATATCAGGGAGTGAGAAATGAGGGGTGAGCCTGGAATATTCTTCCCTACCAGCTTTCTCTTCTTGGGTTGTTTAAGCTCAGGCGTTGATCCCCTGACTTGGCTGATTTGCCTGGAACGGTTAGAATAAAAGTTGTTGCTCTTGATTGGGAGTTGTTATGGATGAAGCCTTTTTTCGTGAGATTTCCTCACAAATTGCTAAGGATGTTGAGGCTAAGGTTAAAGATTCGATGGGATCTATGGGGCCGGGTTGCGCGGATGGCTCCACAGAGTCCAAGGGTGACTCCTCATGCTCAGGAATGATGGGTCCGCAGATGGGCCAGGAGATGTTTGACCAAATCTCCAAAGAAGTTTCCTCAAAGATTTCTCAGTCGATAGCGGGTGCTGTTACCTCCCAGATGGGGGCTTTTAACCCATCTACACAGACACAGGCCGAAGAGAAGAAACCCGAGGTAAAAAAGGAGAACGAAGAAGGACAGGAGAAAATCTTCGATGAGTTCTCTATGGCTTTGGATCGATTAATCTCCAGCCTTGAGGGTAGTGTTTGCACAGTATTGGATCTAAGTGAAGACGGGACCCTGGGTGCAGATGCCGTAAAGAAAAAGCTCTCTCAAGTTCGAAATCAGTTTCGAGCTGACCTTGATGAATTGATGAAAAAGAGAGACTGGAAAATCGATTTCCTAAAATCCTAAATCTTGGTGAAGCTATCCCTATTCTTCCGATCTCAAATTGATTGAATAATGGGAACCCAGAATTCTTCTTTGGCGTTTGGATCAACGGGGCTATAGCCCTCGGGTAGTACTTCAAAATGTTCGCGATTATCTAGTTCAAATCCTGATTCAGGTAACCACTCACCAAAGATAAATTGAAAAGTCTTGGAGAATGCGCTAGCTGGACCTTCATGAACAAACACAGCGTACTTTCCGCCTTGCAAGGTATATGATTTCATACCTGGGGGAATCGATGAGAAAGACGAGACCTCAACGGTTGCCCATTTTTCAAAAATAGCCTCTGGCGAGAACATATCTTTTGCAGCCTTATCATAGACTTGCATTGAAATATAATCGGAGGTCTTCCGATGGATGACCTCAGCTCTTCTAGGCATGAAAAGTTTCCAAAGTTCCGTCGTTCTGTTGCAGGAATAGGACATTTTCATTGGTATACCCACGAGCTTCTTAGTCGGGAGTAATTCGACTCTGTTATCCATCTCAACTTCCTGACGGCTTAGGTTACGATCACTTCCTGCAATATTCTCAATCCAACTGCAAGATGCAAATACACCAGTTCAGTATCCGAAAAATTAAGGAGACGGTCCATTCATTTCGTGAATTCAGAAATTCAAGTTATCAGGTAGCTTCCCTTCAATCATAGCTCCCTGCCAGGCCCCTTCCAATGTGTCGCACTACACACGCCAAACCCAGCCGAAGACCCTTAAATATAAAACTTATACAGAAACTTCAGACCAGAGACCAGGGCAGGTGTACCGACAGGACATCTGACGGAAAGCGCTGCAAACAAACCAGATGGCTCCACTTCCACCACATCTTGCCAAATGGCCATTATCATTGAAAAATTTCAAGCTAATCAATAGTTCGGCCCCGGCATTGTGTCCAAAATTCAGGCTTTCTACAGTTCACGTATTGCACTAATATATAGTTCAAGTGTACTATATATTAGTGCATACGATCTTATTTATAGTACATGTGGTGGTTCAATAATGTTGGAAGCAATATTCGGTTCAAAAAGTGCAGAACAAGTTTTAACTTACATCAGCGCACGTGACAAAGGTTATGTTAGAGAGATTTCAAAGTTTTATGCTACAAGTTCAGACCCGATTTTAAAGCAACTCAAAAAATTTGAAGATGTTGGAGTCCTGGTTAGTTTTGAAGAAGGTAGAACCAGAATTTATGAATTTAATTTTCGCTACCCATTCTTAAAGGAACTTAAGGCACTCTTGGAAAAATCAATCTCATTCTATTCCCCTGAAGAGCAAAACAGACTCCTGTATAACAGGCGAAGACCTCGAAAAAAAGGTAAACCTTTATGAAGCCAATCGCTGAGATGAGTCGCATTGAACTTGGTAGCTTAATTTGTTCCAAGTTAATGGAAAAAGGACTCGAAGTAGTATTGTCAGGAGGTTCCTGTGTTGCAATCTATAGCAACGAAAAGTATGTCTCACAGGACTTGGACCTGGTCAATCGATATGAGAGTAACAGAAAATCAATCGAAGGAGTAATGACTTCACTCGGATTTCAGAAACAATCGACCCTTGCTCGATTATATTTTCATCAAGACACAGAGTTTTATGTGGAGTTTCCAACAGGACCATTAGCAATTGGAGAAGAAAGAATTAACAAGATTCACAACATCAAGACTGATGTTGGTGTCTTGAATATTTTGACTCCGACGGATTGTATCAAGGACAGACTCGTCTACTACTTTCATAATAATGAAAAACAAGGACTAAAACTGGCATCTCTTGTTGCTACAAGTGGGCATGAAATTGATTTTGATGACCTAAGACGATGGGCTAAAGATGAAAATTGTGCTGAAAAATTCCAAGATTTTTTGAAAGAAATTGAGAAATTTAAAGATTAAATTAGAGATCGACTTAAAAAAAAGATCCCCATAAAGAAGGGTCGAACAAGTCGTTGAAGTGTAGCCAAACCCGCGCGTTTTTGCGATATTCTAAGTCTGCGATGCGTTACGTACAGAACCAGTAGCTTGCGAGTTAGTAGTCTTTTAGTGGCAAGATGGGTTTTGCTTTCCAAAGTATTCATAACTTCAATTCCATTCGCATCTGAATGAAATTGATGAGTCCTTTTCGAACCTATAGCGGGTATACTCTTGCACTGTGAAAGTTCCCCTTTTTCTAAAATTTCGGGTTGAAATCTACTTTGTTATCGCCCTATTTCTTGGTGCCATTCCAGGAACCTATCTATATAGCCACATTTTCCTATCCACTATTAGTGACGAGATTAAAAGGGTAGCGGTTGAACAATCCGAGAAATCTCAGGGCAAGAAAGATCTTCGTTTTGACTTTTCGGGGACATCCCTGAAGTTTTCAACTACTGACAACGATTCGGATAAAGAAGACGAGACAAAGCCAAAGGAGTTAGAAGCAGAGGAGAAAGAGCGGCAGGCTCTCAGAGAAGAACACGACGCTAAGATAAAAAGCATGCAAGACTCCTTAAACCCTCAGGTCTTTAAGTCCAGAGAGGAGATTATCAAGGAGGCAGTCCCCTTATGTGATAGCACGGAAAAGTTCATTTTCTGGGCCGCGTTGATTTTCCTTTTCCTCTACAATGTACCCATTCGAAAGGTCCTCGCGTGCAAGAGTGTTGGGCCAGACATTCGCAAAAAGGCACAGGGCCGTATTCTTTCTCTGACCTGGACTACCTTTATCCTGGTATGGTTCGTGGCCATAGGTACGGAAATCAATATCCTTTCCTTTGAGTGGCTCTCATTCGGCACCATCGATTTAAATAATTTCGCTGTCAAAACAGTATCCACTCTCTTCTTTGGGCTTGTTAGCTCGGCCCTGGTTCTGATTTGAATAGACCGGCTGGTCATTAGCTGGGTACCGAAGGTTTTTTCAGAAGAGGAGATCTTTCAATCTAAGGATGAGGGCCGCTCGATTACCTTGCCCACCAAGTTACTCCTCATGCTTCTCACAACGAGTATTATTCCCCTCACAATCCTCTTTTCCGTAATGATCCTGTCTAACCCGGCCATCGAGGATCTTCTTGAACTCAGCGCACGGGATTCGGGAGTCGAAGAATGGATGGCTATCATGCCCCATGCCATACAACTTCTTCTTTCGGCCGGGATCATGGTGTTCTCAATCCTGGTGGCGCTTTCAATGAATTCAAGCTTCAGATTTAGTTTTGTCCGCCCCCTGGACCTCTTGATTGAAAAAATGAACCTGGTGAAAGATGGAGATTACAACCAGCATACCACCGTGTTCTCTAACGATGAAATTGGACAGTTGAAATCGCGTTTCAATGAGATGCTGGATGGACTTAAGCAGCGGGAGTTCATGCGTGATACTTTCGGGAAATACCTGAGTCCGGAAATTTCCAAGAAGATTCTGGAAAATCAGACACTCGAGCTGGGCGGTGAGGAGGTGGAGGCTACGGTACTGTTCATGGATATCGAGAAGTTTACCTCACTCTCAGAGACGCTTCACGCTACCCAGGTGGTTTCTTTACTCAATTCTTTATTCTCTGATTTGCATAAACCCATCGTAAAGAATAGCGGGGTGGTAAATAAGTATATTGGAGACAGTATGATGGTACTTTTCGGTGTACCCGAAAAGACCTCAGATCATCGGCAAAAAGCAGTCTTAGCATCGCTTCAAATGCTCTCCGCACTCAAACAATGGAATGAAACCAGTGATCACCCCAATCAACTGCCGATCAGAATCGGGATAGGGATTCACACGGGAAACGTAGTTGCAGGAAACATAGGTGCCCGGGACCGCATGGAATACACGGTGATCGGTGATGTCGTTAACGTTGCCGCACGCATAGAATCTCATACCAGGAAACTTCAAAGTGCGCTTCTGATTAGTGAAGAAGTTTATAAGGGGCTTTCGGAAGAATTACTTGAATCGGTAGCCTTCAAAAAGACTGAGAACATCCAGGTCAAGGGAAGGAGCCAGACTCTGACTTTGTATTCTCTAGATGAAGAGCAGCCTACAAACTTGCCTTCATCTGAGCCCATTGCGTCCTAATAGCACCGAATTAGGGACCCATCAATTATTTCTAGCTTGGAAATCCTGAAATACGGGAGAATTTCCTAGAGGTGGTCCTGGTTTCCTTACAGATTTCCCTCAAGTTAAGTTATGTGTCTTTGGCTCCGGTTTCTTAAAGTTACCTGTCCCACCGATGGGACAGGTAAAAATTCAAGCCGCTAATTTGACGACA
>Ga0257123_1000710_pt1 | contig 24115 bp, 26 predicted proteins | sample SI106_135metaG_FD_190185 | JGI IMG/M metagenome (GOLD analysis project Ga0257123, IMG submission 190185) | Marine microbial communities from Saanich Inlet, British Columbia, Canada - SI106_135 | ecosystem: Environmental > Aquatic > Marine > Inlet | place: Canada: British Columbia | collected...
ACTGGCACTAAATGCAGCAATTGAAGCAGCAAGAGCGGGGGACGTAGGAAGAGGATTTGCAGTGGTTGCTGATGAGGTAAGAAGACTGGCAGAAAATTCAAAGAAAGGTGCTGAAGATATTTCAGAATTAATTACATCTCTAAAAGATTCATCAAATAAAACAACTGAATCAATTGAGAAAGGAAATGGTCTAGTGCAAGAGAGTCATGATATGGTGACAGGTATTCTAAAGTCAATTGAAAACATTACCTCATCAATTACTGAAGTTGTTTCACAAATGCAAGAAATATCAGCTGCAACTGAAGAAGTATCATCTGGTACTGAAGAGGCAACAGCAGCAGGAGAAGAAATTCTTTCAATAGCTCAAACAAACCTCAAAAGCTTTGAAGGCATTGTTGTGTCAAAAGACCAAGAAGCTAAAGTGTTAGATGAAGCACAAACAGCTACTAAGAGACTAGCAGAACTAACTGATGCCTTTGAGTCATCAGTGATTGTTTCTGCAACTGATACTGATGGAAACATGAACTATACCACCAAATATTTCCGGGATGTAGCTCGATTCCCAGCTGAGGAATTAATGGGACAGTCCCACCGAATTCTAAAATCCGATTGGCATGATCCAGGACTCTTTGATGCATTATGGAAAACAATCTCTTCAGGAAAAACATTCAAAGGTTATGTTAGAAACAGAGCAAAAGATGGAACCATCTATTGGGTAAAGACTTCAATTGCTCCAACATATGATGAGAATAGAAAAATCAAATCATACATTGGTGTAAGACAAGTAATTACTGAACTAATGGTAATGTCCGGAATTGAGCAAGCATGTCTAGAAGACGAAGCAGGTAAACCATTGAGTAATCCCGCATTAAAAGAATGTATTAGAAAACTAAAGTTTGGAGATTACCAAATTACTGACAACATCGAAGTATGATATGGGATTTTTCTAGATAATTTTTTTATTTCATCTAGATATGATTTAAGATGTTAGGATTCTAATTGCTCTAAAAGTTGTTTTACTGATTTATTTTTTGGGTCAACTTCTATAATTTTTTTACAGCAGGAAATTACCCGTTTGTTTTCACCTAGTTTTTGATGAGAATATGCTTTGAGTAGTAATGCATCAACATCGTATTCACCAATTTCAAGGGATTTGTCAAGGTATGATAGGGCAGTCTTGTACTTGTTTTTCATATAGTAAATGCTGCCAACCATAAATAGCGTATCATGATGGTGCGGAGCAGTTTCTAGTAACAATAAACCAGCCTTTAGAGCCTCTGGATACTTTTTGGCCTTTAGTATTTTTTTGAATTCTTTGAACTTTTTAATATTATTTTGTAAATTAGGATCCTTTGGAGTTTTACTAAATAATCCAACCAAAATTATTACCAGTTTTAGCTAATTGCAAGCATTCTATCAATTGCGATTCGTGCCTTATCAGCAATTTCTTTTGGAACAGTAACTACATTTTGTTCTCTAACTAATGCATCATGTACATTTTGTAATGTAATCATCTTCATGTATTGACATTCAGCTTTTTCTGAGGCTGCAATGAATTTTTTATCTGGATTATCTTTTCTCATTTTGTATAAAATTCCAGTTTCAGTTGCAACAACAAAGTTCTTTGATTTTGATTTGGATACATGATTCAGCATTCCTTCAGTAGATAAAATAGATACTTTGTTGTTATCAAAACTACCATCAGCCACATCATACATGAATGGAGTAGTACAACCACATTCAGGATGAATTACTAGTTCAGTATCACTCATAGAGTTTAATTTTTTTGTAACATCTTCAGGTGTAATTCCTGCATGGACATGGCACTCACCAGCCCAAATGTGAATATTTTTTCTACCAGTCATTTTTGCAACATAAGAACCCAAAAACATGTCAGGTAAAAATAAAATTTCTTTATCTGCAGGAATTGATTTTACAACATTTACTGCATTGGAGGAGGTACAACAGTAATCAAGTTCTGATTTAATTTCAGCAGTTGTGTTTACATATCCTACAGCAATTGCATCTGGATGTTGTTTCTTCCAATTTTTTAATTCATTAATGGTAATAGAATCAGCTAGAGAACATCCAGCTTCTAAATCAGGTAACAATACTCTTTTCTCAGGACTAATTATTGCTGCAGTTTCTGCCATAAAGTTCACACCACAAAACAAAATTGTTTTTTGTGGAACAGTTGCTGCTTGTCTAGATAATCCTAAAGAGTCACCGGTAAAATCTGCAACATCTTGAACTTCAGGAATTTGATAATTGTGAGCTAGAATCACTACATCTTTTTCTTTTTTGAGTCTCAGAATCTCTTCTTTGAGGGCTGAGGATTGCTGTACGAGCATATTCGTTAAAATTCCAAATTATTGGAATTTAAAGAATGGGAAGTTGACAAGAATTTTCTCAGATCCTCTCAAATGTGGCAATAATTGCCATAACTCATAGGAATTCAAGTACTATTTTGGAGATAAAATAAGATAATGATAAGAACAAGAATTTTGTAGTTTCCACATATTGGTTCATTATTTTGTTAGTCAAATAAAACACACATCACAAAAACCATCACAATGTCCTAGTTGTGGTAATTTAGAACTCAAAGATGATGCAGTTTTAGCTACCACTGGTCCTTCTGAGAGAGATGCAGATTATGTACCATCCACATTATGTCTATCCTGTGAAACTTTAATGATAATTACATCTCAACCAGGTGCAGTAGTTGGAGTTAATCATACAACAGGAAATCAAGTAACTGTACGTAACAGATAACATCAAAATAAAAAAATAGAAAAAATAGGACTATTTTACAATCAATACAGGAATCTTTGCTTTGTGAATAACATGATGTGAGGTACTACCCAAAAAGGATTCTTTTGCAGAACTCAATCCTCTGGCTCCAATTACCACCATGTCAAATTTCCCTTGATCAATTGATTTTATAATTACTTGTCCAGCGTTTCCTACACCTGTTTTATACTTGAAAGCAACTCCTGCTTGTTGTACTTTTTTCATAGCAGGCCCAACAGATTTTGCTGCTTTTCTTTGAGCATCTTCTCTCATTTTTGAGGTGTATTTTATTCCAGCTAAGATATTTACAGGAAATACATACAATGCTGTAATTTCAGCACCAGTAGGTTTTGCAACATCTATAGCTCTAATTAGTCCTCTAATTGAATTTGGAGAACCATCAACAGGAACAAGTATTTTGTTGAATCTTGCCATTAAAAAAATTAATAATTATCTGATAATAAAAATGCAGTAGATTTTCAACTTTGATACTACATGCCTAAACTATTTTTGAGGATAAAAGGAGATTCAGATATTATTTTGTAATATTTTTTTGTTTATTATACAAAAGATAAAAAATACAGCCAGCACCAATTATCCCAACACCAACTAGAATAATTTCTAATTCAAACTGCATTGCCATGTATACAGTAATTATAAATCCAAAAAGAGGTAAGATTGGAAATTTACCAACATTTAGTGGGACTCTAAATGGTCGTTCATCATTTGGTCTTACATACCGTAGCAAAATTACAGACAAATTTATCATCGCAAAGGTAACAACAATTGCAAAAACCACAATATTTGCAACAATAACAACATCACCAACAAAAGCAAATACAATTGATGTTACAAAAATTCCTAGTACTGCAACCCAAGGAGTTCCAGTTTTAGAGTGAACTTTACTAAAAACAGATGGTAGTGAACCTGATTTCGCCATACCATAAAGTATTCTTGCACCAGCAACTAGTGTAATTAAGACAGTGCTAGCAGTAGCAAAAAGTGCAATGGCTGACATTGTGATTCCACCTTCTATTCCTAAACCTCGTGTTGCAACATCAGCTAAAGGTGCTGCAGATTGACCTAGTTCTTCCCAATGTAAAATACGTACTGAAGATAAAGAAACAAGAAGATAGATTGCAGCAGTAATTATTATCGATAAAATTATTGCACGCGGTAATGTTTTTTTTGGTCTCTTTACTTCCTCTGCCACATTTGCCATATCTTCAAATCCTATGAATGCAAAAAATATCAAAATAAATGCTAGTATTATTCCAGTCATTCCGTTTGGTGCATCAAAATAATCAACTGGCTCACTAACCTCAAATGTAAATCCCAAGAAGATAATTATCCCAAGACCGGCAATTGTTACTAGTGCAAAAATTGTATTTGCCCACGCAGATTGTTTTATTCCAATAAAACTAACAAATGATAATCCTCCAAGAAGTAAAATAGCTGAAAGGGTAATTGGAATATCTAAAAATTGTGCAAAATAACCACCAAATCCCAAAGCAACAGTTGCACCGACAATCATAGATGTAATGGCAGTTAACCAACCAATCAAAAATCCAATAAATTCACTTTTGAATGCATTTTTTACAAAAACATATTCTGCAGCTGCTCTTGGAAATAGTACTGTAAGTTCAGCATAGCTCAATCCTGCAAATATTGCTACAATTGCAGCTAAAATAAAAGAAATCCACATAGAATTTCCAGCAAAGCCTGCAGCCTCACCAATTAAAACATAAATTCCTGCACCAAGAGTTAATCCAACTCCATACATTGTAAGCTGGAAAAGGCCCATGTGACGTTTGAGTTCAGACAACTAGTTTATTTTGAATTTATAGAAATTTGAACTTTTAGAGACTCGAATTTTTATTGTAGATTAATGGACATAAATAAAAAACAAGAAGCCAACTACACACATCCTTTACATGATGTTGCCAGTATGCAAACACCAGTAACACGGTGGGAACTCTATATGACAACAGGTTATTGTGTCAGCTTCCTAATACTATTACGTACAACTAAGATAAAACACTGATCCTTTTGAAAACTAATGTTTCCAAATTATGATAATAATGATCATCGTTAAATATCATTTTGACGTATAGATTATAACGAGAAGCCATTGTTCTGCGTCGTAGAATAATTGGTTGGAAAACATTTCATGTTATGGTTCGTCCTAGAATCAATGTTTTCCATGTATCTCGTTGATTTTCAATGTTGACAATACTGCTGAGATGTAATTTAGAATTAATTAATACTTGAAAAATTATTTTGATGAATTATCCAAGTAAATGGCTTTTAGGATATCAGTTTTACTAACCACTCCACCCAAATTATCATTGATTTTAACACCAACACCATTAATTTTATTTTTAATCATTGTATCACATGCAACAGCAAGATCTTCTTCAAAGTCTATGGATTTAAAATTTTTAGTCATTACATCTTTTGCTTGAATTGTATTTCCAAAACCAGAATCAGAAAGGAATCCCTTTCTAGTAAAGACGACAGAAATAGTTTGATCAGAGTTATCCAATACTGAATCAGAATTACCTTGTTCCAATGCAACATGAAATAAATCACGAAAAGTGATAATTCCTTCAATCTCACCAGTATCATTTTTTAAGAAAATTCTAGAAATTTTTTCAACAATCATTTTAGAAACCACATCACGGAGCATGGAATTAGAGGCCATAGAAACATAAGAAATCGTCATAACATCACCAACTCGATGATTTTCAACATAATTTTCAGAATAATGTTGTGCAATGTCAGTTTTTGTGAGTATTCCAACAAGATCATTATTCTTCAAAATACCCAAAGATCCTATTTTTTTTTCGAGCATTATGTCCACACAACCCGTAACATGGGTAGAGCCATTCACAGAAGTTAGAGGATTCATTATTTGAGATACAAGTATTTCATCAAGATTCTTTTCAGTCTCGTCATTTAATAAAAATAAGCCAATATCTTTTTCAGTTATAATTCCCACAGGAGATTTGTCATTAGTTATAACTAATCTACTAATATTATTTTTCAAGAGTTTAGAAATAACATGTGAGATTGAAGAGGTTTTTTCAATCGTAATAGGTGTTTTAAAAAGATAATCAATATCAGACAATCATACCACCAAATTATTTGATCAAATATACAGGGATTTTTGATTTCTGAATTACATAGTTTGAGACACTTCCAATCATATCTGTTGTTGCAGTACCAGCACCAGTAGTACTCATCACAATATGATCAAACTTTCCAGATTTTGCAGTGTGTAATGTAACATGACTAGGAGAACCTCTCAAAAGTTTTGTTGTAAATTGAATATTTTTATTTCCTGCATGTTTGGTCGCTTTTTTTAAAACAATTTCACCATCTTCTTTTAGATGTTTATCATAAAGTTTAGTTCTTGGTCCGCCCTCTAAAACGTGAGGAATGACATGAATGGCAGTCACATGTCCATGCGTAAACCCTGCAAGAGTTAATGCTCTATCCAAAGCTTGAAAAGATTTTTTTGAACCATCAACAGGGACTAGTATTTTATTTAAATCCATTATTCATGTTTAGTGAATTGAATATATCTATGTAAAAGGAAATTGTCTAACATGATAATCATCTGTTCAAATAAATAAGAAAAAGAATTTTTGAAATTTATGAATAAAAAAAGGATCATGGTTTGTTTAGATGGTTCAAAGAATTCTTTACGTGGATTAGATTCAGCGATAATATTTGCAAAACAAGTAAATGCTATGATCCTGGGGGTTCATAGCGATACCAGTTTTAGTGGATTTTCAGCAGTTCGTGCACCCATTCTTCCAGAAAACAAATGGAAAAAAGAGATTAAAAAATTAGTTCAGATTGCAAAGAAAAAAGTGGAAAAAGACAATATTGAATTTGAAGGAATTGTGATAGGAGGTCATTCCTCAGGTATTGATTTGACTACATTTGCAAATAATCCCGCAAACAAAGTTAGTCAAATTATCATAGGTTCAAGAGGAATGGGATTTCCAAAGGAATTATTTTTTGGCAGTACGTCAAATTTCATTTTACATAAAGCAAAAGCTCCAGTAACGATAGTAAAATAACTAATCCCCAGATTCCCAGCTAGGTACCAATCTGAATACCATTTGAGCAATATTTTCTCAATGTTTCAATGGCAGACAAAATTGCTAATCTACTAGTTTTAGGATTATTAGCATCAGGGAAATTCTCTATTGTAAATGTCATGTTGCCAAATGCTCCAGCAGCTTCAATATGATGAGTATTTTTATCAGTGTTAGGATCTGCAACTATTTTGATTCTAGTTTTTTCACTACCAATTCCAGTTAATGACAATAATGCTGCAACATTGATATTTTTAGGAAATAATACAACAGCTTGTTTTGCACTTCCTTCAAAAATTACAGTGCTTGAATTTATTTCATCTAAATTAATCTCAGATGTTTCAAAAAACTTTGCACCCTTTAGAGAACGGGGATGTTTTGTGGTAGTAATTGATAGAGAATCTAATTCATCTTTGACTGATTTGATTGCATCAAGTCCAGCAATTGCACCAGACGGAAGATAGATTGTTCTATTGAAATCCTTACAAGCATCAGATAAAATATCATAAATTGATTCATCAAGTAGTGCACCCACACTCATAATCATCAAGTCTTTTTTATTTTGTAAAATACTCAATGCTGCATCTTTTACTGCATCTTGAGATGCAGCTTCAACTACAATATTTACAGAATTGGAAGATAAGAGATGAGTGTTTTCAACGATTTCGGGTTTGTTTTGTAATTTTGAAACTAGTAATTCAGATGTTTCCTTTGAATCATCATATACGTGAGTAAGTATTGCAGGGATTTTTCCGCAATCAATTGCCAATGCAATTTGAGTTCCAATTGCCCCACATCCAAGTAATCCTATTTTAATCAAACAGTAATTCTTGGAACAGTCTCTTAATTAATTCTAGTCTAAAAACAATTGGGAATTTTTCATTTTATTAAAATCACAGGGTTTTGAGAAACCTGAGAAACATCAATTGCTACACTTCCCAACCTCGCATAGGAGGGAGTACTTCCTTTTCCCCTAGTACCCATTATTATCAAATCAGTCTTTTTTGATGTAGAAAATGAAAGAATTGCTTGTGCTATATGAGATGAAAACATGACCATGGATTCAATTAAGATTTTTGATTTTTTTCCAGAATTCTCAAGTGTTTTGAATCGTTCTTGTAATTTATCTAATTTCTTTTTTTCAAGGATTGTTTGAGGGTCTTTCATATCCAAAAATGAACTTCCAAGGATAGTGCTTTGCTGAATTGCAAGTAAAGTAATTTTAGAATTAAATTTTCTTGCCAACATTACGGCATATTGAAGGGCACGAATTGAATATCCTGAGTCATCAAAAGGTACAACAATATGCTGAATCGTTGAGGAATCAATTTCATTAGCCATAACGATTAGATCACTTTTGAGAATAATAGAATCAGGTTGTATTGAATAAACAATCACAAATTTAGAAAAAAGATGATTCATCTGGAAATTATTTATGCTATAAAATCAGAAATTGCATGATGAGACATTATCAAATTATAGTAATTTGTAGTATTTTGATTTTATTCATTCAACCAGCATTAGGGGATATAGAATCACCCAGAAAACAGTTCAAACTAGGAGTATCACCTGAAAAAATTACATGTAATGAGGGTAAAACACTGATGCTAAAATCATCAGGAATTCCAGCATGTGTAAAATCAACATCTGTAGAAAAATTAGAGAATAGAGGATGGATAAAAATAATTCAAAAATTTGTTTCTGCAGAAAAAGAAATTGAGACAATTCCTGCATCAAGTATGTCAATAGTTAATTATTACATTACAGATCACGATTTGAATATTGCACATAATGCAGTAGAGGTAATTCCATCTGAAGGATTACTAGAATTTACAATTAATGGTGTTCCGATTAGTGGACCTGAAAAAATAATTGAAACCGGACCAAACACAGGAAAGTTTTACGTCAAACTAGAATTACCTGATACAATTAACGGTTCTCCAATAAGTCAAGACGACGTGGTATTGATCAGATATCTTGATGCATCAGATAATGCTGGCGAGAAAAGGGTTTTGATAAAATCAATTGTATTAACTAAAACATTTGCCAAAGTAGAAACATCAGGAGGAGGTTCAAGAATAGGTCACGAGTTTACACTTCGAATTTATGAACCTGATGCAAACAGAGATTCCAAAGATGAAGACAAAATTCCACTAAGCTCATTTGAGTATAGAGGAGATGGAGGAATTAGAACAACGCTTGCAAATCCAAGATTTAATGCAAACTCTGGTTCATTAATTGAGACAGGTCCAAACACAAGTACATTTGAAGTTAAAATTAAAATCCCAAGAGAACTAGATGGTAAAGTTGTGCATATTGGAGACAAGTACGAAATTAGATACATAGATAGATCAACACCATCAGGTACAAATGAGAAAGTTATCTTCAATGGCAGGATAGGATGAAGATTTAATGGATCAGTTTTGTCAATGCTCAGTATAACCTAAAGATTTTATTCAAACATGCAAAGTATTGATGTGCTCAATTCTGTATACAAAGATGCCATCATTAATCGAGACAAGATGCTATCAGTGCTCAAAGGTCCAAAATTTGAGCAGATTTTGAATAAAGCAAGAAGTAATTGGGTAGAATACGAGCCTACAAAAGAAGAAGTAACTACTGCAGGAATTGATGCTAGTTTCAATAATACTAAATTTCAAGGAATTGAACTATGGGCAACTACAGCAGTTTCAATAAAATCAGATGGTGAGATTATAGTTGATTTACACAAATCAGGATTAGGGTCTGCTGACGATATTTCAAGTGTTGCAAGTAAAATGGAGATTGAAGCATGTGAGAAAACAGTAGACCAAGTCGATTTAGTATTGATGGATGGTTCACTGCATTCTCAATTAATGACAAGACAAGCAAATTTGGGTGCATCAATTGTAAGGATTATGAAAAAAAAGAATAATGTTATTTTTATTGCAAAAACTTCAAACACAAAAAAACAGTTTGAGGATTTAGGTTCTCTAGCAGGAGATATTTTTTACTATAATCATGTAACAAACTCTCCAGGATTTAGTAAAATTTTTGTGGAAAAAAAATATGGAGCAGACAAAGTCATCTCATCAACATTTGTTAGATTAAGTGATTCAACTCCAATAATAAAACTGGAATTTTTAGGAGAAGGATATGGAGATAGTGAAGTAAAATCTGCCATGAATAAATTATTCAAGACCAGTGTTGGAGGATACCCATATGCACTAAAGCTTGCACACAATAACTGTAAAATATCGGATAAGGAACTTGGTAAAATGGTTAGTTTGCTTGGATTAGGTAATGAGATCGGTTCACGGGAGGTATTAGGTTGAGTTTAGGTTTTGTAATTGGGGAATCAAAGCCAACATCGGTGACAGCTATTACATCAAGGGCATTATCAGTTGGAGAATATATCAAAATTGGAACAGACGAAGGAGAAATTTTAGGACTAGTTGAAAAATCATCAATATCCAGTGCAGCATTTACAGATGTAAGAAATTTTGATGAAGCTGCAGAAAGTACAGAAATTGCAGAACTAAACAAGAGAGATAAAACATTCATTGCACATATTGGAATTTTAGGATTTTTAGAGAATTTAAGAAAAGGTAAATCAATAATTCCTGCAATTCCACCAATTCCAGGCACAGAAATCATTCCTCCAAGTAAAGGAGACCTAGAAGAAATTTTCAGTCCAAAAAATAAAGGATGGGTAAAGATTGGAAATTTACTGAGAAACAAAACAGTCGATGCAAAAATAAATCTCGATAAAATTGTTTCAAGACATTTAGGAATTTTAGCAATGACTGGAATGGGAAAAAGTAATCTTGTATCACTAGTTACAAAACAAATTTCCAAACTAAATGGAACTGTAATAATTTTTGATTACCATAACGATTACACAAATCTTAACATTCCAAAAATTAATGTAATTGATGCAAAAATTAATCCAAGATTACTTGATGCAGACCAATTATCAGATGTATTAGAGATTAGAGAAAGTGCCACAGTTCAACAACGAGTTTTAAGAATGGCATTTACAGAAGGTGTTAAAAAATCAAAAGAGTTTTGGAAAAAATTAGAAACAGAAATAGCATATATTGTAGATTCAGAAGATAAAAAAATCAAAGAAATAAGATCCTCAGCATATAGAGTTCAAGATATCATTGAGGAATCTCAAAGAAGGTTTGAAGATATACTAGATCCTGACATGGGAGACCCAATTAGCTTCATCAAAGAAGGACGTGCAAATATCCTCAATGTTTCCGAGTTATCAGAAAAACAAGCAAATGTAGCTTTGGCATTTTATTTACAACAATTACTAAAAGATAGAAAAGATGCAAGTATTGCAAAACATGGAAAAAGTAAAAAAATTAGAAATTACAGATTCAATTCACCAATTTTTGTAATAATTGAGGAAGCTCATGTCTTCATTCCAAAAGACCATGACACTAGCGCAAAGTATTGGGCTGCAAAAATTGCAAGAGAAGGAAGAAAGTTTGGATTAGGTCTTGGAATTGTATCTCAGAGGCCAAGAAGTGTGGACCTTAATGTTCTCAGTCAGATGGGCTCTTTTGCCATTATGAAAATTATTCAAGAAGATGATCAGCGTCAAATAGCCTCAGCAACAGAGTCTACTAGTCGTGAATTGATTGCTCAATTGACTTCACTAAATGTAGGGGATGCAGTCCTTGTAGGTCAATGGACAAACTTGCCATCCATGGTACATGTTGAGGAAGTTAAAGAAAAGGTGATGGGTTCTGATCAAAGTGCAGTAGATGCTTGGGCCAAAGCTGACACTATGAAAGAAATTGCAGTAGAATCAACGCAAGGATTAGTTCAAAAAGATTTGCTATTAGAATAAATGTTATTTTCACATATCTCAGATACTCACTTAGGGTTAGTGCAGTATGGTTCAGAAGAACGTGCACAGGATGTATATGATTCATTTAATCAATCAATTGACACATCAATTAAAGACCACGTAGATTTTGTAATATTTGCAGGAGATATTTTTCATGTACCTAATCCAAACGGAACTGCAATTGTTCAGATGGGAAATGGATTAAAGAGATTAAAACAAAAAAATATTGATTCATTTTTTATTTTAGGAGAACACGATATCAGTAGAATTAGAACAACACCAATTCCATATGTGTATCATAATTTAGAATTTTCAAAATATATTGGACAAGGAAACCCATTTGTATACAAAGATGTACTCATTGCAGGTTTTGATAAAATTAGAAAACCAGAAATTCCACAATACGAAGAAAAGTTTGCAGTAGTTGACAAAGCTGCACAAGAACATTCAGGACATAAAATACTAGTGCTACATCAAGGTGTTACAGAATTTAACAAATTTGCAGGAGAGATTCAATCAACTGACTTGCCAAAGAATTTCACATATTATGCAATGGGGCACCTTCATGACAAAGATATTCAACAGTTCAGTCATCTAGGTGGACCAATTGCATATCCTGGTTCAATTGAATCAACTACAAGTGAAGGAATCAAAGAACATCACAAAGGATTCTTTGAAGTAGATATTTCAGGGGCAGAAGCTAGTACAAACTGGATAGAACTTGAAACAAGACCACAGTTTTCATTTAAAACAGATTATGGAGATTTATCAAAAACAATAGATGATATTTCTCAAAAAATTGCAGATTCTACAAAAAAGCCAATAGTTGAAGTAAAAATTCAAGGAGAAAAGATAGAAACAGACCATATTCAGGCACAAATTGCACGACTAAATTCACTAGTTTTGAGATGTTTTTGGAGAATAAGCACAAAACAAGTTTCTGATTCATCAGTCTTTTTGGATAGACCAAATGTGATTGATGATGAAATGTTTAGACTCTCAGTTGATGCATTAGGGTCAGAGGAATCTGCAAAATTTGCAATTAAAGAACTACTTCCAATTCTAGTATCAGGTGAAATCAAAGAAGCATCTCAAATAATTTATGAAAATTTTGAGAAATTCAAAAAGGAGAAAAAATAATGATTACATCAATAGAGTTAGGAGACTTTTTAGCACATTCAAATACAAAACTAGAATTTCAAAATGGGGTTACAGTTTTTGTAGGAGATAACGGTGCAGGAAAATCAAGCATTATAGATGCAATAACATTTTCATTATTTGGTCAACATACAAGAAAATCAAATAAAGGATTAATCAAACGGGGGTCAAATCAAGGGTTTGCAAAAATTGGATTTTCAATTAATGATAAACAGTATGAAGCAGTAAGAAAAATAGACAACAAGGGAGCATTATCTGCAACATTTTCAGAAATTACCAACAACGATAGAATAGAGATTGCAGCTGGGGAAAGAAAACAATTTGGAGAATCAATGACTCATGAAGTTGAAAAAACAATTGGACTTGATTTTGAGAAATTAAAAATAGCATCAATTGTGCAACAAGGAGAACTAAATGCAATCATTAATGCAAAACCCAAAGAATTCAAAGAATTACTTAACGCAATCATTGGAATTGATAAATTAGATGTTGCATCAGAATCAATGAAAACAGTAAACAAAGAATTTCGTGAAAAAATTAAAGATAAAGTTGGATTCGATGATACACATATTGAAATTCTTGCACGAGATTTAGAAAAACATGAAAATGATATCAAGCAAGCAAAACCTGAGAAAATTAATCTAGAAACAAATCAAGCTAAATTAAAAATTGAGGTCGATGAATTAAGAAAAAAGATTGAAACAGATGCTCCAAAAATCGATAAAATTAGTCAATTAGAACAAAGAAAAAATGAACTCATAAAGTACGCAAAAGATGCAATCCAGGATATTCAACGTCAAATCAGTGAAAATGAGCGTAAAATTCATGACTGTGAGGGTTGTTTTGAGCATACAATTCTAAAAAGTGACTTGGAATCAAAAATTCAAAAAGTAGAGCAAGCAATTGAGGATACTTTAAAGAAAATCCAAGAGATGACAAGCCAAATTGCATCATTAAAAGAAAAACAAATTCTAGCATCAAAACTTCAACTAAAAGATAACAAATGTCCAGTGTGTGATTCAAATGTCCAAAAATTAAATCCAATATTCCAAGAAGAACATCTCAAACAAGAAATTATACATTTGCAAGAAGAAATAATTTCAAAAGAAAAAGAAAGAGAGATGTATAATCAAAAAAGAAAAGACTTTTCAGAAAAATTACAACATTCAAGGGATGCAGAAGCCACACTTCGAGCTCATTCAATTAACAACAAAGAAGAATTGATTCAAATTCAAGAGGATGTAAAAATTAAAAAACAAAATATCCAGAATATTCCAAGCATGGGTGCAAGTTTAATTGAAATTTCACAAATAGATTCACATGCAAAAACAATTTTTGAAACCATTACAAAATTAGAATCAGAAACTAAAGGATTTGATGAACAAGAATTCACTAGTCTTAAAAAAGCAGTAAATGAAAAACAAATGAATTTGTCTCAAATGGACCAGCAGATAGGAGCTATTTTAGAAAAGATTGCCAAAGGTGAACAACAAGTTAAATCAATTCAAAGTGCAATTTCTGAATTAAAAATAGTAAAGGAATATGTTGGAAATCTAAATGAAATTCAAAGTAATGTTTTCAGCAGAGACGGTCCTGTTGCCACTAGTCTGAGATCATGGGCATTAAACACAATTTCTGCAAAAGCTTCTGAATATCTCACACTACTTAATACAAAAATACAGAGAATCAAGCTTACAGAAAAAGCCAGAGACATTTCAATTATTTGTAATTCAAAAAGTGAAGAGCTTGATTTAGAATCCCTTAGTGGAGGTGAAAAAGTGAGCGTGGCATTAGCATTACGGTTAGGAATGGCAAGCCTACTTGGTGCATCAAATCTTAACTTGATGATTCTCGATGAGCCTACAACCCATCTTGATGCAGAAAGAAAAAAATCTCTAGTAGGGGTTTTATCACAATTATCAAATATTTCCAGTTCAGAAACCAGAATGCAATTTTTAATCATTACACATGATGAAGAAATTTTTGAGGATTCAACAGTAGAACAAATTTACAAATTTGAATCAACAGAACAAGGAAGTAAAGTTATAGAACTTTAATGGATAAAAAATATTCTAAATAAATATACATTTATGAAAAAGATAGATTGCAATAACTTATTGCATGATTCATTAATTCAATCCATACAAACATTACAGAAAAGTAAATACGGTAAAGGTAACAAAAGTAAATTAACATCAATTCAAAGTGCATTAAAGCTAGCAACCCCCCTTTTCCCATCAATAACTGACTCAAACAATACAAAACCCAAAGTAATTCATTTCAGAAATATAGAACAAATTGATCACATACCAAAAATTTTAGATGAGTTTGCCAATAATTTTGAAATTCAATGCCTTGAGAAAAATGGAGCCACAGCAAAAAATTATTCATTATTTTCAGTTACACTTCTTAAAATCATAAAAACTCTAAATGCAGACAAAAAACGTGGTTTGTTATCTGCCCATGGTATCAATATCTTAAATAATTTTTTTATAAAATATCCTGTAGAATACAAAAAAGTAGAAATCAGGGATCCTCTAAGATTTGTATTTGTAATAATTGAACTCGTAATAGATGCTGAGAGGAATCTTTCAAAAGATTATGAATTTGATGAAATTTTACTACGTCAGATTTCACCATTAATGCAAAGATATCATATGAAATACGATAATGCACTTTTACAAATAAATAATGAATTTAATAAAATGACAAAATTCAGACTAGCCGTGTCTATTGGTGAAAGACACAAAGAAATAGTAAAAATTTTTGTACAGTATGGGATATCTCAACTTCCACTTGAAGATAAGATATCAAGAACAAAAAACATCATAGAGAAAATAATTTCTGAAGATAGTGATTCAGTGGTATTGGAATATTATAATTTGTTGAAACTTTGTTTTGATGATAAAGAATTACGCCCACATTTAATAGAAATTGCAAAAACAACCAATTCTGCAAATCGAAGATTTGCAAACACAATATTAGATGAAGTTTCCACTCTTTGATTTTTTACAATCATCAAATCTTCAAGACAGTTTGTATGACTTCAATAATTTTTTTTGAATTATTAGAAGAATCTTCTGGAATTTGAAGAGTTTTTGATTTGTAATAGGTAATTGGGAGTTTAGAATCCATCAAAACTATATCAAAAGTTTCAACTACCATTCTATTATCACTTAGACAAGGAATAGTTTTGAATGATTTTTTCAAGCTTCTTTTAATTTTTCCATAATCCTTTAGAGTAACATTATTGAAACTAGTCAAAGTATTCTACGTTTAGAATTTTAACTGACACTAACAATACCAGTCATCCAAGGATGAACCATACAGAAATAATCATATGTTCCTGGTGTATCAAATGTAAATTCAAAAGAATCACCTGCCATAAATAATCCTGAATCAAAGACTCCAGTTAATCCTGCATCAACAGTTCCACTAGATACTGTGTGAGGTGCTGAATCATCATTACTCCACATAACAGTTGCACCCGTAGAAACTGAAACACCATAAGGCAAATAACATTCATTGATATTCTCGCATCCAGGAACTGCTGCTCCTGGAGGAATTACAACTATAGCGTTCATGGGTGCGGCTTCTGGTTCTGCTACTTCTTCAACAACTTCTGGTTCTGGTGTGGCTTCCGGTACTTTAACAACTTCTGGTTCTGGTGTTGCTTCTGGTTCTGCTACTTCTTCAACAACTTCTGGTTCTGGTACAACACATTCACCTGAATAGTCTAATTTAGCATCAGCAGCATCCAACATACACAAATTTCCATATGTTTCACCATCTACCCCACACTGTGGATCATATTGCATAGTACATGCAATTGGACCCTCATCTTTCTCCATGGTTTTTGATTCATCAATATCGATAATTGAGGCAGTTACATCAACAACTCTTGGTTCTGGAATATAATCAGGATCAATTGCAATAAATCCAAGGCTAATTGCTGCTAAAACACCGACAATTGCTATTACTGCATACGTTAAATTCATCTTCTCATCCACCTGTTAACTTTGCAAACTTTTCGTTCTTACTTAACTTTTCCATAAACTCAATATTTGATAAAGCAACGACTGCTGATTCAACAACTGGTTTGTCAGGATCATTTAATGCCTTTTCAAGTGCTTCTTTTGCTGCTTTGGAACCAACTACACCCAAAGCAATTGCTGCCTCATGTCTAACAAACATGCTTGGATCATTTAGAGTTGCGTCATTAAGTGGCTGTATTGCACTAGAATAATTCATTTGGCCCAATGCAAATGCTGCCTCATGTCTAACCAATTCATTTTCATCATTTTTTAAAACTTTAGCAATATACTCTACTTTATCCTCCCCACCAAAATCTACCAAAATACAAGCTACCCTTGTTCTAACAACATAGTCAGGATGCTCTAAAAGAGATACAAAATAATCAACATCTTTTTGTTCATACTTTAATTCCATTTCAGCAAAAAGTGCCAATCGTTCTTCAGTTACTACCTGCAATTCGTTTTTGAATTTCTTGTGTCCTATATTAGGCTACTTGGAGATTACAACATTTCAGCAGAGAATATCAAAAATAAAATTATAAAATCATTTTTTTAATCATATATTTTCTAATCATAATTACTACTTAGTACAACAGTTTTTTCCATGTTAGATTTTGTAGATTTTTTCCGTGTAACTGAAAGTGTGTTTTGATGTAATACATCTTTAATGGCTTTCATTAAGATTGTACGATTCATTGGTTTTGGAACAAAACTAGTAGCTCCCAATTTAATTAATTCATTAACAACAGCTTGTTTTTGATTGTCATCATATGCGCTAGTTACAATTACTTTTGCAGTAGGATCATTTGCCATAATTGCCGCTAAAACTTTTTTGCCATGAAGTTTTGGCATATTCAAATCCAACAAAATAATATCAGGTTTAAACTGCAAGTACAATTGCAAACATTCTAGACCATCTTCAGCCTCTTTAATTCGAGCCCATTTAACAGATTTTTTAATAATTCCACTACAAAACAACCTAAATGCTTTAGAGTCATCTACCAATAAAATAATCGGAAACTTTCGCATAACATTGATAATTTTTTTGTTGATTTATCAGATTGTTTGATCTAATCAAACAGGCAATATCTTACTATTTTTATACCAATTTTCAGTAATAGAAAATAAAAAATTTAATTAATTTTTCAATTATTATAGAAATAATAATAATTTCAGGTATGTATTTAATAGAAAAAAATCGAGTTGCTCTATGAGTGCAGTAATTGGTCAAAAAGCACCAAATTTTGGAGTATCAGAATGGATACAAGGTGCTCCAACTAATTTTGATCAAGAAAAAGATCATGTTGTACTAGTAGAAGTATTTCAAGTAAATTGTCCAGGGTGCTTTATGCATGCAATTCCTGAAGCAATTGAAATTTACAACAAATACAAAGATGACGGAGTTAGAGTTTTAGGAATTGCTACAGCTTTTGAAGATTTTGATAAAAACACATTAGAGAATTTGAAAATGCTTGCAGAAACAGGTGAGGTCATCGGAGAGACCAAAGGAGCATTATCAATGAATGGTCAACTACAAGATGGAAACAAACTATCATACAAAATTCCATTCCCATTAGGAATGGATAACTTGAGTAAAACAACAGGTGAAATCAGTCAAGAAAAAATTATGGAGTTTATCAAACCTCAAATTCCAGAATTTGATTCACAGCCAGAAGACTATAGAAATCAAATAATTCAAAGAGTAAAAAATTACATGAGTTCAAAAGAATATTCTGCTGAAACATTTGAGAAATTCTCATTGCAAGGAACACCATCAACTATTCTAGTAGATAGAAAAGGAATTCTCAGAGATGTGTCATTTGGACAGGCAGGACATGTTGATGCAATGATTCAGAAATTAATCAACGAAAACTAGTTCAACTAATCAAAACTACAACTATAGACAGCACAACAACTAGCACAAATCCACTAATTATTGCAATTTTTGGATTATCCATGAGTATTTTCTAGAAAATTCTTCTCAATGAAACAATACCAATTACAGGTAATCCAAGATACATCATTGTATTTAGTGCAATAATTCCCAGCCCATAACCAATCACTGATTGTTCTGAATCAAGTTCAACGTGATTAAGAGTTGAAAGTGAGAAAAGTAAAGGAGTGATTGTTACCTTGATTGCTTCTTTGAATAAGGGATTTTCACGTTCGTAATCAGCAATTACAGGACTAAAAGAGTAATAGAAATCATTGAATGATTTCATAAATGTAATTCCATTTGCTGTTTGTAGTAATTGATTATCACGTAATTCTCGAAGTTGTTGTACTTGTGGGGCTAGCTCTGAACCAAATGTCGCAGTTGCAATTAGACAACCCCCGCCATTTGATTCAGGAATATCAATTGGTTGAACTATTTCTTCAACGCCAACTAGAGCTTCTGTTGCAAAAATATCGATTTTATTATTTCCTACTCCAGTAAAATTTAGAGTGATAAATGAAATTCTTTCATTTGATTTTATTTTTTGTTCAATATCTAAATCATTTAGAGAAAAAGTAAAGTTCCCAGAAAGTAGTATTTTTGGAATAATTATCTCCCCTAAATTATTTTCAAGACTACTGTTAAGAAAAACGGTTAATCGTTTTTCATCTTTATCAAATTCATGATCAATTACATCAAAGTTTGAAACAGTTTTAATTTCATATGAATGCCCGATAGTTTCAACATCAAACCGATTAACTAATCCAGTCTTGTCACTAAGTAATTGGCCAAATGCAGGTGTAAAAACTAGTAGTAAAAGTAATGGAACAAATAATATTAATTTCAATTTATGCAGTTCTAGAAATTCGTCTGTTTAGTTCTTTGTCTTGTGCAATTCGTGGATGATCAGGATCAGCCAAGATAACTTCAAACCAATAGTGTTTTCCATCTTTGTAGACAAAGTAAGAACCTAAAAGTTGCATGTTTGGATATCTCTCAAGAACTCTTCTATCTGCAACAGTTTTCATATTATCATCAGCTTTGATTCTTGTTACACCCAAATGTTTTGGACGTCTACCACCAGTAGGTCTTTGTTTTCTCATACCACCAGTACCGACTCTCATTCGAACTACAACAACGCCTTGTTTTGCTTTGTAGCCTAATCTTCTGGCCCTATCTAATCTGCTAGGCTTGTCAATTCTAGTAATTGCATTTTCTTTACGCCATCCAACTACACGTTCACGTAGATCCATTGAATTCTCTTTCCAGAGTCTGATCCACACTCGGTCTTGGTGACTAGGCATATCGGAAATGGTAAAACTCCCTTTAATAACTGTAAATCGACAAAAATTCCCAAGCAACGCTAAGTAGTAATAATTTTCTTCAAGTGAGGGTTCACATTCCACACACTCAAAGAATCTGTATCCACAGAAAACTCGATAATATGGATCCTCTAAAGTGATTAAAAAAGATTCCTCAGTATTGATTTGAGATTTTTAAGGAGTAGTTTTGGATAAAAATTCATGATATCAAGAATTGTAATTTTAAGTATAATTTTGACTAGTGGATTATTTGCTCCATCAGTATTTGCTGAACCAACAGTAAATATCATAATGGAAAAATCATCATATAGTTATTGTGAAAGACTATTCTACATAATTGAAGTCTCAGAAGTTACAGGGGATCCTGCAATTATTCACATTAGAGATGAATCAGGAAAAGGAAGTAGTGCAATACCAATTCAAATATCAAATTTACAAAATCCAGTCCCACCAGTAATGGCTTTTGAAAAAGAAATATTCCCATTAGGAAAATATTTTGTTGATGTACAATATTCAGGTGCAGAAATTACTGCAGAATTTGAGTTAATTGATTCAGATAATATTTGTATCCCACAAGCAATCAAGCAATTTTTGATAGAGTGGTTAAATGAGAAAATGTCAGACGGGTATCTTATTGATGCAATTCAAAAATATGTAGATGTAAAATTAATTGAGATACCTTTTGAAGTTAATGAACATAACATTAACGACATTGACATACCTGATTGGGTAAAAAATATCGCATATTGGTGGATTCAAGGTGGAGTTTCAGATAAAGAATTTGCCGAAGTGATAAATTATTTAGTTAATCAAAATATCATCACAGCAAGTGTGGAGACAAGTAATGAGATATGAATAAACACACAGTAATTACCATAATTGCAATAATTGTAATTGTGGCTCCAATCGCATATTCAGGATTTAGCATACTTGGAGTACAACAATTAGAATACAGATGGGATAACCCAGGAGAATTTACTTTTTTTACTATGCTTAATCAAGGAGAGATGGAATTTTGTAATACCATTCCATTTTGGATTAATATTCAAAATTTTCAAGTAGAGGCATTTTATCAATCAGATTCGTTGGGAACATTTACAGTACCAAATTTAACAATTGATCCAATTTCATCTAATGTAGAACCAGGTGTTTTCAAATCAGAAGAAATGTCAGAAGCTCAGCATATCTTTATGACATTTGATTTTGAATTTAATGGTGGTAACATTAGACTTGATCCAAACCAATTCATCATTGTAGTTAGTGCAAATACACCAATTCTTGGATTAATTCCGTACACTACAACAACTCAGATTTCAGGATTTGAATTTGATCAATTAATGAATGCTGAAGATTTGACTTGTAACTAATCGCTACTTTTACTAGCCTTTGACATTATTGCCAAAATAACTCCAATAGTTCCTGCAATTACAATACCTGCAACAACTGCTATGATTAGTTCTTTACCCATTCCTTTGGAAGTGCTACTTGTTGGGGCAGGAGTTGAATCAAGTACACATACTCCATCTTCAAGTGATGTTCCAGGACCACATCTTTCATCTAAAACACATGCACCATCTGTGAGTACAGTTCCAGGACCACATTGTGTTCTTGGGGTTTCTTCAACTGGTGTTTCCTCTACAGGGGTTTCTTCAACTGGTGTTTCCTCTACAGGGGTTTCTTCAACTGGTGTTTCCTCTACAGGGGTTTCTTCAACTGGTGTTTCCTCTACAGGTGTTTCTTCAGTAACAGAATTGTTAAATGAAGAACCAATAATTTCTACTTCTTCAGAACCAGCAGGTAATTCAATACTCAAAGTTCGACTTTGAGAATTTGTTTGAGTTTCAGTAAAAGTTGGCTCATCACCATCTACTAGAATAATAAAATCATCATCTGCTTCATTATAGATTGAGTCAAAAAATGACCTATCAAATGTAATATCCAAAGTACCTGAAGAACCAGTTACATCAACTGTTAAAATTAATGAGATAAAATCAGTATCTGCCTCAATTCCTGAAACAGTCATGTCAGTTCCAGTGTAACTAACATCATTAGATATTCCATCAACTGTTACAGATTCAGTTTCAGCATAAACTAGTGCAGTAGAAATGATAGTAAAGAGAATTAATCCAAGGGAGATTTTCATAAGTAAATTGACATTTGGTAAATAATTGACACTTTCAGTTCGTGTTTTTTCTACACGGGAATAATCTAACATGCTAGATTTCCTCCAAAAGGGTGTTAAAAACAAAGAGACGACAATTAATCACGTATGAGTCAATTTTTTTGCTTATTTTTAAAGTTCAGGCAGAAGTTCTACTAGATAACGCCACGTAGTATCTGTACAATCTTTTCTGCAATCACGTTTGCAGCCAAAGATTGGGCTTCTTTTGTTTGAGCACCAATGTGAGGAGTCAAAATTACATTATCTAATTCTGCTAATTTTGTTCCAATTGCTGGTTCTTTTTCAAAGACATCAAGTGCTGCACCGCCAAGTGTTCCATTCTTTAGTGCTTCATACAATGCATCCTCATCAACTACACCACCACGTGATGTATTGATAATTTTTGCAGTCTTTTTCATAGTAGACATTTTTTGTGCATCTAAAAGATGGTATGTTGAATCCAATAATGGGACATGAATTGAGATATAATCAGAACTTTGCAATAAAGTATTCAAATCGGCTTTCATTAATCCAACTTCTTTTGCAAACTCTTCATCAATTGGCATTACATCATAACCGATAATATTCATGTTAAGTGAATGAGCAATTCTTCCCAATCTTTTTCCAATATTCCCTAAACCAATAATTCCCAAATATTTTCCACGAAGTTCTGTTCCCTTTAGTTCCTTTTTGAGCCATTGTCCATTTCTAATTGCTCTATCACCGCGAGCGGTTTGTCTTGCTAAAGTTAACATTAAACCTAAAACTAATTCTGCGACAGCATTCATTGCACCCTCAACTGCGTTAATTACTCGAATATCTTTTGTCTTGGCAGCATCTTGATCAACATTATCTAATCCAACTCCAACACGTGCAATAATTTTGCAATTATCTGCTTTTTCTATCATCTCTTTAGTTACAGTAGTTCTACTTCGAACAATTATAATATTAAAAGTGGAAATTTTTTCTAAAATTTCTTCTGGAGTGATTGTTGGTTCGTATGAAACTTTAAGACCATTATCTACTAAAATTTTATTTAAAATTGGATCGACTTCATCGCAAATTAATACAGAATCACTAAAACTCATGAATCATTTCAAATTTTGACCGAATATAATCTTATGATTTTAGAAAATAAAAATAATAAAAAGATTGAATGTAGTACCTTTTGTCTATGGTACTGGTGGTAATGTTGGTATTACTTCCCATAAAGGAATCATACCTGCATCTTTCATTTCAGAAACGACATCACTAGTATAGAGACCATGTATGTTTACTGCTGGATGTGCAATACTGTTTGCTCCCATTGGTGGGACAGCATCACTTGGGTTACCTAATGCGTATGCATATGATGGTACAGCATCAGTTAAGATACCTGCATCAATCAATCTTGGGTTTAATCCAAATGGATCACCTGCAACGAATAGACCAATACCGCCAGTGTAAATTGCTGCATAGTCGTGGTTTACAAGAGCATATGCTCCTGGTTCATCAAATACCAAATCTACAATCATGTTCTGTGAGCCACCGAGTAACCATGTTTCAGTTGCTGCGGATTGAACTCTGTTACCTTGTGTAACTCTATCCAAGATTTCTCCAACAATGTGGAAGAATAATGGCTCGTTACCGTGGTTCTCAATAAAGAGTCTGACGTGTTGATCATTTTCAACATACAAGAGTTGTGATTGCATATTTTCTAGTTCAAGACCATTCCATGGTTGTGCTACAAAGATGTTTTTGTTTGCATCACCCTTTAGAAGGA
>Ga0257123_1000739_pt1 | contig 23367 bp, 23 predicted proteins | sample SI106_135metaG_FD_190185 | JGI IMG/M metagenome (GOLD analysis project Ga0257123, IMG submission 190185) | Marine microbial communities from Saanich Inlet, British Columbia, Canada - SI106_135 | ecosystem: Environmental > Aquatic > Marine > Inlet | place: Canada: British Columbia | collected...
GAAAAACATTTTACATTGGATAATGCCATGGAAGGGCCTGATCATAAAGCATCATTAGAGCCAGAAGAGCTTAAAGCAATGGTAAGTGCTATTCGAAATATTGAGAAAGCATTAGGCAGTAATGAAAAAATATCATCTCCAAGTGAAGAAGCTAATATTAATATTGCTAGAAAATCAATAGTTGCTAGTTGTCCCATTAGAAAAGGTGAGTTGTTATCAGCTGATAATATCACTACCAAGCGACCAGGAACAGGGTTGAGTCCAATGAAGTGGGATGAAATTGTAGGAACGATTGCTTCTAAAGCTTACCAGTCAGATGAATTAATATGAAATGAAAAAAGTCTGTGTAGTGACAGGGTCAAGGGCTGAGTATGGTCTTTTATATCCTATTTTAAAGGAGATTAAAAATTGTCAAGAGCTTTCTTTGCAATTAGTGGCTACTACTATGCATTTGTCAAATGAATTCGGTTCAACTTATAGACAAATAGAAAAAAACGGCTTTAAAATAGATGAAAAAATAGATAGTTTATCTCAACTTGATTTAAATACTTCAATGGCCAAATCTTCTGGTATGACAACTACATTACTTGCAGATTGTTTTGAAAGGCTAAATCCAGATATCGTGTTGCTTTTGGGTGATAGGTTTGAGACTCATGCTGCTGCTACAACGGCGTTATTAATGAACATTCCTATTGCCCATATTCATGGAGGTGAAGTTACTCAAGGTGCGGTTGACGAGCAACTGAGACATGCAATTACCAAGATGAGCTATTTGCATTTTTGTTCTACAGAAGTGTATCAACAAAGAGTTATGCAGATGGGCGAAGACCCATCAAAGGTGTTCAATGTTGGCGCCCCTGGTGTAGACAATATAGTTAGTATAGACTTATTGACGAGGGATGATTTGAGTAAACAACTTGGTTGGAATCTACCACAAAAATTTGCTTTATTCACATACCATCCAACCACGCTTGCAGATAGTGACCTAAAGCGGGATTTAGATTCTATATTTGATACTTTGTTAAAGAGCGACATTGGAGTATTATTTACTTATGCCAATGCCGACTTTGGTGGAAAGATTATTAATAATAGAATTGAAGATTTTTGTAAATTAAATATAAATAAATATAAGGTTGTAAAAAGTCTTGGTCAGTTACGCTATTTAAGCACTATGAAACATGCTAATTTACTCATTGGTAATACTTCGAGTGGCATTATTGAAGCGGCGAGTTTTTATAAGCCAGTTGTTAACATTGGCAATCGGCAGTTGGGAAGATTAAGAGGTATAAATATTATAGATTGTACAATTCAAGAATTGCCCCAGTCAATAATGTTAGCTCTATCAAATGACTTTATAATTAAATGCCAAAGTCAACAAAACATATATGGTGTTGGAAATGCATCTAAACATATTGTTCAAGAATTAATAAAACAACCACTATCAGTGGTAAAAAAATTTATAGATATTAAATGAAAAATTGGTCAGAAATTTTACTAAAACCGGAAGATTCTATACAGAAAACGATTGAGGTGCTTCATGCTGGAGGAAATAGAATAGCACTAATTGTTGACAATGATAGAAAATTGTTAGGGACAGTGACAGATGGTGATATTAGGCGTGCTCTGATAAAGCATGTTGATATGGGTTGTGCTGTTAAGAAGATAATGAATGCAAACTCTATTACAGCATTAAAATCTGAGAGAGGTGGCGCAATTATGTCAAAGATGCAGAGTAAGGATCTGCTACATATTCCTATTGTGGATGAACATAATGTGCTTGTTGGTCTTGAAACTTTGCAGCATTTATTGGTTGAAAAAAAATATGATAATCCAGTATTTTTAATGGCAGGTGGGCTTGGTAAGAGATTGCATCCATTAACGGTAGATACACCTAAACCTCTTTTGCATGTAGGGAATCGACCTATTTTAGAAACAATCTTAATGCAATTTATTGAAGCGGGTTTTCATAACTTTTACATATCAATTCATTACAAAGCAGATATGATACGCAAGCATTTTGGGGATGGCTCGGATTGGGGTGTGACCATAAAATATGTGCATGAAGAGAAGCCATTGGGCACAGCCGGATCGCTAGGAATGCTACCAACAGATGTAGCAAAACTCCCAATACTAATGATGAATGGTGACTTACTGACCAAGGTTGACTTTCTACAACTACTTGAATTTCATAATGAACAAAAGTGCATAGCAACAATGTGCATTAGGGAGTATGATTTTGAAGTTCCTTATGGTGTTGTAACTATTGAAAATATAAATATTCAATCAATAGTAGAGAAGCCAGTTCAAAAGTTTTTTGTCAACGCAGGGATTTATGTTTTAGACCCATCGCTAATATATAAGGTGGACGGTCTATCGTATTTAGATATGCCTATCTTGCTTGAAGATAGAATAAGACTTGGAGATTCTGTAAGTGCGTTTCCAATACATGAGTATTGGATAGACATTGGTCGTATGGATGAATATAAAAATGCGCATAAAGAATATTCAAGTGAGTTTCTTAAATGATTAACCTAATTGCTGAAACCGCCTGGCATCATGAGGGGAGTTTTTCATTTATGAAAAATTTGATTAATAAAATATGTGCTGACTCTGATGCAAATACAGTTAAGATGCATATCACCTTAGATCTTGATGAGTATATGTGTGTCGACCATGATGCTTATGAAACTTTAAAATCTTGGATGTTCAATGAAGAGCAGTGGAGTGAGTTAATTGGCATTGTTCGGAGTTATGATAAAGATTTAATGTTGCTATTAAATGATACAAAAGCAGTGCAATTTGCAGCACAATTTAATCCCGAAATTGTTGAAGTGCACTCTGTATGTCTGAATGTGCCTAGGCTACAAAAGTCTATTCTTACTCATATATCTAGTACTACAAAGATTGTGATAGGGGTTGGTGGATGTACATTAGAGGAAATTGGTAAGGCAATAGAAGTTTTTAATAAACGAGAAACTATTTTAATGTTTGGTTTTCAAAATTATCCAACTAGATACAAAGATGTAAATCTTAGAAAAATTAGAAAAATACAAAAAATCTATTCAAATAAGAAATTTGGATATGCAGACCATACAGCATGGGATGAAGATAATAATGAGTTAGTCACTTTACTTGTCTCTGCAAACAATATGGAATATGTAGAAAAGCACGTAACTACACAGTATGGACAACAAAGATGCGATTATTCGGCAGCAATCTCTATCGACCAGCTTAATAGACTCGCAAGAAAAATAAGAGTGGTAGATAGTATTTGTGGTGACGGTTCTTTGCCACTTAATAAAGCCGAACAAAACTACTCCATATACGGCCCCATGAAAATGGCAGCTATAGCAAAGTATGAATTAAAAAAAGGAGACGTGCTATCTATGAATGAGGTTCATTTTTGCAGAACGTCTCAGATTACCAGCATGTCTCAAACAGATTTATTGGAGTCTATAGGGTTGAAATTTACTAAGGATATTAAATCTGGTCAAATTATTGATTGGACTCAGTTAGATAAAGAATGATATGAAAGTCGGATATTTGATAACAGGCAGGTTAAAGTCAACCCGTTTGCCAAAAAAACTATTGCTAGAGATTAAAGGGAAGCCGATTATTAATCACATGATTGATAGGCTTAAACTAGCTAAACAAGTGAATGAAATTATTATATGTTCATCTACCAATAATCAAGATAAGCCATTAGCAGACATTGCAAAACAAAACAACATTCAGTGTTATTTTGGAGATCCAGACGATGTATTGGTTAGACTACTGAAAGCGGCAGATAAGTTCAATCTTGATTATATTCTAAATATTACCGCAGACTGTCCGTTTGTTGATCCAGGTTATGCTGATAAGATGGTTAATAAATATATTGAAACTAATGCCGACCTTATTAGGCAATTTGACCTTCCACATGGCGTCTTTAGTTATGGTATTAAAGTAGAGGCGTTAAGAAAAGTAGTTAGTCTGAAAGACTCTACAGATACAGAAGTATGGGGACGATACTTTGTTGATACAGGGATTTTTGATGTGCTTGATCTTGATGTTGAGAATGAGAAACATAGAAGGCCCGGATTAAGAATGACACTTGATTACCAAGAAGACTTTGAATTTTTCCAAGCAGTATTTGATGAACTGTATATTGAAAACAAAGTGTTTTCCTTAACTCAAATACTCAATTTTCTTGACAGAAAACCAGAAATTATCGAAATTAACAAGTATTGCGTGAATAAATTTAAAAAAAGGTTTATATCTCAGTCAGAGCCAAAACTAAAAAAGATTACTAAAGTAAAAACAGCGCTAATAATTGGAGCTGGGTCTATAGGGCAGAGACATATAAGAAATTTAAAAAAAATTGGTGTTGATAATATTATTGCTTTAAGAAGTAAGAAGGGTCACTATAAAAAGCTACCTAGTGAGTTAGAAATTACCGAGGTTAGTAGCTGGGAAGATGCACTTGCTAATAATCCAGATGTTGCAATCATTGCAAACCCCTCCAGCCTGCATATTGAAACTGCCAGAAAAATTGTTAACCATGTAAAGGGAATTTTCATAGAAAAGCCGTTTTCAGATTCAACAAATGGATGTCAGCAGCTTATTGATATACTGAATGAAAAAAAAGTAATTTCTTTTATTGGCCACAATATGATGTTTCATCCAATTGTAGAAAATATCATAAAATTTTATAATGAAAATGATGTTGGAGAGGTAGTAAATATTCAATGTCAGGTTGGACAATGGCTACCTGACTGGCATCCGTATGAAGACTATAAAAATGCTTACTATGCAAGAAAAGATTTGGGTGGCGGAGTTGCCCTAACGCTAATTCATGAAATACACTTTGCTCTTGAGTTGGCAGGCCTGCCAGTATCTGTTATTGGAGAGGTTAGTGAATATAAAAAGTTAGATCTTGAAGTGGATGTTTGTTCAGATTTAATGATTAAACATCAGGCAGGTGCCGTAAGTCAGATTCATCTAGACTATCTTCAGCAGCCATCTCATAGGAGTGGTTTAATAACATTCGAAATGGGCTGGTTAGCATATGACTATACAAAAATGGAACTTGTTGGACAAAAGAAAAACAATGACACGCATATCATATGGTCAGATCAAAATTATGACTATAATCAAGCATATATTGATCAAATGGCGGAGTTTATACGCTTTGTTGAAGAAGGGCGATTAAAGCATAACTATGATGCCAGCTCATCTGTTGAGAGTTTAAAGGTTGTAGAGTCACTTTTTGAGTCTAACAACTCTGGTAGAAAAGTTAGTATTGAACGTAATGAAAGTTTTTCTTTTTAATGGATGTGTTTTTGAAATATGTTTGATTTAACAGATAAAGTAGTTTTAGTTGTTGGCGGTAGAGGGTATCTAGGTAGAGAATTTTGTCAAAAGCTAAGATCACAAAATGCTACTGTTGTCTCAGCAGACTTACCCAATCTGTCAAAAGCAGCTAATAAAACAAAGTTTAATGGTAGATATGATGATATCGAGCAATTGGACATTGATGTAACAAATAAAAAATCAATTTCCTCTGTAGTTGGTTTAATTTTAGAAAAATTTGGACGACTGGATACATTAATATATAGCGTTACTACCAAGCCTGATGATTTTTATATGCCATTCACAGAGTGTTCTTTAGAAGGATGGCAGTCAGTCATACGTGTTGAATTAGATGGGTTATTTCTTGTTTCCCAAGAAGTTGGGCGATTTATGGAAGAAAAGGCACAAGGAAATATGATATTTATCTCTTCAATCTATGGTGTCGTTGGCAATGATCAGAGAATATATAAAGGTTCTAATTTAGCAGGACTATACGCTGATCAGAAGGTTGGAGAAGATAAGCAAATTTTTTCACATTCAGCATACCCTGTGGTTAAAGGCGGAATAATATCATTAACAAGATATCTTGCTGCGTATTGGGGTCGCTATAATATTAGGGTTAATTGTATTTCACCTGGGGGTGTTTATCACAAAGGTGAAAATAAAGAATTTATTAAAAAATATTCGGAAAAAGTGCCGTTAGGTAGAAAAGCTCATGTCAATGAAGTGTCAAGTTCTGTTGTTTACCTTTCATCAGATGAGTCTAGTTACATTACAGGACAAAATTTAATAATTGATGGTGGTTGGACTATTTGGTAATGGAGTGAAAAAGGAATAATTAAATGGAAGAAGTTTTTTGGTGTAAAAATTGTTTAAACATGTCTACGAGACCACGAATCACATTTGATTATAGGGGCTGGTGTAATGCCTGTCAGTGGATGGAAGAGAAGAGTGAACTTGATTGGATTGTGCGTGAAAAAGAACTACTATGTATTCTTGATGCATATCGTTCAAAAAATGGTGGCTTTGATTGTGTAGTGCCAGTCAGCGGGGGCAAAGACGGTTCTTACGTTGCTTACAATCTAAAGCATAAGTATGGAATGAATCCTATAACAATAACTGTAAAACCACCTCTCACATTAGATTTGGGTGACAAAAATTTAAAAAATTTTCAAGATAGTGGGTATGACCATATTCATATTACACCGGGTTTTGAGGCGATGCGTATTTTGAATAAAACTGGTTTTATTCAAACTGGTTTTCCGTATTATGGCTGGTTGACTGCAATTATGACATCGGTAATCCATATGGCAATGAACATGGATGTTTCTTTGATTTTTTATGGTGAAAGTGGCGAAGTTGAATATGGAGGATCGTCTGAAACAAAGAATAAAGCAATTTATGATATTGATTATATGGAAAGAATTTACTTATCTGGCGCACATGGTAAGGTGCTAGAAAAATCAGGATTATCTGATTCTGAACTATATTTCTTTAAGTTTCCAACAGAAAAAAATAAAAAAGTAGCTCTTGCTCATTGGTCATATTTTGAGAACTGGGACCCTTATAGGAATTATTTAATTGCTAAGGAATATTGTGGATTAGAAGAATTTGATATTAGTAATAGTGGCACATTTACTAATTTCTCTCAAAACGATCAAGCTTTATATGCACTGCATGTATATATGATGTATCTAAAGTTAGGGTTTGGCAGGGCAACTCAGGATGCAGGAATAGAGATCCGTAGAGGTGCTATGGATAGAAATCAAGCAATCAACTTAGTTCGTTTATATGATGGGCATTATCCAGAAGAGTTTATTAGCATTTACCTTGATTATTACCAGATGACAATAGATGATTTTAACGAAGTGTTAGATAAGTGGGTAAATACAGGTTTATTTCAAAAAGTAGACGGGCGATGGAAGCCTACCTTTACAGTTAAATAGTGAGTATTCAAAAAGTTACGGTCATTGACTATGGTGTGGGTAATATTTGGTCTGTAATGAGTGCATTGAAATATCTTGGTGCTGATACAGAGCTTACTTCTGAGCCAGAAAAAATATCAAAAGCATCTATTTTAGTTCTTCCAGGGGTAGGATCTTTTAAAAGAGGAATGGAGGCTCTTAAAGGACGTGGTATTGATGAATCTATAATTGATGCAGTAACTAGTAAAGAGGCTAAAATATTAGGAATTTGTCTTGGAATGCAGTTAATGATGGCGTACAGCACAGAGGATGGAGGGGCAAAAGGACTTGGTTTGTTGCCTAATAAAATAGAGCGATTTTCTATAAAAAATCTCAATGAAAAAAAAATACCACATGTAGGTTTTAATTCTATCTATGTAAATGAAAAAGAAGGGCTATTTAAAGATTTACCTGATTTTGCAGATTTTTATTTTACCCACTCATACCGTACGCTAGTGGATGGTATGCAAGGAAGATATGCAACCTGTAAGTATGGTGATGAATTTTTAGCTGCATATGAAATAGGTAATATTTACGGTACACAATTTCATCCAGAAAAGAGCCAAATCAATGGTTTGATTATGTTAAGAAACTTTATGAAAGCAGAATAAGTGTTAAAGAAAAGGGTAATTTTTACGCTGTTGTATAGCAGTGGATCGTTTATGTTGAGCAGGAATTTTCGCTTACAGAAGGTTGGCGGTTTAGGATGGCTGAAGAAAAACTATAATTTTTCAAATATTTCTTTTTCTATTGATGAATTAATCATTTTAGATGTAACACGCGGTGAAAAAGATGAAAAAAGGTTCCATGAGCATGTGCGATCCCTAGCTAGTGAGTGTTTTGCACCCATTGCTGCTGGTGGGGGCATACGTACATTAGAACACGCTCGTAATTTGCTATACTCTGGTGCTGATAAGGTGGTTGTAAATACTCTTATTTATGAATCCACTGATATTATGAATGAGATAATATCAGAATTTGGACAACAGAGTGTAGTAGCCTCAGTTGATGTTAAGATGGTAGATAATAAGTTTACTGTATGGACAGATAACGGCAGTGTGTTACAAAAAAAGAGTGTTACCCAATGGCTAGAGGATATTGCTTTACTGGGAGTTGGTGAATTGTATCTTAACTCTATAGATCGTGATGGAACTGGACAGGGGTATCAAATAGAATTGCTAGATAGTATACCTGATACATTTTCTATACCAGTAATACTATCTGGTGGAGCAGGAAAATATGATCACCTTTCTAATGGGTTGCGTGATAAACGTATTGATGCTGTAGCTACAGAACATCTTTTTAATTTTGTTGGGGATGGGTTGAAAAAAATGCGTAACAAACTACTTGAAGAAGGTCATAATCTTCCTTACTGGGATGCTGAAATAGTAAGGAAAATGTATAATACATTACATACTGGATAAGAGTGATACAGATATGCGAGTAATGAAAATATTAGTTCCAATTGGTAAGAGTAAGAATGTAATAGCAACTATTGCGATAGGGGGTGACTATTATGATGAATGGTTTGAGAATGCGTATCCTAGTTGGAAACGGTATTGTGAAAAAAATGAGTTAGGTTTGATAGTATTCAATAAAGATTTGATCTCAAAAGATAATAAGTTTTGGAAGAAAGCGACATGGCAAAAAATGCTTATTGCTGAATATGTAAAAGAATCCGATTTATCTGTAGAAAATATTTGTTATTTAGATACTGACATTTTAATTAATCACAATTCTCCAAACATTTTCGATAGTTATGATACTAAAACAATTGGACTTGTTTCCCAGGAACGTAATATTCCATTCTCGTTAAGTATGATTCAGAGAAGAATATCATTTCTTCGACATATTCATTATGATAATAAGTATCCACTTGATTCTGCAATCTTTATGTCAAAAGAGCAAGTGTTTAAATATCATGATATTTTACCTCAAAGTGATTATGCCTGTATGGGGTTATTGTTATTTAATGTGGATAATCATTCTATGCTAATGAGAAGTTGGTTCGATAAATATGATTGTGAAGTTCAGTCACTGACTGGTGGCGATGAACCCCTTATTAATTTTGAAATACAAACCTGGGGAGGCGTGACATGGCTTGATTATAAATTTCAGGCATTATGGAATTATGAAATATCAATGAAATATCCTTTTTTATATAATTTTGGGAGAAATAATATAGAATTGATTAAGGAATGCATAGAGGCATCGTTGATGTCTAACTATTTTGTTCATTTTGCAGGATCATGGCATGAAAGTTCTATGTGGAAAAATGGAGATATTTTTGATTCTGAAGAAAAACAAAAAGAATTAGAATACTACTATGATTATTTAAAAATACCAGTCACAGGAAAGCCTGTTGGAATAATTAAGCCATAGAATATTTTATATGAAATATTTAAGTATTATTCGCACTACAGTACACACAAAGTACTTATTTTTTTTAAGATATTTTAAATATAAAATCTCAGGAGTTAATAATCAAGACTCTATTAATTTTTACTTATCAAAGAACGAAAGCCCTAGTTTAGAAGTGTCAGTAAAGGTTGGTTGTGGGTTATTCTGTACATATTGTCCACAATCGAATTATATAGAAAGTTTTAAAAATCGGTATGCGAAGGACTACAAAGTTCTTTCAAAAATGGTGTTTCAATCTGCAATGAAAAATGTTGATACTAATACTTTAATAAAATGGACTGGATTTACTGAACCTCTTGATAGTAAAAATTTTCCATTTTTTTGTGAATATTTGAAAAATAATAGTTATAGGCAATCTATAAGCACTACATTAAAAGGAACAACTAAGTCAGTAAGGTGGTTTGTGGATAATATTGCTCTATTTTCTGCAGTCACATTACATCTTCCGGATAGTGATGGGTTAATGAAATGTAAGGTAGATGGAGAGTATATTAATAATTTATATAAAGTATTAGAGGTAAGAAAAAATAAAAATTTAGATGTCTTTCTAATAGGAAAGAGTTTTCAAAGTGATGTTTTGAAGGTTATTGAAAATTGTATTAGGGATGGTATTCTTAATAAGAAAAATATAATTTATGCGAAGGTTTTGAATACAAGGAATTTATCCATAGATGCAGAAAGTACGGGATTAACGAATATTCAATTCAGAGATAAAATAAGTGATACTAAAAAACAAAAAAAAGACAGCTATTATTGTGCATATAGAAGATTAAACCAAGGAGTTCTATTGCCTAATGGCAGGGTTACTCTATGTTGTCAGGATTATAAACTTGAGTATATTTTGGGAGATTTAAAGAATGAAAAATTAGATGACCTATATAACAAGATACAAACATCAGAAATAGATAGTAATCTTTTTTTATCTGGTGATTTTTATCCATGTACAAAATGTGAGCATTATAGAACTATTGATAATAGCTTTACTGGACATTTATAATATATTTGTATAATGATATGCTTACTAACACAGCACTAGTAATAACATCTGTAGATGACATATCACTAGTTGATAAGTACCCAGGTGCAAAACATATTGCATTAGACAGATCAATTATGCAACTATGCAAAGAGTGTAATCTAAAGCATATTTTGCACTATTGTGACTTTAAGTCTGATTTTTATGATACAGATATTGCATGTATAATTGCAAACAAGTGGTATCGAGGGGAAGATGGTATCGATCTATCTATAGATGAGTTTTCTATGGGATTGACATTGGAGTATCGTTTGTCAGAGTCTATAGCTAGTGCCATTCGTTATTATTGTGCATTTAAGGGTATATTAGATATTTATAGTGAAGTTATAATTCCAAATAATATTCCAAAATTACTAAAAGATGTGTTATCAACTTTTGGTGATAGAATTAAATTTATTCATAGTAATAACGATATTTACGAAGTTTTTAATTTTCCAATTTATCGCAATTCTATTTCTAGAGTTAAGATACACTGGCTTTCGCCTATTGCTCATTTTCTCCAGAAGTTTTATTTTAAGAGTTTAACAAATAGAGTGCTTTTTTTTTCAGATTGGACGTATAAGTATCAGAAAAATAATTCTTTTTTGTTTATGAACTTATTCAATATAACAAAAAGTTATTATTTGACGAAACCCCCTAAGTCTTCAATAGTACTTACAGATGATATTGTATTAAACAAAGATATAGAGGCTAATGTTAAAAATACTTTGAAAAGATTCTCTAAAAAATATGATAAAAGCCTTTCTAAACTTATTTTTAGAATAATTAAGGATGAATACTATTTGTTAAAGAGCGATGCTATTTATATGTATTCTATGTATAAAGATTTGCTAGGTGAGTATAAGCCAAAAGCTGTAGTTATTTATAATACAACGTATCCTTGGCATGTCATAGTTATGCAAATTGCAAATACAATGCAAATACCTGTTGCTGTGGCTCAAGATGGTTTTCCAGTGTATGCAAATAAATATAATTTTTCAAATGACAGATCTGGCTTGCGCCCACTTGTAAAAAATTATTTTGTCATGGGCTGCATAGGTAGAAAACTTATGTCTGGTAGTAATTTTACTTCAATCAATAAAGTACAAATCAAACCTCCATTATTGGATTATTGTACTAACACTAAAAACAATGGTCAAAAAAATAATACAGCTTTAATACTTTTTGACGACCCTCCTATTTCAAACTTACTAACTGAATGGGATTATCGTTATCAACACATTGTTAATATTATTAAGTGTCTTGCAGATATTGGAATATCTGATGTAACAATTAAGATTAAAGAAGGGGCTGATGAAATCGATATTCTGACATTACAGAAAGTATTACATAACTACAGTGATATAGCAGTTATTGGTGGAAAACTATCTGAGCATATCCACTTATTTAGCCTGGTGGTCGGTTCATTGGGAAGTGCAATAGCTGAAGTAATATACACAGACACTCCTTATTATATATTTGAACCTTATTACAATGGCATCACCGACAAGACCTTGTACGAATCTTCAATATTAAGCTTAGGAAAGGGCGGTGCCTCTAGAGATATTAACGAATTAAAGAAAAATATCCTTACTAGGAACTCATTTTTAATAGATAAAGAAGAGTTAGCTGATGGTGCTAATATGTCAGATATAAATTTCGACAATCTTGTGTATTAATCAATATTATTTTTATAGGTTTATATTTTGAAGTTAACATATAGCATTGATAGTCACAAAGATATTATAATTTATCATGATACTATGAGTGGTGACATTAAAAAACATCTGTTATCGGACTTGGATAAATCAAATATTGTTGTTGATTCATTTGATATAAAAATAAATGTTAGCATTGTACTTCTTTTTATAAAAAATTTGTTTAAGGTAAGGTGTAATATTCCATATAAACGTTTTATTTTTATGGTGTATCAATACAGTTATGTGGAGTATTTAAGACCAAAGGTTGTGATAACGTTCATAGATAACTCTATTATTTTTCAATGGCTGTCCATGAATTATACTGACGCTAATTTTTATGCTATACAAAATGGATATAGAAGTAAGTACGAACTAAACTATCATTGCTATTGTGGTTTTAAATTTAACTTAACTAATTTTTTTTGTTTTGGCAATTATGAAATTGAAAAATACAAAAAATATGGGCATTATGTAAAAAATTTTATTCCAGTTGGATCATTTAGACATGCAATTTATCAATCTAATTCTAAAAGAAAAAATATTATTAAATATGATATTGCTCTAATATCACAACATAAGTTAACTACTTTTGATGGCAGCAATGCAAGATTAAAGGAAAATTTGGAATTAATAGACCTATATCTTTCTAAATATCTTAAGAAGAATAAAGATTTATCATTTATTATTCTTTGTCGGTCGGAAGAAAATTCTGAGCAAGGGTTAATGGAAAAAAAGTATTTTAGATCAATTTATGGTAGTGAAGTTAATTTGCGTTTTCAAGGTAGCATGCCGTCATCAACATATGTTGGTATTGACCAATCTAATGTGATAGTATGTTGTCATTCTACCGTACTATCTGAGGCTGCCGGGCAAGGTAAAAAAGTGCTATTCTGTGATTATTCTGGAGATAAAATTTGGGCTGATTATCACCCTGGAATATGGCTACACAGTGAGAGAAGTAGTGCATCATTTAATAATCATATTCATAATGTTATAAATTCTGGAGAAGATGACTACATTCAGTTTGCTAGCTATGTAATGAAAAATGATTCTACTATAGATAGGATAAAGTCTGAGATATGTAAGAATTTTTTAAATTAAGAAAAAATATTAATGAGTAGATTAAGTTATATAAAAGAAAGAGTAAAGTGCGTAAATTTAAGTTTATTTGACCCTGACTATACTTTTAAAAGAGAGATAATAAACTTCTTTCCAAAAAATAAATTTGATAATGTTTTGGATTACGGCGCTGGTAATTCTCCATGGGAAAAATTTATCCAATTTAGAAATTATCACAAGGCTGATATCAATCAAAATATAAAAAATGATATTAATACAATAATAAAGATTGGTGAGCCACTCCCGCTAAAAAGTAGTATTTTTGATTTAGTTCTTTTAATGGATGTTTTGGCACATACATCAAATTTTGATTTCACTATTAGAGAATGTAATAGGCTATTAAAAGAAAATGGAAATATTGTTATTAGTACTCCTTTTATATATAGAGAAAATGAAACACCTTTTGATTATTTTAGGGCCACATCTTTTGGCATTGAAGATGTCTTATTAAGAAATAATTTTAAGATTAAAAAGATTAAGAAAATTGGTAACATCTTTTTTACAATTTTTTCATTAATAAATGAAAATCATATAAAAAATGGAGAAAATATTAGATTAACATTTTTTGGCAGGTTGGCAAATAAACTGTTTAGGTCTTTATTACCAATTTTTAATAAGACCATTTTTTTATACAGTCCAAATGATGATGATGGTATTTATCATCATCTATTAGTTTTTGCCACAAAAGCAAGATGAAGTCTGATATTTTTTTTAGTATTGGCAGAAGCATTAGGCAATTTTGGATGTGGATGTGGTCACATAATAGGTACAAATTTTATGTAGAAAGAAAACTCAAGTCTATTGATTTTAAAACAGCCAATAATGTTTTAAATTCACAAATTTTTCAACAAATAACCTCTCCATTGCAAGTAAATATTCCAAAAAACAAAAGAGTGTTAGTAATGGCACCACATCCAGATGATGAAATATTAGGGGCAGCAGGACTCATAATAAAAGCAAAAAATAATAATTGCCATATATCGATTATATTTTTAACTTCTGGCTCTTTAGATGAATCCAGAATTAGAGAAGAAGAAGGTAGGCTGGTTTGTAATAAAATTGGTGTTGATAACGTATATTTTTTACGTATTTCAGATGGGGGCATTGCTAATATTGATGTAAATAAAACGAACCTACAAGAGTTGGTAAATAAATCTTGTCCAGATATAATTTCACTTCCTTTTGTTTTTGATGGTCATTTAGATCATATTTATACCAATAAATTGATAAGTAATATTTTTATTAAGAATAGTAAGAAGATAGATTTTTGGGCATATCAAATATACTCATCCATTCCAGCAAATGTAATTGTCGATATTACATCTATAGTAGAGTATAAATTTAATTTAATGAGTATGTACAAGTCGCAGTTGGAAAATTTCGACTTTATTAATTGGAATAGAGGATTAAATGCTTGGAATTCAAAGTTGTTGGAGTCGAAAAAAAGTAAATATGCAGAATGTTATTTTGTTGTACCATTTGATCGATATATAGAACTATGCGATGAATTATTTAATAATAAGTAATAGTTTATTGTAGTATTGTTTTACATATATTGTGAATATTTTATTTATAACTCAAGAAAACTACAAAAGACCAAGTGGGGTTAAAACTGTAATAAATACTCTATGTAGAGAGTGGCTCCAAAAAGATCGCATTACGATTCTCATAAATAAAAGGCATCAAGGTTTTTTATCATTAAATGATGAGTTGTTTGATAAGGTAGATATTGTACGTATACCAATTTTACTGCCAACAGAATTGATGAACTTTATGCAGTTTGATAGTAGTTATAGCGGAATTAATATAGTTAACAGAATTATCGTAAAATTCCTTCTTTTAGTTTATCCTATATTTTTTATTCCTTATATAGCCTTTTGGATGAGAAAAAGAAAAATAGGAGCTGTTGTTAATCACAATGGAGGGTGGCCAGGAGGTGAGTTAAATCGTTGGTCGGCAGCTGGCGGAAGATTTGCTATGATAAAACGTAATATTCTTGTATTTCACAGCATGCCAGTGACATATAGAAAGGTATTTAGACCTGTGTTAATAATAAGAGATAGGTTTATAAATTTTTGTTGCAGTGATCTTGTAACTGTTTCTAATGCGTGCAAAGAAGATATTCAGAAAAAAACTGGGTTTTCTAGACAGTTGCATGTGATTTATAATGGAATTTGTATACTGGAACCAGCTATTGACAATACGCGCCCAGCTTGGCGAAAAGATTTTCCTGTGATCAGTTTTTTTGGAGGTCTTGAATTTTTTAAAGGAGTGCATGTACTAATAGAAAGTTTAAAATATGTAAAGAATCCATGCGAATTAGTATTATTTGGCAATGGCGATAATGAGTATATAAAACATCTAAAGTGCCTGAGTAGTTATAGTAAATGGAAAGTGCATTTTTTAGGATTTGAAAAAAATGCGTTGACTTTATATCAATGGGTTGATATCGTTGCTCTAATGTCAATAGAATATGAAAGTTTCGGAATGACTTTACTAGAAGGAATGATGTGGAGTAAGCCAATAGTTTGTTCTGATTTTGGAGGAATGAAAGAGATAGTAGATGATGGTAAGAGCGGCTATATTGTTGAGGCTAATAATGCTAAAGAATTGGCGAAATCTATAGATAAGCTACTTATTGATAAAAAATTAAGAGAGGCAATGGGAAATAATGGTAGAAAAAAATTGGAGAAGTGTTTTAATGCTTCATTAATGGTGTCTAATTATAAATTATTGATTGATCATGAGTTAACCACACCAAACAAATAATCAAGAATAAAATCACCAAAGTATTTGAACAGATACCGATCTACGGTGAGAAGAAGGTACACCAGCAACTACTGGAAGATGGCCATCAAGTAAGTCTAAATACGGTAGCACGCTACCGTCAAGAATTGGGCTTACAGGCTGTATTGGCTGTTAAACAAGTCAATACCACCATGCCGATCAAAGAGCATGAGAAGCATAGTTATAAGCTACGAGGGCTTAACATCAGTCGCGCTAATCAAGTATGGAGTATTGACATAACCTATATCAAGATTGCAGGTGGTATAGTGTATATGGCAGCCATCATTGATTGGCATAGCAAAGCTGTACTGTTACATAAGATATCCAGCACCATGGATAATCAACTGGTGATGAGTGTACTGAACGATGCGCTAGCAAAACATCCACATCCAGAGATCTTTAACACCGATCAAGGTAGCCAATACATCAGTGAAGTACATATTCAAAGATTTAAAAATCTAGGCATTACTATCTTCATGGATGGAAAAGGTAGAGCTACAGATAACATCTGTATTGAGTGCTTCTGGCGAAGCGCAAAATACGAAAGGATCTATTTAAACGAATACCAGAGCATTGGCGAGATGATCACAGATGTAGATGAGTATATTGAGTTTTACAACCACAGAAGATTCCATGAAACACTAGACTACAAAAAACCGATGGATGTGTATCAAGAAAGTATAAAATTGAACCAAGAAAAGAAGAGGGTCGCTTAGATGTTCTATATAAGGAATTTTAAAAAGTTGTCAGAGGTTTTGGGGTGATAAAATGTGTCTAAGATTAACGGACCACTACAGTATTATTCATGGTTGGTAAATGGAGTTGCAGATTTCGGCTATAATAATCGTTTTAGAGTTTATAGTGCATCATAGCATTGCATTCTATTTAACACCCATTGAGGGTGAGAACGGGTGAAGCCTATATATTAATGGAATTGAATTGTTCTTAGTTATGCCAAAACAAGGTTGGTAAAGTTTAAATGAACGGGTAAAAATATGTTTAATTTGCACTTAAAAGAATGTGAATTCTTGGAAAAAAGTTTTTTAAACAATAAGTATTTATAGGAGAAAAGATGTCGATTTTTATAGTTGCAGAAATAGGGATTAACCATAATGGAGATATGTCAATTTGTAAAGAGTTGATTGATGTCGCAATTGAATCTGGCTGCGATGCAGTTAAGTTTCAAAAACGTGATCTTGATAAAGTCTATACTCAAGAGTTTTTAGGATCACTAAGAGAAAGTCCTTGGGGCGTAACACAGAGAGAACAAAAATCAGGGCTGGAATTTGATATTAATGATTATCAAGAAATTGACCAATACTGCAAGGAAAAAGGAATTGAATGGTTTGCTTCTGCTTGGGATTTGAATAGTCAGAAGTTTTTGCAACAATTTGACTGTAAATATAACAAAGTTGCTTCTGCAATGATTGTTTACGAAGATTTACTCAAAATGATTGCTAAAGAGGGGAAACATACCTTTATATCTACTGGTATGACCGCATATGATGATATTCAAAAAGCAGTCGACATCTTTAAAAGGTTAAACTGTTCATTTGAGCTTATGCATACAGTGTCTACTTATCCAATGAAAGATGAAAATGCTAACCTTAAAATGATTGAAACTTTAAGAGAAAAATTTAAATGTGATGTAGGTTATAGCGGGCATGAAGTAGGTTTAGCTGTCTCTTATGCCGCAGCAGCACTAGAAATAACCTCTTTAGAGAGGCATATTACACTAGACAGATCAATGTATGGTTCAGATCAATCAGCTTCTGTAGAGCCAGTAGGTTTTAAGCAGCTAATTGGTGCAGTGAGAAAAATTGAATTAGCAATGGGTGATGGCATTAAAAAGACAATTGAAGCAGAAATACCTATTGCAAAAAACCTTCGTCAACATTTAGATTGGTAAAAAATGTGAATCAATCAACAAGAAGTATCCATCATTAAAAACAGCTTTAAAAAAGTATTTAAAACTGGCGACGTGTTTTTGTTTGGCAGTAGGGTTGATGACAAAATTAAAGGCGGCGATATTGATTTATATATTGTGCCAAAAACGCAAAATAATTTACGCAAGAAAAAAACTAAGTTTTTGGTGGATTTGAAGTTACAAATAGGCGATCAAAAAATTGATGTTGTTTTAGCAAGAGATAAGAGCGCAATAGTAGAACAAGAAGTACTAAAAATGGGTATTTTGTTATGATTGAGAATACGATCAAAGAAAAATCATATTTAAGAATGGCACTATGAAGAGTCTGGCATGCGCACTAGTTAAGTGCTAGATTGGATCCGAGTAATATGGGAGAAACATTAAGCGAATCCAAAGAATGCAAAAACAATAGGAGAATTAGTTAAACAATCAGAGTTGAAACTTAATTGGATTAAACATATTCAGCGTTACCCACTTTCTAATTACCTGTATTGGTTGACTAAAGGAAAACCTGGATGATAGCAAGCTTGGGGCTTATGAATAACGATAAACTAAATAAAGAATATGAAAGTCAATTGTCAAATATTGGTAAAACAGATATGGTAATAGTTAGAGTTTCAAAATGAATAATAAATTAGGCGTAATGCAAGGTCGATTAGTTCCCAAGTATCAAGGCAGATATCAAGCTTTTCCTATTGGAATGTGGAAGGATGAATTTAAAGTTGCACAAGAGTGTGGTTTAGATTTAATTGAATTTATCTTGGATTTTAATGATGCAGAATTAAATCCACTTTTAAAAGATGTTGGTATTGATGAGATTTTAAAAATTAGTGAAAAAACAGGCGTTAATGTCAAGACTATTTGTGCTGACTATTTTATGGAGGCACCGTTGCATTCTAGTGATGAAAAAGTTGCAAAGAAAAGCTTTCAAGTTCTAGAGGTTTTGTTGGAAACCACTAAGAAGCTAAAAATTACAGATATTGTTATTCCTTGTGTTGACCAATCAAGTTTAAAAACCAAAGAGGCGGTCGATAGATTTGTTAAACAAGTAGCAAAAGTCATTCCAAGAATTGAAAAACAAAATATTAACTTATCTCTAGAAACTGACTTGGCACCCAAGCCCTTTGTTAAATTATTAGATAGACTGAACTCTAAGAATATTACAGTTAATTATGATATTGGTAACAGTGCCGCTTTGGGCTTTGATTCAGATGAAGAATTGAATGCTTATGGGGACAGAATTACAGATATCCATATCAAGGATCGAGTTTTAGGTGGCGGCCCAGTCGTACTAGGTGATGGAAATGCAGATTTTGAAAATTTTTTCAATAAACTAAAAGAGTTTAATTATCAGGGTCCTTTTATTATGCAGGCTTATCGTGATGATGATGGTATTGAGATATTTAAAAAACAATTAGACTGCATTAAAAAATATCTTAATGGCTAATATTGTTGCTATCATTCCTGCAAGGTCAGGCTCTAAATCTTTAGTGGATAAGAATATTAAGCCACTATCTGGGCATCCTTTAATTGCATACAGTATTGCAGCTGCAAGGATGTCAACAAAAATTGATAGGGTAGTTGTTTCTACTAATTCCCAAGAGTATGCAGGCATAGCTAAGCAATATGGCGCAGAAGTGCCATTTATCCGTCCTGATGAATTTTCCACAGACACAGCCACGGATAAAGATTTCTTAATTCATGCTATGAATTGGCTTAAAGAGAATGAGGGTAGTGTACCAGAATACTGGGCACACCTACGCCCAACCACACCACTAAGAAATATAGAAAATATTGATAATGCTATTGATGAAATTATGCAAGATAGTAGCGCAACCTCTTTGCGTTCTGGACATAAAGCACCAGAATCTCCTTTAAAGTGGTTTACAAGGAGTGAGCGTTACTTTAGGGGGGTGATAGACGGCGAAGGTTATAACTTGCCAAAAGAAGCGTTTGAGCAAGTTTATATTCCTGATGGGTTTATTGATATTGTTAAATCTTCATTTATTATGAATAACAATGGGATCCATGGCGATAGAATGATCGGTTTTGAATCTCCTGTTTGTACAGAGGTGGACTCAGTAGAAGAGTTTGAATATATTCAATATCAATTAGATAAAAATGGTTCAGAGTTGTTGAATTATTTGAATCAGATTAAAGGTTAATTATGGCAGGAAATAGGTTTTCTCATCAGCCAATTAAGGTTGAAAAAATAGAAACAAAGTATCGCAGAATAAAGACGGAAATTCCCGTGCCTGAAAGTATTCCCATGCTTGAAAAAATGTATGAAATAGAGGCTCAAGCGATGCATGGACAACTGCCTATGATTTGGGATAAGGCGGATGATTTTCAAATTTATGATAAATGGGGCAATATTTGGCTAGATTTTACCAGTACAATTTTTGTAGCAAATGCAGGGCATGGTAATAAGAAGATAGTAAAGGCCTTGAAAAAGGCTCTGGATAAGCCTTTATTGCATACTTATACGTACGCCTCAAGTGAACGAATTGATTATTTGGAATACTTAATTAATAGCACTCCTAAACAATTTGAAAAAGCATTTTTACTATCATCAGGCACAGAAGCCACAGAGGCCGCATTAAAACTTATGCGCCTTAATGGTCAAAAACAAAGAAAGAGAAGGGGTGGTGTTATTTGTTTTAATGGCGCATTTCATGGGCGCACTATGGGCGCCCAAATAATGACGGGTAGTGAGCAAGCGAGAGAGTGGATAGGTTGCCAAGATCCGAATATGCATCATTTTAATTTTCCATATCCTTGGGAAGTTGACAATCCAGAAGATTTTTTTAAAACTGAAATTGGGCAATTGTTGAACAATAAAAACCTTGATGCGGATAAGGATTTATGTGGCTTTATGCTGGAAACCTTTCAAGGCTGGGGTGCAGTTTTTTATCCAAAGAAGTTTGTTCAAGCATTAATGAAGTTTGCCAAAGAGCATGATATGCTGGTGACATTTGATGAAATGCAAGCAGGTTTCGGCCGCACCGGTAAGCTGTTTGGTTATGAGCACTATGAGGTCGAGCCAGATATTTTATGCTGCGGAAAGGGTGCTAGTTCAGGCTTGCCGTTGGCAATTGTACTAGGCTCAGGAGAGGTGATGGATTTACCTGATGTTGGATCTATGAGTTCTACTCATTCTGCCAATCCTTTGGTTTGCGTAGCTGGTCATCAAAACTTGAAGATAATGTTAGAAGGTGGCTTAATTGATAATTCAAAAAACTTAGGTAAAATTTTCCATCAAAAGCTAGATGAAATTAAAAATAAATACCCCAAGCATTTGAAATATATTTTTGGCAAAGGTTTGTTAGCCGCACTTATTTTTATAGATGAGAATAATAATCCGTTGTGTAGCTTATGTGACAAAATTAGCGAAAAAGCTTTTCAAAAGGGGCTATTAGTGGTGCATACAGGTAGGGAATCTATTAAACTGGCGCCACCATTAAGCATTACTAAAGAAGCCATGATTGAAGGGATAGAGGTTATAGAGCAATGTATCAAGGAGTTAATATGATAAAAGCAGTTAGACATGCTGGTGTTGTTGTTAGGGATTTGGAAAAATCTGCAGAGTTCTATTGTGCATTAGGTTTTTTTGAGGATGACCGAGCTATAGAAGAGGGTTGCTTTATTGATACAGTGGTCGGCTTGCAAAATACCAAATTAGAATGGATAAAATTAAGGGCACTCGATGGCTATTTATTAGAGTTATTGCAATATCATTCCCATCCAGAGAAGGAAGAGATAACAAAACAAAAATCAAATCAATTAGGCTGTTCACACTTGGCATTTAGTGTCGATGATATTGATACTGTTTGTAATGGAATTAAAAAAATAGGTGGGAGTGTGGTCAACCTTCCTGCACTAACAAATGATAAAAAAGTTAAAGTAGCATACTGCCATGACAACGAGGGTAATTTAATGGAAATTGTGGAGGTTTTATGACAAGTTGTGACTTATGTAATGTTCAAGATTATGAAGTTATTTATAATGACGTGATTCGCGACGGGGTCGTGGGTATAAAGACAACAATCAAACATAAAGTTGTCAAATGTTGTGGTTGTGGCTTGGTTAGATTGTTAGACAATCCATTAGCGATGGAGTATTACCAGTCTGATGAATACCGTAATGCTTACAATGAGACATCAAATTCAAGTGATTATATAAAAATGCATGATAATGAGCAGCCACCAAGGCTAGATAAAATTGGTGCTGATTTTTTTAGAGATAAGATAGTCCTGGACTATGGTTGTGGCGGTGGTGCATTCCTTGATTTAGTGAGTGGCCTAAGTGGGAAAACATTGGGAGTTGAGCCTTTCTCTGGTTATCACGAGTCTTTGATAGGTAGAGGGCATGAAATATTTTCTGATATAGAAACAGCCCAGTCAAAATATAGAGGACAGGTTGACAGTGTTATTTCATTTGGCGTATTGGAACATGTTGAAAATCCACAGCAGTACCTAAAAGATGCTTATAGTTTGTTAAAAAATGACGGAAAAATGTATCTAGAAACAGATAACCTTCATGATATTTTAATGAAATTAAACATCACTTCTTTTGATGAATTTTTCTATCGTACAGCGCACTTATGGTATTTTGAAGATAAGACATTAAGGAAAATGGCAGAGCAGGCAGGTTTCTCAGATATAAAAATATCTTTCAGGCATAATTTCGATATGTCTAATGTTATATTATGGTTGCGTGACAGTAAGCCAACGGGTAATGGAAAATTAGATTTTCTAAGTGATGGCGTTGATCAAAATTGGATTGAGTTTGTGGAATCGTCAGGATTGGCTGATTTGGTGTGTATTGAAATGACAAAATAATGAATTTAAACCTTAATAATAAAAAAGTTTTAATAACGGGCGCATCAAGAGGTATAGGTTTGGCTGTTGCTGAAAGTTTTTTGAAAGAAAATGCAAAAACTTTCCTAACATCTCGAGGTTCCAATGCTTTGTTTAAAAATGAGAAAAGATTGCAAGATTCTTATGGCTTGGAAAGTGTCTTTGCTTGTGAGTGTGATTGCACCAATATTGAATCACTCAACAGTTTGAAGGTTGAAATTAAAGATAAGTGGAATGATTTAGA
>Ga0257123_1000742_pt1 | contig 23269 bp, 24 predicted proteins | sample SI106_135metaG_FD_190185 | JGI IMG/M metagenome (GOLD analysis project Ga0257123, IMG submission 190185) | Marine microbial communities from Saanich Inlet, British Columbia, Canada - SI106_135 | ecosystem: Environmental > Aquatic > Marine > Inlet | place: Canada: British Columbia | collected...
CATTGGCAAATAATCCACAATATTTAGAGTGGCTCAAAACACAAGCATGGGATGGTAAATTACCTCTAGTAGTTGGCGAGGGTGGAACACCATTCATTTCAATCCCAGTATCACCTTAAGTAAAATATCTCTAGTAGAACAATACTCATTTCAATTCTAGTATAACCAAAGTAACTTTGAAATTTTTTATTCTTTGTCTTTATTTTTGATATTATCTCTTACTGCATCATACATTGAAAGGAACTGTTCTGGTTCTTTTTGTCTGTAATTTTTCTCCAAATTTTGAATTTCTTTTTGTGTAATTTCTTCTCCTTTATCCTCATAGTATTCTTTAATTATTTGAGAAGGTGTTTTTTTAATATTATATTTTGAAAGTGTTTGGTTTACTGATCTTTTACACATTAAATCATACATGACATATCTATACACCAAATATCCTGTCAATCCTACTATTGCAACAATGAAGATTGGAATGATGAATGGTGTTACCATACTATATCTCTGATTTTTTCCTATTTCATTGTTCTTTTTTTGATATTTTAATTATAATAAAATAATACCAAATGCTTGTACGAGAATTGCGACAACTATGAAGATTACAATTTTAACTCCTAACTTCATGAGGAAAAACTATTCACCGTATTGTATAAGCATTTCAAAAGTAAATCTGTGACTGCTGAATCTCTTATTTGAAATAAAGAGTTTCAAAGTACATAATAGATATGATTGAATGAAAATTCTGTGAAGTATTTTCTTTCTTTGAGTTTTTTGATATTTTTTGCATCTTTAGCATCAATTGATGTTGATGCTAATGGTCAAGTATCTGAGGAATTGATATGTGATGAAGGTAAAGAGATAGTTTTCAAACCTTCCGATGGAAGTCCTATCTGTGTAAAGTCCTCAAGTGTTGAGAATTTCGTAAAGAGAGGATATACTGTTCCTGTTCTGGCACAAGAACCACTGCGAATTGGACTATTATTTTCAACTACAGGTGATTATTCAACAATTGGAAAAGAAAGCCACGTGGTGATTTTATCTCCCTTTAGATTTTGAATGGTATACCCTGATGTTTGTGGTTCAATTTGAACTCTATATTGTTCTCCTGCAATTTCTGCAAACATTACTGAATAAACTCCTGCAATTATTGCAATTGCAACAACTGAAAAAATTATTGCTTTATAGTATTTTTTGTTTGCAGCAATTTTTTGTTTTTCTTCAACTTTCAAACTTGCCTCTAAAAACATCTTTTCCTGTTCTGTTTCTAATGTTTGTTGACGTTCTTTTTCATATTTTTCTTTAATTTTATCATGTTCTTGTTTAGATTTTTCTTTTTCATCTTCTGAAAGTTTGGAATAATTTTCATAAAACATCTTTTCTTGCTCCAAATCTAACATTTTTTGATTTACTCGTTGAAATTGTTCTTGAAGTTTTTCATACTCTTGTGTTTTTTTGTTTAATTCATTTTTTAATTCTTCATTATTTTTAATTACATCTTCAAAACCCCCATCGTTTTTTTTGATGGTATCAATATCTGATAATATTTCTTGAATTTTCTTTTCTAATTCTGAAAGAGATTTATTTTTTTCTTGATTTTCTTTACTCATGATGATGCCTTTATTGTATGATTTTTGATTAATCATCTATATCGGTTTTGGGCATTATAGGGAATTTTGTGTGCCGGGGGTGGGTTTCGAACCCACGACCTCCAGATTATGAGTATTGCCTTAGTTGGAGAACCGTTAGAGTTTACCAAATTAACTGGCACTCTAACCAGGCTGAGCTACCCCGGCATAGTATATGCCTAAAAATTTGGGAAATTAAATGCTACGTCTGGAAAAATGATACAATTTTTACTGTTTGGCAATCTCTGACCAACTTAATTTCTCACTTTTTACCCAAAGGAATTTCTTTTGTAATGCAGCAGTGTACAATTTTTCCCATTCTGCACCTACCTCATCAGTCCATGCTTTGAAGACTCTAGGATCAATATAGTTTCTCAACGATGTTCCAATATTGTAATCCCTAGTTTTTTCAGACAAATTAATTTGTAACTCTAATTTTTCTAATCTTTCTTTATGCTTGATTTTTTGTTTTTTGACTTGTTCATTTAGTGTTTTAATTCTTTTTTCTTTACTTTTCTTTTGAGTGTCAGTCTTTGGGGTAGATGCTTCTACTTTTTTCAAAGTCAGTTTTGTTTTCTCCCATGCTTTTTCTTTTTCTCTCTTTTTTAATGAATCACGTTTTTTCTGCAATGATTCCTCAAATGTTTTTGGAATAGTTCTCTTGTGATTACACATCATTGCAGCTTCCAAATTAGCTAATTTAGCATGGTATAATTTTTCATTTGCAGTTTTTCCTTTCATGTTATCATGTTCTACAAGATATTTCTTGACAACTGCTGTTGCTAGATATGTTCTGAATACTTTGGCAGTTAGTCCCTTTACAATACTTGAATAATACACATTGACATGTCTTGATGTAATATTTCCAAAAATCTCATCTTTGGGTTTTATTTTTTCAATTAATTTTTTCAAATTTTCTTGGAATTGTTTGTCTTCTCCTTCTACAACAAGTGATTCTTGCCATCTCACACTGTCTTTACCTAGAAAATCAAATTCGATTGTATTTGCTGTGATTTTGATATGCTCTTTTCTAAGGGTGGTGGCACCTACTGTATCTGCCTCATCTGGATCTTTTTCGTCTCCTACCCTCATTGAGGTTCTGTAAATCAAATAACATGCTGTGGCAATTCTGCTGATTCGTGGATCTTTGTTTTTCAAATCCTTTACTATTCTATTTTTAATTTTATCAATCTCATTTGCAAGTTTTACTGCTTTTTCATATTTTGCCTTGTCTCTGTCTTGTTTTAATCCTGAAGAATCAGCAAGCCAAACATATTTTCTTTTTTGAGTTAGAAAATCCATCCAACTAGCTAACCACATTGAATCTTTATCGTGAATAATTTTTTTCCATTTACCTTCAGGTGCTTTAGCTTCTTTTCCAAGATTGAGTGTTACATCTTTTGATGTTACTGGTGGTTTCCATTTCCCTCTTAGTGGATGTTCTCCTCTACCAATGAATATTCCTGGAGGTTCTGCCATGTAATTTCCAACTTCAACTTCTTTTCCATCCATGATGGCCATTCCATATTTTGCTTTGAGTTTTTCTCGTAGTTCTTTTCTTTTTACAGCAATGGCTTTTCTATCTTCTTTAGTCATCATTTCTTTGAGATCTTTTTCTTTGTCAACTACTTTGAAAGCACTAGAAAAATTGATATCTTCATATGAAATTTTTTTAAATTTTGAATCTAATGTTTTTGCAAAATCTGCTGTGAAATTTTTTTGAAAAACTTTGTCTTGAGCATATGGTGTGTCTTTCTTTTTTGCCCACTGATACACCATCTCTTCTTGATTAATATCAAGATCAACTGTATCTCCATTGATCTTTATTTTGATTCCTTGTTTCTCATAAGCTGGGGGAAACAAGATTCCATTGTGTTGTAGCGTTTTCCATTTCATTTTTTTTCACTCAAAATTGGGGACTTAGACAAAAACTCAACTTTATGTGTATATCAATTTAACGTACTAATTTAACCCGGAAACAGCTCTTTACTCATGTATTTCTCAAATTCTAGGTCTGTTTTCTCCTTTTTTGCCTCCATAAACATAGCAGCATCAGTTCCTGCGATATATCGTGGTAAAATCTCATCTGCATGAATTGCTTTGAGAATTACTTCTGTCACTTGAGCAGGTTCTGTACCAAATTGTGCCATCATTTTGAGACCTGATAACATGTGGTCTGTTAGTTTCTTGTATTTTGGATCTGCTTTTGATTCTTGAATTTTCATGGCATCAAAAAAGTTTGTTTTGATTGCACCTGGTTCAATTAATGTAACATTGACTCCAAACTGTCCTAACTCATATCTTAAACAATCCGTTAATCCTTCTAATGCATATTTTGTACTTACATAAGCTGGAAACCCTGGTAATCCCATTCTTCCTACAACAGAACTAACATTCACAATAGTTCCTGAACTTTGTTCTCTCATTATTGGAGATACTTCTTGAATGATTCTAACGATACTAAAGAAATTAGTTTCAAACTGTTTTCTAAATTCATCTACTGGAGTATCTTCTACACATCCAAATACTCCATAACCTGCATTATTTACTAAAACATCTAATCTCCCACCATCTGAAACTACTTTTTTAATTGCAGATACAATTGATTCTTCTTTATCAACATCTAATTCTATTACATCTATTGGGAGATTTTCTTTGTCTGCAATCTCTTTAATTTTTTCTCCTTTTTTGATGTCCCTCATACTTGCAAATGTATGATACCCATCTCTTGCTAATGCTAAGGATGTTTCAAATCCAATTCCTGATGAACTGCCAGTTACAAGAGATACTTTTTGCATATTATTGCTGAAATAATGTTATATTTATCCCATTTTGATTTCTTATACTAGTGGTCTATCCCCTTCAATTGGATCAATTAACTCTGTTTTTTCACCCTCGTTAATTCTCTCAAGAATCTCTAAAGCAGAATATTTGTGTAAATATTCATTATTGTTTCCACATCTATAGGAAAATGTACATCTGGGACAACCTGCCTCATTTTTACAAGGACATTCTTTTACGATAAACATACTTCGCTCAAGGGCTTTTTCAAATCTATCATACAGTGCTTTACTTGCCCCACTTCCACCTATTGCCCCATCATAGATGAAAATCAAGCCTGAAGTACCTAAGGAAATACCTCCTAAATCTTGGGATACCCCTCCTGTGATCATATTGCTACCTTCAATTACAACATGTTCTGTTGCATGATATCCGCTTGCTTCAGTGTATTCTTCATCTTCTGCTTCCTCAATAACTTTGAGTGGTCTTGGTGCATGAAATACAATTCCTTTTGTAATGAAATCATACTCTAATGGAGTATCTAGTAGTATTTTTTCTCCTTGTGTAATTTCTTGTCCTAATTCTATGTTGACATATCCATACACTTTCTTTTGGATATGTAATTTACAAAATGCTACTTCAATACCATTTGCATTTCTTTTTTCAAAGACTGTTTCAATTGTTGGCCATTCCTCTGTTAGTGATTTTGTATAATATGGATAATCTCTAGGGATTCTTTCTAATTTAGCAAAATTTTTCTTTGGATAATCAAACTCTTTTACTTTGTAACGAATTCCTGCCAAAAAATAGATTGCATCTTTGTGTAGTTCTTCTAATGCAATTGGTAATACTCTATCTCCTACTTTTTTTCCATCAAGGAAAATATCAATTGATTTTCCTATCCCTCTTATACTATAATCACTTAACATGGAATTAATTTTATCAAAATTAGGGATGATTCTATTGTTAATTACTTGAAGATTTTCTTTTTCGATATGTTGTTCGATTACTTCTTGATGTTCTTTTAATTCATGTTTTGAAATTGGTCTATCGCAGGCCATTGACAATACTTGAAATTCTTCAACAAATGGATTCTTTGGGTCAATGTATGTTTTTTCAATATCCTCAAAATAATCATCTGGATGATTTTTGTAATATTGAGAAATTGGATCATTTCCCAACGCCAAAAATGCATATCCTCGTTGCCCCTTTCTTGCAGCCCTTCCTATTCTTTGAATTAGTCTGTTTACTGGAATAGTTGATGAAATCACACAATCAACATTACCCACATCTATGCCTAATTCGAGCGTAGGTGTACATGAAATTGCTTGTAATTGATCTTCTTTGAATTGTTTTTCAACTGCAGTTCTATAATTTACCATTAATCCTGCTCTGTGAACTTTGATGTTGACTTTTTGTTTTTTTGCCTGCATTGCCAATAATTCTGAGTTTAGATGTGAATTACTAAACACCATTGTCTTGTGATTTTTTTGAGTCAATTTTTTTGTTAATTCCACCATTAGTGCTCTTTGAGTTCGAAGAGATGGAAATAACATTACAAAATCTGTTTGACCTTTTTTTCCAGAACCATAAATAATTTGCATTTTTTCTCCAAATAATTTTTGACAAAACTCATTTGCATCATCTAGTGTAGCTGATGCTGCTACAAATTGCAGTTTATTGCTACAAATTCTTTTGAGTCTTTTTATGATATAATGAACATTAGAGCCAAATATTCCTGAATACACATGAGCTTCATCAACTATCAACATCCTTGTTGAATTTAATATTGATGAAAATTTTGTTTGATGCCAAAGATGATAATGTAAAACATCAAAATTTGTAATTAGGATTTGTGGTGGGTCATCAATTATTTTTCTTCGCTCTTCAATTTTTGTATCTCCATCAAAAACTTTGACATCAATTCCTATTTTTTCTGAAAATTTTTGAATTTTTGGATATTGATCTCGTGCTAAAGCTTTTGTAGGATAAACAAATATTGCAAAAACATTTCCTTTAGCGCCATCTTTTTTTATTCTTTGAATTACAGGAATCAAAAATGCTTCTGTTTTTCCTGATGCAGTAGGTGCTTCAATTACTATATTTTCTCCAAATGTGATTTCTTGAATTGACTCTTCTTGAAATTTGTAAAACTGATTTATTTCTAATTCTTTTAGGTGCTCTGATATGCCCTCATCTAGTCCTAATTCTTCAACTTTACAGCCCATTTTAGGCTCAGAATTCTTTAAAACTTTGTATTCTGAAATATAATCTTTTTTTGAAAATAAAATTTCCTCAGTGATTACATCTGGGTTATTGTCTCCAATCATTTGTTTGATTTCGTTTTCTCCCCTGATAATTCCCTCATCTTTTAGACCTTCAGAAAGTCCTTTTTCTGTTACTAATCCCTTATCAAATCTCGAAAGAAATTCTAAAAATACCTCATCAAAATTTTTTGAAAATTCTAGTAAATCTTCAATGCCGCATTTTGAACATGAGACATGCATTTTTTTATTGAATGTCTTTTGAATTTCGATTTTTGATTTACATTTTGGACATGAGAATTTCAAGATCTATTTGATAAGAAATCTTTAGTGATTTATTGTTAATCGCTATAAACGATCAATGACATTATTAAGCTAGAACCTTGTCTTGAATTTAAAAATGAAAAAAATCGAAATAAACAAAATTTACAATCAAAATTGCATTGAAGGAATGAAATCAATTTCTAAAAATAAGGTTGATCTAGTAATTACTGATCCACCTTTTGCTATCAATTTTAAGGCAAAAAAAGCAAATTATAATAGAACTTCATCTAGAGTGCTTTCTGGTTATAATGAAATCAAGCCTGAGGATTACTATGATTTTTCATTTGCATGGATGAGTGAAGTTTTTAGAATTTTAAAAGATTCTGGAAGTATGTATGTTTTTTCAGGATGGAATAATCTCAAAGATATTTTACGAGCATTAGATGATGTTGGATTTGTAACAATTAATCATATAATTTGGAAATATCAATTTGGTGTAGTTACTAAAAAGAAATTTGTTACTTCTCATTATCATTGTCTTTATGTCTGTAAAGATGATAAGAAACGAAAATTTTTTCCATTTACTAGATTTAAAAAAGAAGATAAAACAAAAGATGGACGTAGTCTTCATTATAGAGACAAAGAAGATGTCTGGGATATCAAAAGAGAATATTGGACTGGTGATGAAAAAACACCAACAAAACTTCCTTCTGAATTAATTAAAAAATTATTAGAATATTCTAGTGAGAAAAAAGATATTGTATTTGATCCATTTCTTGGATCAGGTCAGGTAGCTGTAGTTAGTAAATCCCTTAAACGACGATTCATTGGATTTGAAATTGTTCCTGAATATTACAAATTTGCTAAAAAACGACTAGACAAAGATTTGTATCGAATTAAAGTATCAAAATAATTTATTTTTCTTTTTCTGGTTCATCTATTGTTTTCTGACCAATTTTTGTTGAAATTATTTCTCGTAACTCATCATCTGTTTTTTCTTCAACTTTAATGCCAATTGATTTTGCAATTGTTTCTAATTTTTCTCTTTCAGTTCCAACTGGTCCTGATATTGTAGGTGTTTGCTCTGATGCATCTTTGATTTGTTCTTGAATTTCATCTTTTGCTTTATTGTATTCACCAACTACTTTACCAAGTTTTTTTGCAGCACCAGGAAGTTTACCTGTCCCTAAAATCAAAATTAATGCTACAAAAATAATTATCATCCATTCGCTTCCAGCAATATTTAATGAAAAATCAAACATATTCTTCTAAATGATTTTTTGAAATTAAACGTAATGTTTGAGATTATGCCTACATTATCAATTCCATCTTTGAATATCAAACATGAAAATACACTTCATGATTTATAGAAATTCAAGATTATACTATATTATGAAAAAAATCGAAGCAATAATTCGACCTGGAGTTAGAGATGCAGTTGTTGCAGCAATCAAAAAAAATGGTGTTGGAGGAGTAACAATACAACATGTTCAAGGTCAAGGCTCACAAGATCCGCCTTTGGTTGGACAATATTTTAGCAGTGAAATGGTAACTTGTGTTGTAGATGATCCAAAACTGGATGGTGTTTTAGATTCCATTGCAAATGTAGCTTGCTCTGCAACTAAAGGAGATGGTAAAGTCTTTGTTACTACAGTTGATGACGTACTAGATATTTGCACCAAAAAACGTGGTACTTCCTCAATTTAATTTTCAATTCTTTGAGGTTCTAGTTTCTTTCTATATGTTATAGCTAAAAGTGTAACACCAATTCCTATCACACAAAATACCAAATACGGTGATTCATCTCCAAATGTTTGAGTAATTGGACCGCCAATTGTAGGTCCTAATGCCCAACCTATTCCAAAAACTGTTTCATATGCGCCAATTATTTTTCCTGTAATCTGTTTTTTTGTTTTACTCAAAATTATCTCTAACGTTAATGGGAAGAATATGCTAAATCCAAATCCCATTAGAACTAGAGCAATTCCAAAAGTAATGATTGAATCAGCAATTACTGCAATGCCCAACCCTATTGATACTGATAATGTCGCTGCGATCAAAGTTTGACTTGTTCTTTTTGCAAATTTTCCAGCTAATGCCAATGACACAACTCGTGAAATCCCAAATACAAAATACAACAATAAAATATTTGTAGCACTCATTCCATTGTCATTTAAAAATGCAGGAAAAATTGTGAGAATTATTCCAAATGATGATGTACAAAAAATTAATAAAATTATCACTTCGGGAAATCTTTTCATTTCTTTAATTGCTGAAAGTGATATCCGTTCTTGATGGATTCTTATTCTTTTTCTTGATATTAATAATGCAGAAATTATTCCTGTAGCCAGAATAAATGCAGTAATCTGGAATAGAATTCTGTATGTAATGTCTAGACCCTCTAGTAGTACGGTTCCAAGTAATGGACCTACCATAAACCCAATAACAAAAAACATTGTAAACCAAGAGATGTTTCTAACTCTGTTTTTCTCTGTACTCTCATTTGCAATTATTGCCTGACATGGTGGCCAGAAAAATGCATGAGCTACACCTGTAATTATTCTGAATCCCATTATTTCTGGAACTGATTGTGCAATGGATAATAGATAAATTGATACAGAATTAATTGCAGCACCAATTGCTAATAGATACCCATTGTTAATTCGGTCAAGAAGAATTCCCACAAAAAGTGGAATGAACATGTATGGAACAAAATTTGTTAATCCAATTAATCCTAGTTCAGAATATGATGCACCGATAACATTTTTTGCAAAAATTGGTAAAATTGGTCCGTGTAATCCATAGGAAATTCCTATGATTAAACCAGTGATGTTAACTAGAATCAGAATTTTATTCATTTGAATGCTGCAACCATTATTGCTCCACCCATAAGGTCTTTCTCAAATTCTACTCTGGAGAATTTCTCTAGCAATAATTTTTCTAGTTTTTTGTTTTGAGGCCATCGTTTGTATGTACCATACAATTTTCCAAACTTTAATCCTAGTCTGCCTCCTGCAATTAATGCAAGAATGGGCAAGATGAATTTTAGATAGCATGATACACCAAATCTAAAAAATGCTTCATCAGGTTTTCCTAAATCTACAATAACAAATCTTCCATCTTTTTTCAATACTCTATGTATTTCAGAAATCGCAATTTTCAAACTTATTGCATCCCTCAATGAATAACCGCACAACACTGCATCAAACTCTTCATCTTTAAATGGAATATGCTCAAAAACTCCGTTTGCCATGTCTGGTGATTTTTCAAAATATGTGCTTGTATTTTTTAACATTGGTACTAGCGGATCATAAAGTGTAATTGAAATTTTTCCATCAGTTTGTTTTAATGCCGTCTTTGACATGTTGCCAAATCCCGAACCTGCATCAAGAATCTTGTTTCCTGCAACAACTCTTTTTGAAATTCCACGATTTCTATGTTCTACATCTTTTCCTAGAGAAATAATTGAATTTACTTTATCATAAACTGGAATAATTTCTCGAAGTACATCCATTACTTCACCCCAATAACTGCCTAATCCCATAATCTATCGTTTTTGTATACTAGTTTGAATATGTTTACAAATCTAAGACTTATTCTTTAGAAAATTTAGATACATTTTGAGAATAATTTTGTACGTCAGACTCTGAAATCTTTTCAAAGACTTTGGATTCTGTTGTAATCTTTGCCATTTTTACATGATTGACTCCATCTTTATGGTCTGCTTTTAGATTAATTGCTGCAATGGCTAGTGCTGCTGCATCATCTAAACTCATATCTTTACTGTAAAATTGTTCTAAGAATTCATTAACATCATCAGAACCATTTCCGATTGCAATTGCTGAAAATTGTACATATGTTCCACTTGGATCAGTAATGTAGATTGATTCACCTTTTTGATCAACTCCTGCAATAATCATGGCAACTCCATTTGGACGTACACCGCCATATTGAGTAAATTGATGAGCTTGGTCTGCTAGATGTTTGGCAACTGTTGCTACCTCTACTGATTCATCGTATGTCATTTTATTTCCTTGTGAAAAGAATCTTGCACCATCTACTTGGACACGTGCATCTGGAATGTATCCAGCAGCTGCAATTCCAATATGAAAGTCAACTTGGAAAATCTTTTGAGTGATATTTTTAGTTTGTAATGTTCGTGGTTTTTCTTCTACTGCTAAAATGACTCCATCTTTAGTACTGATACCTAGTGCTAATGTTCCTCTTTTTACAGTCTCAATGGCATATTCTACTTGGTATATTCTTCCATCTGGAGAATACATTGTAGGAGTCATATCGTATCCGCGTGATGCCATCATGATATCACGAGTTCATTCAATGTCAATTTAAGGGTAATTGTCTTGCCTGAATATGGAAAAGATATGGAAATAGGGTTTTAAGTAAAAATGTCCTATTTTTTTTAGAAACTATGACAAGTCAACTATGTGAATTCAAAGAGATCATTAAAGCAAAATGTGTTTCTGAGCAAAGAAAACCCGATAAGCAGACTAGAAAATTACTTCTTTACTTGTTTACAAGTACAAGAGGTGGATTGACACGATTACGAATAATTATCCACTTACTTGATCGACCATACAACACTCACCAACTATCTCAAGTCCTTGATCTTGATTACAAAGCAGTTCAACATCACATGAAAGTACTTGAAAAAAATAACATGGTCACAAAAATTGGAGAAAAATATGGGGCAATATTTCACTTGTCAAACTTTCTTGAAATAAACATTGGAGCACTAGATGAAGCAATCGATAAACTGGATAGAAAGTTGAATCACAAAAAGGTCTATATATAATTCATACTTTATTAAAAATGCGATCTGAAATTTTAACCAAAAATATATAATTGTAAGTACTTCATCAAAGTCATCTTGGTTAAGAATGACCCATTTGCTAATGCAACAAAACAAGTTAATGATGCATGTGATATTTTAGGAATCAAAGACAAAGGGATTCGTGAATATCTTGCAATGCCAAACAAGATGATGAGAGTTAAAATTCCAGTAAAAATGGATAACGGTAAGATTAGAGTTTTCACAGGTTTTAGAAGTCAGCATAATAATGATAGAGGTCCGTACAAGGGAGGTATTCGTTACTTTAATCCTGAAGGTGGTGTAGAATACATGGAACGTGAAGTCATGGCTTTATCTTCTTGGATGACGTGGAAATGTGCAATTGTTGATATCCCATTGGGTGGTGGCAAGGGTGCAATTTACGTAAATCCTAAAACAGAAAAAATTAGTGATGATGAATTAGAAAGATTAACTCGAGGATTTGCATTTAAAATTTCTGAAATCATTGGACCTGAAAAAGATATTCCAGCTCCTGATGTTTACACTACAGGAAGAGAGATGACACAAATTATGGATACATTTAGCAAACTAAACGGTAACAAATATTCTCCAGGTGTAATTACTGGAAAACCAATTTCAATGGGTGGTTCTCTTGCAAGAAACGTTGCAACTGGATTAGGTGTAGCATACACAGTAAGAGAAGCAGCAAAAACTTTGAAACTAAATCTTAAAGGTGCCACAGTTGTTTTACAAGGATTTGGAAATGCTTCAACATTTGCTGGTGAATACTTGGAAAAAATGGGTGCCAAAGTAATTGGAGTGAGTGATTCTAAAGGTTCTATTTCAATTCCAAAAGGTGCAAAGGTTAGCGCAATTTTAGCACACAAACAAAAGAAAGGCTCTGTTCTTGGATTCCCTGGAAGCAAGAAAATTTCAACTGAACAATTACTTACTACAAAATGTGATGTTTTGGTCCCTGGTGCATTGGAGAATCAAATTGATGCAAAGATTGCTAAAAATCTAAAATGTAAAATTATTGCAGAAGCTGCAAATGGTCCAACATTACCTGAGGCTGATCCAATTATTTACAAAAAGAAAATTCTAGTTGTTCCTGATATTTTAGCTAATTCTGGCGGTGTTTGTATTTCCTATTTGGAGTGGGTACAAAATAACACTGGTTTCTATTGGAGCTTTGATGAAGTTGCAAACAAGATGGAGAAAAATATCACAAAAGGTTTCAAGGATGCATATGCTTTATCAAAGAAACACAAAGTTGACATGCGAAAAGCAACAATGGTGTTGGCAGTAGAGCGAGTACTAGAGGCCTTTAATCAAAAAGGCATTTGGCCATAATCTTTAGGCTAGATACGATTCATAACAAACTAGTTGTTCAATAAATTTTATTTTTCCTTTTGTAATTTCTTGTAATTTTCTTTTAAAAGAAAGATCAATTTTTGTTCTTCTTTGTAATAGTTGAATTGTCTTTTCAGTTAACGTTCTACCTTTTTTATCTCTATCAAAAAGAATTATCAGTCTCTCATATTTTGATACAGAATCCGCAAAGTCAACAATTCCTTTGAATTTATAAAATTCTAAAACTTTACCTGAAAAACCTAATTTCATTAATGCTTGAGAATCTCTTTTTCCTTCAACAATTACTACTGCATCTTTCATTTCGTTTAATTGTAAAATGAATTTTTTTAATTCAATAATTTCCTGTTCTGTCACAATCATAACATGCAATTTGTTTTAACATATTAAGCACTTTTGAAAACAAAACACATGTCTGATGTTTTACTGGTACAAAATACTCGCATTGAGGGTTCTGGATATTTAGGTGAACTTCTCTCTGATGATGGTTTTAACATTACATCTGTCAATGCAAAACATGAATCACTTCCAGAAAATGATCATTCCCTAGTTGTTATTTTGGGAGCTCCTGAAAGTGCTAATGATGATTTACCATATTTTAAAGCAGAACAAGAATTAATCAAAAATTCTGTTGAAAAAAATATTCCTGTACTAGGAATTTGTTTGGGTTCTCAACTAATTGCTAAAACATTTGGTGCTAAAGTATATCCTGGACAAAGAAAGGAAATTGGCTTTTACAATGATTTGAAAATTTCTAATGATTCTCCTCTATTTTCAGGATTCAAAAACCCGTTTACTGTATTTCATTGGCATGGTGATACCTTTGATTTACCTGATGGGGCAGTAAGACTAGCCTCCTCTGAGTATTATGCTAACCAAGCATTTCAATACAAAAGCGCAGTTGGACTACAATTCCATTTAGAGGTAAATGAGTCCATGGTAAATTTCTGGCTTGATAAAACAGAAGCAAAACTGGAAAAAATTCCATATATTGACCCACGAGAAATCCGATCAGAAATTAATGAAAATATTTCAATTGTAAAATCAAATATGAAGAATTTTTACAACAATTTCAAATCATCATTTGATCTTTGACCAAAGTTTAATATATTGAGTTTTGATTTATCGATCGAACGATGTCCGCAGTGAAGAAAATTTTTGAAGAAATTATTGAAACAGATCACAAAGTTATCACTGAAGAATCATCAAAATCTATTCTCAAATCTTATGGTGTTAAAGTTCCACCGTTTGCATTAGCAACATCTGCTGAAGATGCAGTGAAACAAGCAAAAAAAATTGGTTTTCCACTTGTAATGAAAGTAGTATCTCCACAAATCTTACACAAGACTGATGTTGGTGGTGTTAAAGTTGGAATAGATAATGTAGCTGATGTTAAAAAAACATTCAATGACATGTATGGTAGACTATCTAAAAAGAAAGGAGTTAACGTTAAAGGAATTCTTTTGGAGAAAATGGTTCCAAAAGGTGTTGAACTAATTGTAGGTATTCAAAATGATCCACAATTTGGTCCAATGATTATGGCAGGATTAGGTGGAGTAATGACTGAAGTTTTCAAAGATGTTGCATTTAGAATGTTACCAATAACAACTTCTGATGCAAAATCAATGATTAATGAACTCAAAGGTTCAAAACTTCTCAAAGGATTCAGAGGAAGTGCACCAGTTGATCTTAACATGGTTGCAAAAATGTTAGTAGATATTGGAAAATTAGGTGTAGATAATGCCGATTACATTAACAGTATTGACTTTAACCCAGTAATTGTATATCCAAAATCCCACTTTGTAGTTGATGCAAAAATTATTCTAAATAAAGAATTAAGGAAAAATTCAATCTCTAAAGTAAAACCAAACATTACATCTATGGAGACTTTCTTTACTCCAAAGTCTGTTGCACTAGTTGGCGCATCTGCAACTCCTGGTAAAATTGGTAATTCTGTATTAGATGCACTTGGAAAACAAGATTACAAAGGAAAAGTATACCCAATTAATCCTAAACAAAAATCAATTCTTGGAATCAAATGTTATCCATCATTAGAAGAAATTCCTGGAAAAGTTGATCTGGTTGTTGTTTGTATTGATCTTTCAGCATGTGGTCCAATCATGAAGACATGTGCTAAAAAAGGAATTCATAATGTTGTAATTGTTTCTGGTGGCGGTAAAGAGCTTGGTGGTGACAGAGCAAAAATGGAAGCTGAAGTTAAAGAATTATCTATTAAACACAAAATTCGTGTAATTGGTCCTAATTGTATTGGAATGTTTAATGCAGCAAATAGACTTGATTGTGCATTCCAAGGACAAGAAAGAATGGTACGTTCAAAACTTGGCCCTGTTGCATTTTTCTCACAAAGTGGAACCATGGGAATTAGTATGTTAGAATCAGCAGACCTATTTGGTTTATCAAAAATGATCAGTTTCGGTAATCGTTCTGATGTTGATGAAGCAGACATGATATGGTATGCTGCAAATGATCCTCAAACTAAAGTAATTGGATTATACGTTGAAGGATTTGGTGATGGTAGAAAATTCATCAATACTGCTAAACGTGTTATGAAAGAAACAAAGAAACCTATTGTTATTTGGAAGAGTGGAAGAACTGCTGCAGGCGCAAAACAAGCTGCATCACATACTGGTTCACTTGGTGGCTCAAATGCAATGATTATGGGCGCTTTCAAACAAGCAGGAATTATTTCAGTTGACAGTTATCAAGAATTAGTAGGAGTTCTAAAGGCACTAGCTTGGCAACCACCTGCAAAGGGTAATCGTGTTGCAATGACTAGTAATGGTGCTGGTCCAATGATTGGTGGAATTGATCAATTAGAACGATTAGGTCTTACAATAGGAAAATTATCTCCTCCAATCATGAAAAAAGTCAAGGCTCATTTCCCACCAACTGTTCCTATTCATAATGGTAATCCTGCGGATGTAGGTGGTGGTGCAACTGCTGATGATTATAAATTCGTCATTGAACAATTTTTGGCTGAAAAAAATATTGATATTGCTATGCCTTGGTTTGTATTCCAAGATGATCCACTACAAGAAACAATTGTTGGTTTTCTAGATACTCTCTCGAAGAAAAAGAAGAAACCAATTATTGTTGGTGGTAATGGTGGTCCGTATACTGAAAAAATGATTAAATTAATCGAGAAACATAATGTTCCAGTTTACCAAGATCTTAGAACTTGGGTTGCAGCTGCATCTGCATTAGCTCATTGGGGCAAAGTACTCGGAAAATAGATAACATTTAAGTCCTGAACACCTTTGCAAATTAACATGTCACTAGTTACCACATCTACTTCTGATGGCATTTGTACTGTCAAAATAAACAGACCTGACAAACTTAATGCTATGAACATAGATGTTGCAAAAGAACTAATCAAAACTTTTGAAGAACTAAATCATAATGATGATGTCAAAGTTATCATTTTGACTGGTGAAGGAGAAAAGGCATTTTCTGCTGGTGCAGATATTGAATACATGTCAAAAATCTCTGCAGATGAATCAGTTGCATATGCAAAAACTGGTCAACTTGTAACTTCAACTGTTGAATTAGTTAAACAACCAACAATTGCAGCCGTTAATGGATTTGCATTAGGTGGAGGTTGTGAACTTGCAATGTCTTGTGATATCCGAATAGCTGCTGACACAGCTAGAATGGGTCAACCAGAAGTAACAATTGGAATTCCTCCTGGATGGGGTGGAACTCAAAGATTGATGAGAATTGTGGGAATAGCTAAAGCAAAAGAACTTGTTTACACAGGTAAAATGGTTAAAGCAGACGAGGCAAAAGAAATCGGTCTTGTTAACCAAGTAGTGCCTCTTGCATCTTTACAAGAAGAAGCATTGAAAATGGCACAAAAAATTGCTGGAAACTCTACTATGGGTGTTCAAATGTCCAAAGTTGCAATCAACAAAGGACGAAATGCAGATCTTGATACAGGTTTGTCAATTGAACTTCTTGCTTGGAGAAACTGCTTTACACATCCTGATAGAGAAGAACGAATGACTGCATTTGTTAACAAGTCAAAAAAATAGTTATTTCTAATTTCCTTCTTATTTTATTATATTTTTAGAATTGCATCTCTTTAACAGATCGCCAAAAATAACGTCATTTGTGCTCATTTTTTGAATTCATAGTATGCTGTGTGGGAAAAGCTTATTATAATTTGAAATGACATTTTTACTCATAATGGCAACTGAACAAACACAAAAGATGATCACTGTCACAGCAAAAGCAGCTGAGAAAATTACCGAATTCATGAAAGAAGAAGCAGAATCCCCTGAATACCTTAGAGTATATGTTCAAGGTGGAGGTTGTTCTGGATTATCTTATGGTATGGGCTTTGAGAAAGCACCAGAAGAAGATGATATCGTCATGACAGAAAACGGAATCAAACTCTTAGTTGATAGTTATAGTGTTGACCATCTACAAGGTGCAAACGTAGACTATATTGAAAGTTTGATGGGTTCTGGATTCAAAATTAATAATCCAAACGTAACAAAATCATGTTCATGTGGTAGCTCATTTAGCACTGAATAAACAACTAGAATTATTTTCATTTTTAGATTTACTCAGCGTATGCTACGTATTTTGAAATTCTATATTTCTGACCAATATTTTGCGATACCCTCATATATCGCAGGTAGAAATCCCAATTATAATGATAAAGGAGATGAATAGTTTATGCCTCAATCAGGAATTGTCAAATATCACGTTAAACTTTCCTATGAAGTCGATGGACTCGTTGAAAGAGCAGATATAATCGGCGCAATCTTTGGCCAAACAGAAGGACTGTTGGGCCCAGAGATGAATCTGAATGAACTGCAACGAGTTTCTAAAGTAGGACGTATTGAAGTTAATGCGAAATCTACATCTAACACCACTAATGGTGATGCATTGATTCCTATGAGTACTGATATTGATACTTGTGCATTAATTGCTGCAGGTATTGAGAGTATAGACAAAGTAGGTCCATTTGATTGTGCATTCAAATTAGAAGCCATTGACGATGTACGTGCTGCAAAAAAAGATGATATTGTAAAACGTGCAAAAGAAATCAAGCAAAAATGGGCAACTAAAACCGTTAGTGAAGGAGAAAGTATGTTAAATGATGTTCATCAAGGTGACACTGGAAAATTATCAAAATATGGACCATCTAATCTAACTTGTAGTTCTGGTGTTTTTGATTCTAAATGGGTAATTCTAGTTGAAGGAAGAGCAGATGTGATTAATCTTTTGAGAGCAGGATATGATAATGCTTTAGCAATTGAAGGTGCAAAAATTGATGAGTCTATTAAAAAATTATGTAATGAAAAAGATACTGTAGTTGCATTTCTTGATGGTGATAGAGCAGGCGGATTTATTCTTAAAGAATTAAAATCAGTTGTAACACTAGATTATGAAATACAAGCAGACAAAGACGTTGAAGTTGAAGAATTAACTCCTCAAAGAATCGATGAAATTCTTAGTCCTATTGCTACTGAAATTAAAGATGGAAAACCTGCACCAGTTCTCAAAAGCGAAGATGATAAACCACTTGCAGAATTAGCATCAAAGATTTTTACAGATCTTAATGAAACACTTGAAGCAGTTGCATTAGACACTGATAAGAAAGAAATTTTTAAAGTTCCAATTAGCGAAGTTGTTAGTAAACTATCATCCCAATCTGGAATCAAATATCTTATGTTAGATGGAATTATCACTCAGAGACTTTTAGAAGGTGCTAAAAATGCCGGTGTCGAATGTGTTATTGGACATAGAGTTGCAAAACTATCAAACGCTGATGGTTTGAATCTGAAAACATTTAGTGATTTAGGCGTATCTTAAGATTATAGATGACTGAACTTAAAATTCAGCATATTCTAACTCTTTCTTACTTGTTATCTAAAGGAGCAAAACACAACTATGTCACAATCACTACTGACTCCCTTGGAAAAAATATTAAAAAATCTCAACAATCTGCATCTAAACACCTTCTTGAATTAGAACAAAACCAATTCATTGAGAGAATAATTAGTGGACGAAATATTTCTGTAAAAATTACAAGCAAAGGTTTTTCTGAAATGGTAAAACTTTCAACTATTTTACAAAAAAGTTTGAATTCATTTCCTTCTCATGTTGAGATTAAAGGAACTTTGATTTCTGGAATGGGTGAGGGTGCATATTACATGGGATTAAAAGGATACACAAAACAATTCAAATCAAAAATTGGATATGTTCCATTCCCTGGAACTCTAAATGTAAAAATAGATCAAAAAATTCATCAAGAGGCAATCAAACAATTCGTAAATTTGAATGGAATTAACATCAATAGTTTTTCTGATGGCAAGAGAACGTATGGTTGGGTTAAATGCTTCCCTGCAAAAATAAATAATTCTGTTGATTGTAATTTGATTTTACTTGAGCGTACTCATCATGATAATTCTGTAGTTGAATTAATTTCTAAACTTTCTTTGAGAAAATCTGCAAAACTAAAAGAAGGCTCTAAAATTTCTATTAAAATTCCAATAAATTCCTAAATTCCGTGAATAGACTCGCCATATTCTTTTTTGATACTAGAGCTAGAACTTTCAGGAATTGGAGATTCTAATCTTGCAACTTTAGCATCTAGTTCAATTCTTTTACATCCTTCAATAATGAATTTCTCTTGATGTACTTGATCATATCCTAGTGCAATAGTTTGCGGTTTTACGTGATTTACAGTCTTAAACATGTCATCTTCTTGCCCAATTACACAAAGATCTACCATTGTCAGGGAATTTACTAGTTCTTTTCTTTGTTCTTGAGAATGCAATGGCTTTTTCTTTTTCATTTTTACTGCAGTGTTGTCAGTTGCTACAACCACCACCAACACATCACCTAATGCTTTTGCTGCATTTAGCGTTGAGATGTGACCTGGATGAATAATATCAAAAACCCCTCCTGCTAAAACAACATGAAGTGAGTTTCTACCTTTTTGAGTTAATGTACTTCTATCTTCATTTACCAATTGATTTTTTATCAATTCATCAATTTTTGAATTAATTATATTCTCTGAAAGCATACTTTTTTTCTTGATTAGTTCAAATGTTGAACTTTTATCAATTTGACAAGCAAAAATACTTGAAAGAATTATTTTTTCAGTTTGTTCCAATATTTTTTCTATTTCTAGCCCCTCTCTTTAATTCATCGATAATAATCACATTTTTGGATCAAGGCCTTTTGCTAATCTCAATGCATCTACTAATCCATCAGCATACCCTATACTCAAAATTGCAACTTCATCTTGACCATCTTCTAGAAATTTTTCTGCATCTTGGATGTAAAGTTCTGCATTTTCTAAAATAACTTGAAATTCTTTTTGATTCTTGTAAAGTGGAATTATCTCCTCTAGTGCATCTCTGACCATTGGAACATATTTTTCCATCATTTGATTTGATATTTTTTTTGTTTTCTCAGAGTTGTCAAATGGCTCATCTATACATTCACCCAATATTTTCAACGCATCTGATTCTGTAAAGTGCATTCTTCCTGGAATGATTATTGTATGTGGTGGCTTTCCAAACTCTTTGTTTTTGAGGCTAGATATCTTACCTGAAATTATTGTTTGATCTTTGAATCCTATTCTTGATGCAATGATTGCAAAAGTAGATGTACTAATTACATTTCTTTTTTGTCCTTTTTCTGCTTTTACTAAACCATTTAATGCATCATTAGGTTTCAAGAAAAAATCTTTGTCTTGATTATATTCCAAAAGAAGTACTGTATGATTTCCTTCAATAATATTTTTGTAAATTACATAGTATGGAGTTGTAAGTTCCATTTCACTCATTATTGTTGCAATTCTTCCAACTTTGTAATAATGTAAACCGCATTCGCCTATCATTGAGGTAAGTGATGATGCAGCATGGATTGAATGTGTTTTAATTTTCTGTTCAATTGCTCTTGTTCTTAATTCAATGTGAGTGGTTGCAATGTATGGGTCTCCGTAAGATAGTAAAACAACTTTCTTTTTCTTTGCATTTTCTAAAATTTCTTTACCATCTTCCACTAACCATCTTTTTGCAGGTTTGAATTCACCTTTTGATGCATTTTTTATTTTAGTTAAATCTGATTTTCCAATTGGACTGGTAAATTGTTCTAGATATACGATATCTGCTTTTGATAAAACATCTAGTGCTTCATTGGGAATTGATTTGAATCCCGAAATTCCTAAACCTACAAACCACAGCATTATTGCATTTTTTTGTCATGTAGTCTTTTTAAATGCTGTAAAGTTTTCTTCAAAATTTCAATCCCTTTGAGATATTCCTCAATTGAAACTTTTTCATCAATTGTATGTGCTTCGTGTGGATCCCCTGGACCATACGTTACAACAGGGATATTCCATTGATTCCCTAATACATTCATGTCACCTGTCCCAGTTTTTCTAATTAGAGTTGGTCTAGACTTTTCAGCCTCCATGATACCTAGAGTAAATGCTCGAACTAGTGGTGAATTGTGTGCTGCTTCAAATGGTTCTGTTTCATCAAGAATTGAATAAAATGCCTCTACTCCACGTTTTTCTGCAATTTCTTTTACTAGTGTGGCAATTTTCTGCTCAATGGTTTTACAGTTCATGTCTACTGGAATTCTGATATCATATGTTGTCTCACATTCTTTTGGAGTAACATTGTGACTTGTCCCGCCTCTAATTTCAGTCATAGTTGCAGTTAGTAGCATCCCTTTGGTTCTGTCTTCTTGTCCTGCTTCTAATTTTTCTTGTAGTTCCATTGCAAATATTGCTGATTCTTGAATTGCGTTTTTTGAGAGCCATGGTGCACTAGCATGAGAACTATCCTCAACACTAATTTTGAGATTAATTGCTAATCTTCCCTTGTATGCAATTGTAACTTGTTTGATTCCACTTGGTTCTCCAAATACTGCATAATCTACATCCCATTTTTTTTTAACAATGTTTTTGATTCCGATAGCGTTTCCTTCCTCATCTACTGCTCCAACAAAAATTATTGTTCCATTGTTATTTTCAATTGATGCTGCTGCAAATAACATTGCCATTAATGGTGCCTTTGCATCAGATGCCCCACGTCCATAAAGTGAATCTCCTTCTTGTCTAACTTTGACTTTACCTGGAACTACATCCATGTGTCCACATAACATAATTTTCGGTGAACCCGAACCTTTCTTTGCAATTAAATTTCCTACCTCATCAATCTCTATATCTTCAAATCCTAAATCATCACACTTGTCTGCTAAAAATTCTGCCATTGGTTTTTCGCTGAGCGATGGTGTGTACAATCGAAGTGCTTTTTCTAACATCTTTGTTGCAAATTTTGCAGTAACTAAATGAGAGTCCAATTCTTACTTTTCTACCTTTATTGCATAATCAAGCATTAAGGATGGAATATCTACATCACATACTCTAACGGTATTCTTGTATTCTGTTGTATTGTTAACTTCATGAACTACCAATCCTTTCTCATCACTTTCCATCAAATCTACACCTACAATATCTCCTTCAACTGCATTTTTAGCTTTTATGCACATTTCTTCCATCTCTTGAGTGACAGGACATGGTTCTGCTACTCCACCTAGTGCCATGTTTGTTTTCCAGTGTTCTGAAATTCTATAAATTGCTGCAACTATTTTATCGCCTACCATGATTGCTCTGATATCTCTTGGTGGTCTTTTTACAAATTCTTCTAGATAATGTACTTGGTAAATTGGATACATTGTTTCTCTGCTTTCAATTATTCCTTCAGCTGCATCTTTGTCATTTAGTTTTGAAATTAATCTTCCCCAACTACCAACTGTTGGTTTGATAACTTTGGGAAATCCTTGAGATTCTAATGCTTCCAAAGCTGCATCTTTTGAAAAAGCAACAGTTGCATCAGGTGTTGGTACTCCTGCTTTCTTTAGTAACATATGTGTAAATAATTTATTTCCTGCAAACACTCCGGTGTTTAGACAATTGATAACTTTGACACCTAATCCTTCTAGTGCTGCAGTTGAATGTAAATTTCTGTAATAACTTACACATCTTTGAATTACCACTCCATAATCTTCTGGTTTTTTTTCTAAATTAATTGCTAATTTTTTACAATCAACCATCTGTATGTTGATATTATTTTTTTTACCTGCTTCTAGTAGAGCTTTTTCTT
>Ga0257123_1000773_pt1 | contig 22545 bp, 17 predicted proteins | sample SI106_135metaG_FD_190185 | JGI IMG/M metagenome (GOLD analysis project Ga0257123, IMG submission 190185) | Marine microbial communities from Saanich Inlet, British Columbia, Canada - SI106_135 | ecosystem: Environmental > Aquatic > Marine > Inlet | place: Canada: British Columbia | collected...
AATCGCAGACCCCCCTTTGGCTGGCACTGTGCTTGGCCCAAAAAGGCCGTTTTTTTGTATGAATAATCGTGAAACCTCCCATCACCAGAGACATCGCACACCCAAACGGTAGAATGCGGGTTTGCGGGGTGCTATAGCGCACTCGCGGAGGTCTGCGATTTTTTCTGGCTCCTGATTCTGTTGTCAAATGACATAATTATGTCTCAAATTCACTTTTTTGTATGAATTTCTGTCAAGGGGGTGTTTCACCTGTTCATACAAAAATTTGAGAATTCGATTAATTCAAATGGAATCACTTCAATTTTCCTATATATAGATGCCCTGGTCAAGGCGATTGGCAGGTACGAGTGCAGATAGTCTTATGAACTTTTTGTGTACAGAAAGTTTGTTCGCTTCCTAAGCTTTGATAAACACCATTCTGCTTTGAGCTTTTGGTCATGGCGGAGTGAACTTAAGAGCTTTTTTCCAAACCTGGTTCCGATTTCAAATGGAACCTCCAACTGGTTGAAAATGTTTCTGGCCTCGTCTGGAGAAATCAGAAAGATCACTTTTTCAAAGGTATCAACTCGAGAAATCATGCCTTCCGAAATACCTGCCTGAATAATGGCTTCCATATCCCGGCATACGAGATTTTTTTGCAGGACCTTAAAGCATATGGCTTGATGAAACCAGGCTGGTACTCCCAGGATACTCATAGAAACGCCATCCCTGGTAATTCCCTGAAATCCATCAACATCAGAAAATATTTCAGGAAGAAGGCATTCATAAAGAGCCTGCTGAAAATGTGGGTCGTAAACATTGATGGATCTATGCGCCTGAGGTCCAAGACCCAGTCTTAAACTTGAAAAAAGGTAATTGGCAGTAGCAATAAAGTCTCTATATTGATGAAAGTCCATGTTTCCCCCTGAACCCTAACTTCGAAACGAGTTTATTCAGGAGTTATATTGGAGCGGATGAACCCTGAGCTGGGAAGCCGACGCGTTTTAGTAAACGGGTAAACGATTTACAGTTGTTTCGCAGACTTGAACTTGGTTCTAAGGAGCTTTAAACTTGCGGCATGGACCTGAAAGAACGACTGTTAAAATATATGAGATCGCAATCTGCAGGAACACTCGCTGCCAGGTTTTTTAAGAAATATCAGCTTTCTGAAGATGTGCTTGAAGAACGGCCTCAGAGTTTTTGGGCTGTATTTCTAGCTGCCTTGCAGTTTTTGAGTGAAGGTAACCAAACCCGGGTCAACTCTCATGAGCTGAATTCTGAGTATGCTGTAATCCTCGAGCACTTTCATCGATTTCAGAACAAACAAAGTAAAGAATACGGGTATAGGGACTTAAGTCTCTCAGATTTAATCGGCTCACTTCCATGCAGTGTCCGTAAACATGAGTCTACGATTGTAGACCCGGATGAAGTATTCCTCAGTATAACTTTGTACCTTGAGGCCTTTGAATTAAGAGAGTTATCTGAGAATTTTTCGGTTGGCCGGATGGCATTCTTTGAAATTTACCAGGAGATTTCAGATATCTATGATGAGCGAAAACGCTGGTTTGAGCTGAATAATTCAAATATTGAACTTCAAACCAATGGAGATGAGAAGGATAATGAACCTGGGGATGGTCAATCCAATGATGGCCCTGAAAATGGAAGACATAAATCTCAGTCTCATGAGGAGCATTCAGAGCCTCAGCTCCAAAAGGAGGATAGCGCGGATTCTAATAAAGAATCTAGAGATCAAAAGCAAATAATTTATGTTGAACCTTCTATAAACGAATGCCTCGGAGCATTGAGGAACTTAGAAACGCAGTTTAAACTGTATTTGTCTTTTATCAATGGATACATAGCCTCCAATCCGTGCAGTATCCGTCCTTTGAAAAACATAGATACTGCTGACAAAGAATGCTGGGAGCATTCGATTCGTTACCACTTCAAAACAGACCGTAAGATCTATTCTTTCTATAAAGAAAACTTTTTTAAAAAACCCAAATTAGCAGCTCTTGATCTCGACGACGCAAACTCGTGGCTGGTCAGGGAGTGGGAACAGCAGAAGCTAAAAGAGACGAATGAAGACAGTAACGATATATACGATCAATTAAGCCTTGATGATTTGATAATTGAGGGATTCAAGAATGCTAAATCTAGAGATAAAAATGTAAATTCGCAGTTTTTTTCGGAGTTTATAGAACTGTTTGGGTCACATCCTCATGATTCCATAGCATCAGAACTTTGCATAGGGGCAACCGCAGTTGAAAATACGCGTGAATTGTACTTTGTGGAAGCTGGTCTTGAGATTTTAGCCCGGCGTTTTGGCGGCTATTTTTCATATGTTAATGAGTCGCCCAAAGGGTCTGATAGCACCTATGCGAGAATTCATGAATTGAAGCCCATGTGGATGTTCGAGCACTTGGAATCGATTGAATGGAAAAGATTTAATAGCATTCGGAGAGGCTTAGATGAAAGAAAAGAGGTTGATAGTGCGTTACGGGAGGACGTAGATACCTTTGGAGTGAATTCCGAAGAAATTTCAGAATTCATGAAAAGGGTTTATTGCTGTGAGTTTATCAGGCCGGTTTATATTCAGCTTTTGCATAGTAATCTATATCAACTCATAGATAGAAAGTCATCTCTACCATGGCCGGGTTACCTTCAGAAATACTCTGATGAGGATTGGGATGCCGTGAAGAACTGGTTTCCCAATTTTGGGATGAAACCGTTCCAATTACCGGATAAGCAAACAAGAGAGAAGTTCCTGGAAAACTTTAATAGAACGCGAGGCAAACTGCTTCGCTTTCTGAAAGAGAATCGTAACTTGGATGTATGACAGAATTAAATTCTGCCATCAAAAATCAGGGATGATGTTAATATGAAACCAGAGAAGTCCAGCTTGACTCTTTGGAGTGAAATGTGGGCGCAGGACCCGCTTCACTCGCTCGCAATGCTCATCGTGGACCCCGAGCATTTAGACCGCCACCCAAACATTCTTCACCGGCTGATTAAGTTTTATTCTTCTGATCCCGGGCTTCGCTATTTTTCCGATCCTGAAAATTGGGATATTTTTCATGGAGAATGGTTTGAAGAATACGCTTACAACCGCCTGGAGGGTCTCACAGAGCAAGATGCCGCAGCAAGACTTGAGAGGCTCTTTCAGCCCCTCTTTCTACAGCTTTCCGAGCTTGGGAACACCCGGCCGCTCCTGAGAAACTTCGTGGATACTATTGTTAAGATGTGCCCTACATTTGAATTCTGTGCGCTCACCCCGCTTCATCACCTCAGTGAGGAGGAATACCTCCGAGCCCTGGTGCGGCACGACTACGGCAAGTGCCAAAATCACGTTATTGATTTCCTGAGGAACCCTGAGTTTACCAAGAGTACACGTCACCTCCTAGACTTCGGTCACTACTACAGTAAAGGACAATTCCAGCAGGAGCTCAATGAATTTGCGGCGCATAGCTACGTGAAATACTGGCGTCAGGAGTGTCGCGAAAAGGCTGCCAATCTAGATTTTTTTGATCAGTTCGATGAGTTTTTAAGCCTTGAATTTGGTGTGAAAATTAGAGAAAAACCAGATTTAGAACCCGGGCTGCAAAAGACCCATGCTTCCCAGGCTAAACTATTGGAACTACCAATATTCCCTGCAACCATCGCAGCTTCTGAGCAGCTCGGAGATGAAATCGACCTCGGCAGGATCCAGGCTTTCCCAAAAATGAAATATGAAGGCTTCACCCTTCATGCCGCGGTTACCTTACCGCCGTCTGATCGCCTGGTGGTCTTAAGGATTGAACCGCATAAGGGATTCGAATGTTCAGTTCTTTCAGAGAATACCAGTCAAATTAGCAAGGGTGACTACACCTATATCCCCCTACCTGAGGATAGGGACCGGTTAGTTTTCAGGGTGAAAGTCACTTCTGAGCAAGTGGTTGAGATTTTCGAAGACTGTTTACTATATCTTCCTACACAGTCGAACTAAGATTAAGGCCCTTTGCCAAGGAGCATAGATTTTTTTGCGATAAGTCGATACTGGTTAGCGCAACGTTGTGCTGAAAGTATAGATACCAATTTAACAGGGTAGAATCATTCACAATCCCCTGTAGCCTGCTATCCTTCGTCTGCATTTGGTTTTGAATATCATCTTTCCATGTTCGAAAGGAATCCTCATTGAAGCCCGGGATAACCACCCCATCTAAGTCTCTAAGCCTTGTAGAGTCGAGAAGCACTTTGTGGAATTCAAAAGAGGCATTTTTACAGGCCTTTTGCATTTTTGTTTCCCACGCCCGGGTCCATATCTTGAAAGAACGCTCATCATGAGTAAAGCAGGCATCAATTTTTGAAAGAGCATGAACGGTAAGATTACCCCCAATCCTTCTTGAAATTCCAGCCAGGCAATCCCCTAATTCACGGGAAACACTGAACTCTTCAATATTGAGATGTGACGTCCCTTTATAGGCGGGCAGTATAACTACGACCAGGGTCTTCTTATGTGCAAAAGTAAAGAGCTGTAGGTGATCATCATAGAGAGACTGATGAATCTTCTGAAAAGGCCCTGCCCTGGGAAAAAGTAATATGCCGGCCTTCCTGGTTTCTAGTTCTTTTAATCTAGAGAGATCGGACTCAAACTCCTCTGGAATTAAACTGTCAAGCAGCGGGGTAGAATTCTTAATATTCCCATAGGAGCGATATGCAAGATGGGCAAAGAAATCATGGAGAAAAACATTTGATTCATGTTTTTGAGCCTGAATTTCAAAATAACAGCGCATGTATTCAGCCCTGTTTATTGGGAAGATATTTTTATGCATCTCCCTCATGACAGCGGGAAATGAAACTTGGGCAAAATTCAGCCCGGCATTACGACGCAACTGGTTGATTAAGCACTGGTTAAGAAGCGGAAATATCCATGGGGGAACCCGAAATGAAGAGGCGGCACAGAGGTGATTAGCACCGGTAAGTTTAATAGCTAGCTGGCTGCTTAGTTCCTTTTCAAAACAGCTTTTAAGGTGGGAATCATAGTCGTCCGATTCATTGCAGGAATTCAGCCAGATTATACTCGGGTTGGACAGGTTATAGAGCTTATCAAATCCAGGCACCATCGATTCGTGATTCAAGGTGCCATGACCCTGTACGATGATAAAATTACAACTGTCTATTTCATCTTCTTTGACCCTGGCGTTAAGCAATGGATCCTTTAACCCCGCTGTTGACTTTGGAACCGGGTGGAAGGGATCTTGAGGATAGTAAAATTCAAACAACTCACTATTTTCATCACGAAGAAGGCACCAGCGTAAAGGAGCAGCTGCGCTGTGTTCTGAATTTGGCTGTGCAATGGGCAGGTTAACTAAGAAGCCTGTATTTTCTCTTTTAAGGGTTCCGCAAAGAGCACTTGGCTTCTTTGGATTACTAGCCAATAGTTTGGCCCCGGATTCGACGAGACCATAATCACCCGGGCCAACCAGCTGATAGTCTTCCCGGGTTTGAGGAAACAATTGTCTAAGAATTGAAATATCTGCCATTTTTGTTCAATATAACCTCTAAAGATAAGTGCTTCGAAACGATTTTTTGCTCATACACTGCTAAACTTTTCAGAACATTGCTCCATGGAACACTATTTTCCTAATAAAATTCTCGATCAATTTTCTAGGCTCATCAAGGCAAACAATGGGCATTTCTCTTTATGCCCCGGTGAACTCAAAACCTTCTGCATAGAAAACCGTGCTCAAATCCAGGAAATGGAACCGGAGATGGTGCTCGTTTTATTTAGACCTTTCACCCATGAATTGAACTTTAATAATTGGGTTCTATTTGATGCCATGAAGCATTACGAGGAATTATTAGCAGTCAAAGACAGCGAGAGATGCCTGGATCTCTTTAACACCTTTTTCGCAAAGGCTCTGACCGCTTATAAGAATGAACTGGTGAATTTGAACTTTGACGAATGGTTAGAGAAAATCCTGCCTCATCACTGGGATACTCGTTTAATAAGACCTGCCGGTAAAAATCGAGGGACTTTGGCTGCCAAGATTCTCTCCGGTAAGCTTGAAATTAAATGGTCTTCGAAAACCATGGAAAGAGATCAGGACCGGGTCTGGAATCTATTTTTAGATTCACAACAGGGATATCGCGGCTCTGACTTTAAGGAGCTGTATCTTGAAAGCAAGTTAGCCCCTGCAAAACGCTGGACGCTGAATGAACTCATTAAGCTAAAAAGTTCACGGGGGTTCAGATGGTTAAGAGAAAATTCCTGTAAAAGCTCTCTTCAGCTCCTGAAATATTTTGCGGAAAACCTCTCCGGCTATGACTTGCAGCACCTGGTAGATATCTTTGGTAAGGAGCTGATTCTCGCTCTCTTAAATGATTCGATGCTATCGGACATTGATCCCGGGACAGGTCATGACTTTCGTTACCAGGCCAGGTTTATTGTGCAGTCACTAGTTAGAAACCATCCTCTTGATAGGGAGTCATGGGAAGCAGTTTTCCGTTTTAAGGAATGTTACGATTCTGAGCTCGATTTTCCAGGGTTTCTTTCTGCCCCCGATCAAAGCAAGGAGAAGTGGCTGCAATTAGTTGAATCCGTGCAGACTGCTGCCGTGGAAGCTACAGGCGCATCTAAGAAAGTACTGCTTGATTTGTCACGGGTTTGGAAGCTACCTCCCTATATTAGTCTTGACGTTGAAATGCTGCCGGGGATTCCGAGCTTTGAAGGACTTACTGAGGATTTATGCAAGTCTTCCTGGCAATGGAAGGGATGTTTTGTAAAACGGCAAATCAGGGAATTATCAAGTTATAACCCGGGCCGGCTCTTCGAGGTTTATTTTGGAAACTTGATCAGGTTATTTGATGTTAACCCTGTCCTGTGGTCAGTACGCCAGAAAGAAGGAGATAGAGCACAGCTCGAAATTGACCTGGTTTTTAAGAACCACCAAGGTCAGTTCTGTCTTATTGAGCTCAAGGGCGGAAAGTCTTGGTACCTCCAAAGAAGTTTGCCCGACATCACTGACCGGATGCTGAGCCAATCCCGTCGTACCAGCTCAGATGAACTGAAGCTGATATTGATCTGTCCAAATATCATTATTCCTGAAAAGTCTGCCAAGAGGCTAGAGCAAAACGGCATCCATTATTTTGATCTGACCCGCCTGTCAGATTTTGTACTTCAATTTGCGGCCGTATGCGGATTAAAAGTGACACCGCTAGCCGGAAGACTTCATAACATTTTGAAAGTTGCAGCCCTTTCTTATGGCGACCAATACTTATTTGGTTCGCCCTCCTCGCCTTGTGAATCATCCTGGCTGAATTGCGCGGCAGCTGAAATCCCAATTTAATCGAATTTGTCTCCAATTGTTTGTTGGCGCTTGTACAGGTCGTATGAGCGCAAAACAAGGAGAGAGAATCATGACTTTTCAAAATTGTAATCCAACGGCACACTTTAATAAGCGTTTGAGCGACAGAAAACTTCCTTCCCATGCGGTAGATCTTGCCCTTAGATTTGGCAAGAAAATTCATAATAAGGGAGTACTTTTCCGTATCTTGACGGACAGAATCTGTGAGCTCTATCGACTGCCTTCTAGCTATCGGGGAATTACTGTAGTTTCAGACGCACAGTCGGGGACTCTTATCACGGTGTATCGTCACCATGGGAAGTCTTTGAAGTATTTCCGCAAAGGGTTCAAATACGATTGCTCGGCGGGTAGAGCAGGAAAGAATTCAGATCTACTCAAGATCTCAGCAGATATGCAGCTGCTAAGAGCGTAAGAATTAGATCACGGAGCTATTATTCTTATAGAGCTTTTATGTAAGATTCAGCTTCAGCTGATAGGGCAAGCGGAAAGGCAAATGAAGAGAAGGTAGGAGGATCAATGAACAACGATTTACCTCAAAAATCAAAGCCGGATTTATTCCTGATTATTTGCATAATCATCACCGTTCTCTATGTGATTTCTCCAGTTGATGCACTCCCCGATACCATTCCCTTTCTCGGGCAGCTAGACGATCTGCTAGCAGTTGGTATCACTGCAATTATTGGTTATATAAGATCAAGAAAAAGGAAAAGAAAGAGAGAAGAGTTGATTGAGAAGTCAGAAGCCCGGAGGCAGAATCCAGAATATGAATCAACAAAACTACCGGATTAAAATCTGCGACCTTTATGGATTTTAAATTTATACATGCCGCTGACCTGCATCTAGATAGCCCCCTTCGAGGTCTTGCAGTCTATGAAGACTCTTTGCGTGATAAAGTACACCTTGCTTCTCGGGAGGCATTTACTGAGCTGATCAATCACTGTTTGGAAGTTGATGCACAGTTTCTCGTACTTGCCGGAGATATCTTTGACGGTACCTGGCAGGACATGAGCACGGCTCTATTCTTTCTTGGTGAAATCAACAGGCTGGCTGCAAAGAATGCACAGGTTTTTATAGTAAACGGGAACCATGATGCCGAATGTCCGCTCGGTAAGGTTTTGCCATATCCTGACCATGTTCATATTTTCGATCATCGGGAGCCGGAATCCAAAATACTTGAGGATTTAAAGGTCTGCATACATGGGCAGAGTTATGCACAGCGTGATGTGACTGAAAATCTAGCTAAGAATTTTCCTGCCGGGAAGCGCGGCTATTTTAACGTGGGGGTACTGCATACAAATGCTACGGGGGATTACGGAAATCATGCGGACTATGCTCCCTGTTCTAAGGAAGATCTTTTAAAAGCTGGTTATGAATATTGGGCCCTTGGCCATATTCATAAAAAATGGATCGTTCATGAAGACCCCTGGATTGTTTTTCCAGGAAACCTGCAGGGCAGGCATATTAAGGAAACAGGTCCTAAAGGATTTATGGAAATAGAAGTTCTAGACGGCCAGGTAGAGAGCGTAAATTTCAGAGAATTGAATCTCCTCAGTTGGAAAAATATCACGGTGTGCCTACGAGGATTTGATTCCATTACTTCAGCGGCAAATGTCATCCGGGAGAGGCTCAGGGATTCGGCTGACAAGAACATTGTCAGCATTTTTCGCTTAAATCTTGAAGTTGAACGGAGGATGCACGATCAGTATTTATGTTCGCCCCATACTTACCGTGAATACTGCCGATCACTTCTGCTCGAGTTTGGATTTTATCTTGAAAAGCTGAAGGTCAAGGAACTGCCGGCTGAAACAGGTACCGGCCCTTTTGTCCCAGGGGAAGATCATTCCGAATGGCGGGAACTTAGCGAAAGGATTATTCAAGACCCAAAATTCTTAGAAGAAGCGGAAGAAATAGTTTCTACCATGCTAAGAGAGATACCCAGGAGCGGGCTATCGGGAGAGCCTGGCTCGGGGTCGCCTGTGCAGTCCATAGACAGCATAATTGAGAATTCTAGACTTCAGCTTTTCGCCAGATTGAGCAGTCGGGAAATAGATGAAGATTGAAAAGTTCTACCTAAACGCATTTGGACCCTTTACAGAAGAGATCCTTGACTTGAAGCATTCGCCGTTCACCATAATTTACGGCAGGAATGAAGCCGGGAAATCATCGAGCTTGAGGGCGTTGATCAGTTTCTTTTTTGGAATTGAAGAGCGAAGTTCAGACAATTTTATCCATGATCATCGAAAACTAAGAATTGGTGCGGAGTTGGCATATGGGGACGGTACAAATGAAACAGTTTATCGACGCAAGGGACGCACCAAAACCCTCTTAAACGAACAGGACTCTGTGATAGGTTCCGCTGTATTTGAAGAGATCTTCAGGGGACTCCAGCGGGAGGAATTTGAAAACGCCTGGGGCTTGAATCATACAAGACTTAAAACCGGTGCGGACTCCCTTTTAAGTGACGGCGGAGAGCTTGGGTCCGCCTTGCTGTCAGCACGTACGGGTAAAGACATTCATGAGTTGAGATTGAAGTTAAAAGGGTTGGCCTCTGGTATTTACAAGAAGCATAAATCTTCGAAGACGCCGCTCAATAAAGCAATCCAAAAGCAGACCGATCTCATGAAGCAGTTTAGAGCCTCGATCAATCACCAGGGGAAATATGAAAAGCTAGTTCGCGATCTCAAAAAACTTGAAGAAGAGAAAGATGCTAAGTATTTAGAAATGAAAAGGGATCAGGAAGAATTAATCCTTCTGAATAAAGTCAGTGATGTTTTTGCTGACTACCAGCTTTATAAAGCCATGCTGAGCAGTTCAGAGAAATATGCAAAGGTCAGGATACTCAGGGAAGACTTCGGGGTAAGCAAAACGCGTTTATTTGAGCAGAGAAAGGGTTTTAAAGACTTGATTGAACAGCTTGAGAACTCCATTAGTGAGACAGAGTCCGCTATTAAAAGCTGCTTACAAGACAAAACCGTTCTAGAAGAACAAGGTGAGAAGCTAAGTGAGTTTGTACGTCTATTCACCAAGATTTCAGAAGAACCAGAAAAACTAGAACAGGAAAAATCCAAGATAAACAGCCTCCAAAACGAGATAAAGGATTTTCCCGCGCAGATCGGTTTGACCGAGAGCGAAATGATTTCCCTTGCTGAAGAGATCTATCTCTACGGCTTTCCAAATATCAATGTATTGATAGATAGGTGGAAAACGGAACTACTCAATCAGAATTCCCTTAAAACCCGCATTGATGAAGAAAGGGCTGAAGCAAAATCCATTAAAGATCGACTTTCAAAGTTAGTTATTCCAGCTGAATTCAAAAGCCTTGCCCTTGAACTCGAAAGTGCAGCTAAATTGGCAGAAACTGAAGAGTGGTTACTGAAAGAAAATGGTCCGTCCGAACAGGAAAGAAGTTTTCACATAGATCTTTCAGAGTCAGGTCTGCCGCGCTTAACACCCGAGGAATTTCTGCAGCTGCATTTTCCGGCAGAGAAGGTGATAAAAGAGAAGCAGAAAGAGTTGATTCACCTGCAGGAGCTGTTGCGGGATAAAGGCAAGGACCTTAACGGATTAAGGTCTGATATTGAAAATTATGAAAACGAGCAGGGCGCGGAAGAAGAGTTCGAATATGATATTGCCGATCTAAGAATGTCGCGTAAAGCGAGAGACCATGAGTTTACCAGGGCAATTGCTTCACAAGAGTTCAGTAGTTTTGAAAAAAGACTTGAACACGTAGATGAAATCACTGATTATTTGCTCCTTCACATCCAGGCAAAAACCCTCGCTTCCAGCATGGCAGGCAAACTGGAAAGCCGCAGAGCGAGGCTTATTTCAAAATCAGAAGAAATTACCGGGACCAGGGTAAAGTTCAATAGCTTGAACAAGGAATGGGAAGAGTTTTGGTCAGGATTGGAAATTAGAATCCCAGAGCCTAAAGATGCTGACAGTTACATTCTAAGAATTCGCCAGCTGACTCAGCTGGCTCAAAGAGTCCAGGATGAACAAGTTTCCAACTCACGGAGACTTAATCAAATCGATGAGATGACCAATCGGCTCAAGCGATTCCTCCCGGGCTCCCAACAATCGTACACAATGCTTGAAGAAGTTGTATTTCTCTGCAAAGCACTCTATGACGAGTGGGATGAAGAGGTAAATCTAAAGAAATCTCTTGAAAGAGATTTAGACGGTCGAAAAAGTAAGATAGCTAAGCTCGAGCCGCAGCTGAATGAATGCATCATCAAGGTCTCAAAACTTCGCGGTCAATTGGAAGCCCTGCTTGGAAAGCAAATCTGCGAACGAGACCCCCATGAAGTCCTCTTTAGCATTGATATCCTGGAGACGTTTAGAAATACAAAGAAATTGTTAAAGGAGGCTGAAGAGAGCCTTGGAGAAATGCAGGGACAAAGAGAGAAGTGTCAATCGATCATGGCGCTGCTTGTCAGCTCTATTACTAACGCCCCGAATACGGAAATAATTGAGGTTGGAGGTCCTTATTTTAAAAACCTTTTAGAAACTTGTAAGCAGTCCATCACAAGACTTGAAGAAGCAGATAAATCTCTGCAAAAAGACGAGGGTAAGCTAAAAGCTGCCAGAGAAAATAATCAGAAAATTCTGGGGGAATGGGAAACCTTACTCATTGAGGCCGGTGTCAAAGATGAAGCAGAGCTTGGAAGAGTACAACGTCTCTCTTCTGAAGTAAGACAATGGAAGCAAAGTGTAGAAAACTACCGGAATTTATTAGCAACGATAAAGCCTGGAAGCGCATTTGATGAGATTGAGAACTTATTCAATAGCTATACGAAAGAGAAAATAGCGCTGAAAATTGAAAATCTGAATCAGAAGCAGAAGGACCTGGGCGAGGAACGTGATGAACTAATTAAGGGAATGAAAGAATTAGAGGATCAAAAAAGACTTATGGAGGAAAGCTCCAATGCTGCAAAGGATGAATTTCTCATAGAAGAGAACAGCGTAGAGATGTTTACTCTTGCAGAAGATTATATCCATTTCAAAGTGGCTGAGCTTCTCCTTCATAAAATGATCGAAAGCTTTACTAGCGAAAACATGCATCCAATTCTTAAGCTGTCACAACGGTATTTTCGTGATCTCACCCTGGGGGCATATGAAAAATTTGATCTCGAAACGGCAGATGACGGCCGTATTCTCTTGAACTGCGTATCAGCAGACGAGAAATATGTAGACGTAAAGGGTTTAAGCGATGGTACTCGGGACCAGCTTTATTTTGCTCTACGGCTTGGCAGCATTGAGACTGCCCTGAAAGAGCAAAAAGAACCTCTCCCCTTTCTAGCAGATGATATTTTCATTAACTTTGATGATGATCGGACTGCAGCCGGCTTAAGAGCATTAGAAAATCTCTCAAAATCTACCCAGGTGATCCTATGGACACACCATGAAAGGCTTAAGGACCTGGCACCTCAAAACTGCAGAATAATCGATCTTTGACTTCCATCGTCTCAATCATGCTCTGAAAAAGAGAGTGACCAGGGTGATTTTTTTGAAGTTCTATGTTTTTCCTTAAAAATTATACCAGGGTCCGTTAGCTGCCCAGGCTAATTCCCAGTTTTTATCAAATCAGCTCCACTATTAGATTGAGCTGGTTTTGAGATGAGTGATCTGCTTTTTGGCAGGGGTAATTATGACCTGGCTCATTCAGGACAACTTGGAAAGGAAGAGAATCTATGAAATCGAAAAAGTATAAAAACCTACCTGAGATACGTGACCTGGTTCCAATCAATTCTTCTAGAGGGCGCAATCCCTTGCAGGCCTTCCATCAGACTACCGGGAATAGATGGGTTTCCGTGTTATGTGCATTAAATCCGCTTGGACCTATCGCGGAAGCATACGGCAGAACCCTGGCTTATAAATTAGAGGTTAAGCGCCTTGATGTGGAGCTTGAAGGAGTAAAGGGCCATGCTATCGCGGCTCGATACATGATTGATTCGCAGTTGAGACTGAAAATAGAAGAGTTGAACCAGAGACATTCTGGTCTCCGGGCTATTGAGCAATCGATAAATGGTGAATTAAGGACTTTGCAGATTGAACGTGCTGAAGTACTAAAAATGGCCAGGGATACGCATAGAGAGGCACTTCAGGCGGGACTCTCAAATGAAGAGCGTGATTTTCTTTATAAGATGGCAATGGACCTGATTCGGCAGCTGCCTACGTTTGGCGACAGGGCAAGAATGACGCTGCAGAATATGATCAAGGCTCTACCCCCGGTTCCCTCTGTAGCCGGCTTGTTAGAGGAGTAAGTGACTATGTGGTGGTTAATTCCAGCCGGTATCGGCTTAGCGGTTGTATACAGTGTGGTTTCAGAACAAGAAAAGCAGGCTTACCAGCGATGGCAGCAGAAAAAAAATGAAGTAGAAGATCTCCTGGGGGAAGTTCGACTAGAAGTTCATTCGCACCTCTACGAAGCTAGACAGTCGTATAATTTTCAACATTTGCGAGGTCTGCATTCATCCTCAGTAAATGCAGCTGATCAGGCTTACCAATTGTTAAAAGACTCTGGGGAGTCCCTTCACGCAATCAATAAAATGCTTACACAATCAAGAGAGCAGAGATCGAGGTTCAAAGGTAAACTGGAAAGAGCCCACTTAAGGAAAGATTTTATACAGGTCAAAGAATTGAAACATTCTTCATCCAAGCTCAAGGCGTACATAGGTTCCCTCTTTCGAGAAAAAGAAAAAATTAAAAAGCAGAGAAACCGCTTTCGTAAAGAGGTACGCATGCTAAACAGGCGTACTTGTGAATTGAAGGAAACTATACGTGACTACTGTGGTGAACAGGGGGAAAAATGGTATCTTCAAAAGCATGGGAGAAGAGCCCCGAAACAACTGTATATTAATCCACATACATTTAAGGTGGAGTTAAGATAGGTTGCGAAGGTATTGAGCGAAGAGTCATCTCTTAAATCATCTTTTTCTATTCCTCAAAGGCTTGATCAGCCATCTACTGAGATCAGGAATTTTTTCCTAAATATTTTTGATGTTCCTCCTTGTACTGCACAACTAGAAGACGAGGTTTTTTGGATTGTCAGGGATTTGCAGTCAAACTCTATCATTGGGGCAATTGCGGCCGTTTTCCAGCGTTACGGACAGTCTGATTACCAGGAATGCTATACCCTGCAGGTAGGAATAAGTTCTGAATGCCGCGGCCAAGAAATCGGCAGTTCTTTGCTCAAAGCTATGGAGCAGGAGGCGAGACAAAGAGAGTGTATCCAGGTCCGAATGAGAACTTTTCAGGACTGGAATTTGGTTTTAGATCTGATCGAAAAGCACGGTTGGCTCCGAAGTAAGGCTCGTCCGAGTGAGCGTTATAATTTTGTTGAAGAAGACTGGATCCTTCCCCTTCCCAAAAGACCTATTCAGGTTATCCTCGTCGGTGCAAATCCCAATGGCCGAGGTGGTGAGTGGGCAAAAGCAATCGAACGGCAGTCACAGTTGGCGAGCTTAACCGGGGTTGTAGACTGCAGTCAGGAGAGTTTGAAGCATTGGGAGGCAAAGGGGCTGCCGGCTGCAGCTGACATAGACGACCTTTTAGAAAAATTAGACACAAAACCCGATGCGGCGGTGCTTGCACTCCCCCATTCAGAATATTCGCGTGCACGGGAAGCATGCTTTAGGCACAAGCTTGCCATGCTGCATGAAAAACCCCTTGGTACCAGCCTTCAAGAACTTATTGAGCTCAAGGAAAAATTGGAAACCACCCCGGTTCCTCTCATTGTTGGAGTACAGAGAAGGGCACACCCGGCATACATTTATCTACACCATATCGTAACTGAAAAAATGAATGATAGGCTGCCCGAAACAGTATATGTCCGTCTTGCGCTTGGTCATTCACCTTCTCCTTCACCTCCAAAGGAACAGGACTTACAGGGAGCAGGTAAGCGTTGGCGGGATGACCCGCGTCAGGCCAGGGGCGGTGGGCTAATTGACCTGGGCTATCATGCGATTGACCTGGTTCATTTCATTTTGGACTCCCCTCTTGATGTCACTTTCTGTAGTTTATGGAAAGGAGACTCACCAGCATTTTCTGATGAAATAGATGATCGGGCCGTCATCGTTGGAAGATGCGGTTCTGCGTGGGTACGAATCGACGTAGATCGGTTTGGCGCTTCTAAAGAGGAGTATATGATTCTTAATTTTCCAAATATGCAGATTCGGGCCACGCGGGATAGTGTCGAGGTTGACGGTAAGGAGCAGTATAGCTGTAAGAAGAGCTGGATAAAGGCCGAAGAGGGAGTGGTAGCAAGATTAGCTATTGCACCTGGCGAGCCTGATTCTCTTGAATTCTGGAATTATTACGCGGTCATGCGTGTAATCGAATCCGCTAAAGGTTTAGCCGCGAAGGCCGGATTTAAGCGCGAGGATTTTGAGAATGAATGAGGAGCAGTTTTTTACAACTCTTGAGAAGCTTAGATTATCGCAGGCAGGAAAGGGAGTAAGACAGTCCTTAAATACCGACCCTGAGCCCCTCTGGCTTCAAGATTTACTGGCATATTCAAGCCCCCTCACGCCTAAGAATTGGAAACCGGTCGGTGAAACGGCTATCAGTAAGCTAATCTTGGCCTGGAAATCATACTTCAATGCAGATTATGCTGCAGGAGCACGAACATTTCTAAAATTTACACAAGAACCAAATTCATGGACAAGAGCCTGGGCTATCATAGGGCTCGCGAAGTGTTTGACAGATTCTTTGCAGTTTAAAAATGCGGCAGACTGGTTACTGATTGCCTGCGCCATTGGCAGGCGCTCGGAACATAAGGATCTAATGGCACGAGCATTTGGTGCAATTGGTGAAGTACTGCTGAGATCTGGTTTACCGCAGCGTGCTTTAGATGCGTTTTTATTTGATGAACAACTTCTGCCCTATGGTGATCGTTACAAGGGGCGCGTGATGTGCTACAAGGCACATGCTTATTCAAGAATAAGCGGTGCTGTGGATACGGCTAATTACGCCTACCAGCTGGCTGCACATATCCCCGGTGAGAAAACGAGCGGGTATGCTCTTGGGGGCCTTGCCCTGCTAGGAGTTAATAGCGGCCGCAAGCAGCTGCTGAAGGAAGCAACTGCGGGGCCAATAGAGCCAGGTAAGCACCCTGGAGCAGGCTGGATCACAACAGCGCAGGCCTATCAGAAGTTTCAGGACGGAGAAAACCCCCGGGAGTACCTGAAATCAGCTTATGATTCTTTTCCAGAAGTCCATCGTCTAGAACGTCGATGGTTGATTTCATTTTCTATCGCACTTGGTTATCCCCTGCACGAGGTACCGGGAGATGCCCTAAACCTTAGTCTTGACGTACCGGGTCCAGCAGATCATCGAGACTGCCGGCACATTACCAGGTTTGAAGAATCCTTCGTGCACGGGGAACTCATAGACTATATGATAGATGATGATCTCTTCAGTTCAAATGATCATTCCACCTGCTGGAAACAAAGAGAAGTGTTTATGCCTTGAAGAATAGAAACTGGCTGAGGGGCGGCTGAAACAATCTTGCAGCCTTGTTTTAAAGGATGTTTGCTATAGATCCATTTTGATTTCAGGAATGACCCCCGAAGATTGAACCTGCTGTTGCATTAATCATTGACCCGGTAATGCAGGAGGATTCTTCTGAGAGGAGAAAATGGATGATGCTTGCGATTTCAACTGGTGTTGTTAATCGTTTAAGAAAAGTGTTCGCAGCGATCTTCTTTCTTTTTTCCTCCGTCCAATCCTCTGTCATGCCCGTGATGGTAGGTCCGGGTAAGACCGTATTTACGCGTATGTTGAATTCCCCAAGGGTGCTGGCGAGACTGACCCCAAGACCATGCAGTGCCGACTTGCTAGCCGAATAGGCTGCCTTTTTTGCACCTATGACGCCTACGGGTGAACCAACCAACACAATACTTCCCCTTTTCTTTTGCTTGAAAATAGGAACCACCATCTTACAGATGCGGTAGGCTGCATCTACATTGACCTCGAACGAGCTTCGCCAATCCTCTTCGCTAAGGTCTTCAATTTGACGAGCACCCATAGAGACCCCCGCGAGGTGAACGAACCCCTCGAGATTCGATACATCCTTGATGATCCGCTCCAAATCTACAAAGGAATCCGCCTGGTTAAAATTGCAGGGAACAATATGAGCCTGCTGAGGGTAGGCATCCTTTAGTTCATCTAGTTTGGCATCATCTTTAGACACAGCAAGAATTTTGTACTCTTTCTCTATCAAAAGGTGAGCGAGTTCTAGGCCCATTCCGCCAATTCCGGTTACTAGTATCGTGGACATTCCTTCCCTACCCTTCACGTATGAATTTGATTTAAACACGAGCTCCCGAGTTCATGCCCCCGACTCGCCTATGAGTGACTTCAGTCACCAATTTTAAGTAAGTAATTCCCGGCTCATAATCACTTAACTGATTTTAAACCAATTGGGCTCAATTCCCAATTTAGGAATTGTGAGATTCAGTAAAAGGAAGGTACCTATTGAAAGGAGAAGAGCTATGAACATCTATAAGGATCTTGCTAAAGCCGTAGGGCTAATTTTGTTTAAGGGATTGTTAGATCAAATTTTCGATGATGACAAAAGTAAAGGAGGACACAAAGGTTCTAAACGCAGCAATGGAAGAAAAAGGAGGAAGTAAAAATGCAGTACTTAGAACCGTAAGGGCATCAGCGGTCTTCATGATTAGCTGTTGTCCTTTTTTATATTTCCCAATTCTGATTATGCCTGCGTGCGCAGCTCGTGTGTGGTGCGCAGCTTAGCGATTAAGGCTCAAGTTATTATGATGGTGAATACATTTGACGGAATCGAATTCATTTACTGTCCACCGGGTTCTTTCCTAATGGGCTCCGGTTGTCGTAGCTCAGATAAGGATGAACGCCCTGCTCTTGAAGTAGAGATTACCCGTGGGTTCTGGCTGTCAAAGTACCCGGTAACAAACGCACAATGGTACGAAATAATGAGAGGATTTCCGATCCACACTCATATTTGGGAAGTAATCAATCGGATCAGTGACCCGGTCAGCTTCACGAATATGTCATGTTTGGATAAGGAAGAAATTGTGTCTATTGCAGCAAGCTATCTAGCTATCCAGAAATCCCAGAAAGAAGGTAAGCTGCCAAAATTGAGTGTGCTTGAGCCATATGAGATTCTTCCTAATACCCCCGTCACATACCTGAGTTGGTACGATGCTATGGCTTGTATCTTTAAACTAAATGAGACTTTGGGGTATGAAGCGCGAGATTATTTTGGACGATCTTCAGATGCCAACAGGTTTTTGAAGATTTGGGAAAAAAATCCCCGCAGTAGTTTTATAGATAGTTTCAAAAAGGTTGAAGCAGCTATAGAGGGTGAACTGCTCATGACTCTGGCTGAGAATTCGGAAGAAAGACTCGATCTTTGGCCTCCTGGCACCTACCGCCTTCCAACGGAAGCTGAATGGGAGTATGCCTGTCGGGCGGGTACTTCAACCCCATGGTATTGGGGAGAAGGGCAATCATTGGTTGGAGAATTTGCCTGGTATGATGAAAATTCGGGCTCGAACCCACGAGAAGTGGGATTGAAAAAACCCAATTCATGGGGTTTTTATGATATGGCTGGAAATGTCTGGGAATGGGTACTAGATGTTTATGAACGTGACATGTACGGAGGCGGGTTTATTGGCTTTTCATTGGAGCAGGTAAACGAAGAAGTCATTGGGAAGACAAAGATGTTCGGTGGGCCACAGATGAAGACTCCGGGACCAGAGAAAGATCCGGTTTATTTCAGTAAAAACAAAGATTATTACTTTTTCAATCGGAGAGTTCGCAGAGGTGGGTGTGTTAGAAGTCCCAGTCGAGCTATGAGGTCCACAAATCGACGGTGGAAAGAGCCCCAATTTCGGACAAGGTACAACGGTCTGCGGCTTTTACGAACGGTTTGAATAGAAAATCGGAGACACGATCATCATTGACTGGTACTTTGAACGACACCGACGCTGCTAAGAAGCTGTGTAATTGCATCAATGATTTCACCAAGAGTCTTTGCTGAATGGATGCCAGATAAAATTGGACATTCTTCGTCTGAATCCCAGGTCACATCCAAACCAAAAGAATTTGATAGATCCTCGAGATATGACCAGGCTAAAACATCGCATACAGATAATCCTGTGCTGAGGTCGATTTTAAAAAACTCCCATGATTCGTACGGAATCTTTGACATTCTCTTTTCTGCATCTAATCCAAGTTCGTCATAGACTTTTGTTTCCAAATTGAGCCCTTCTACCCCCAGGTTAAAATACCAGGAGGTAAATTGATAAATGTGTTCTCGAATTTGACCGGGCTCTAAAGATTTGCCTGCGATCTCCAAAACCGGGCAAGCTGAAGGACCAGCATTGCTAAAGGTAGCTTTAGATTTATCAAGCCAGGGTTGGGGCTCTGTTGGTTTTGATATTTTTATTTTCATATAAGCCCCAATAATAAGGAAATTAAGTCATCCCGCTACTTGATCGCGGGATCCATACTCCTGCCGTGATAGCAGGATCAAACTTATTCTAACTCCTGGCTTCTGTCTCCTCAATTCTGTGCCCACAGGGCACCCCGTTTCCATCCCCTACGGGGAATACGACCATCGTCACGGAGGTCAAAATGAAAAAGCTCCAATTCTTAGGTTTCCATCCCCTACGGGGAATACGACCATCGTCACGTTTCGTAATATGATCGCGGATAGTTTGATATTCACGTTTCCATCCCCTACGGGGAATACGACCATCGTCACAAAAAGAGGGTGTTCGTAAAGCACCACCTTCTCGGGTTTCCATCCCCTACGGGGAATACGACCATCGTCACGGGGCCGATCTCTGTCATTTCTAATCTACCACCCTATCTAGTTTCCATCCCCTACGGGGAATACGACCATCGTCACACAATGACATCCTTGGATTCACAATAGACTTCCGAGGTTTCCATCCCCTACGGGGAATATGACCTTCGTCACTCTCGTTTCGCTAAGTTACGGGACCGCAACAAGAAGCGGTTTCCATCCCCTACGGGGAATATGACCTTCGTCACGTACGAATGTATGAAGAGTGAAGAGCGGTTGAGTACAGTTTCCATCCCCTACGGGGAATATGACCTTCGTCACGGAGAAATGGGAAGCGGATATTATGAGGCAGACCAAGTTTCCATCCCCTACGGGGAATATGACCTTCGTCACATGTTTACCATCATAAAGCCTTCGTGGAGGCTATAACCGTTTCCATCCCCTACGGGGAATATGACCTTCGTCACTTGCTGTCATAAAGGATTCGTACTGTATACAGTGCGGAGGTTTCCATCCCCTACGGGGAATATGACCTTCGTCACTTTTGTCCTCCGAGATTTAATCGGGGGGCGTTGACCGTTTCCATCCCCTACGGGGAATATGACCTTCGTCACCAAGCAAAACAGGTCAACGAGCAGTATGCAGTTTCAAGTTTCCATCCCCTACGGGGAATATGACCTTCGTCACTGGACGTGGGTTTTGTACGGGCCAGTAATAAATTTGTTTCCATCCCCTACGGGGAATACGACCATCGTCACATGTTCTTTAATACTAGCTCTATTAAGGAGTTCGGAAGTTTCCATCCCCTACGGGGAATACGACCATCGTCACCTGGGAAAACAGGGGCACTATCCCTCATCCCTATCTTGTTTCCATCCCCTACGGGGAATACGACCATCGTCACACCACAAACTACAACGACATCCTGGGATTCACAATCGGTTTCCATCCCCTACGGGGAATACGACCATCGTCACATGCCCGTGACGCCTGGAGGGCGGTAGCTACCCTGAAGGTTTCCATCCCCTACGGGGAATACGACCATCGTCACTGAGGCATCGTGGGAGAGGAAACCCGCACGCCGCAACTGTTTCCATCCCCTACGGGGAATACGACCATCGTCACGGAAACATTCATCCGGAAATCAAAAAAGATAGAGTTAGTTTCCATCCCCTACGGGGAATACGACCATCGTCACCGGGTATCCTTACGAGATACCCATAGGGCCAGCTAGTTTCCATCCCCTACGGGGAATACGACCATCGTCACGATCTTTCTTTCCTTCTTTTTTCCCCCGTGGCTCAGGAGTTTCCATCCCCTACGGGGAATACGACCATCGTCACATGGCATGATAAATATCATCAAATCAAGAATCACAAGGTTTCCATCCCCTACGGGGAATACGACCATCGTCACCGGAAAGACAAATCTACATAGGAGCCCGTGGAGAGATAGTAGTTTCCATCCCCTACGGGGAATACGACCATCGTCACCTCAGACCAAGACTTGCTAGACCTGATGGCACAATTCAAGTTTCCATCCCCTACGGGGAATACGACCATCGTCACGTCTACCTTGTCGCTGGGAATTGGGAACATGCAGTGGCGTTTCCATCCCCTACGGGGAATACGACCATCGTCACCCAAATTCGCAAAGAGGTCGTCATGATTGGAAAGCAGTTTCCATCCCCTACGGGGAATACGACCATCGTCACGCTTGCCTCAGGACTGGAGACATCAATTCCGTAGAGCCGTTTCCATCCCCTACGGGGAATACGACCATCGTCACCTATGTAGAAAAGGGGGAGAATGAGGTTGACTACGTTTCCATCCCCTACGGGGAATACGACCATCGTCACAATCATAAACCTTAAGACCCTAGTTTTAGATGGATTCGTTTCCATCCCCTACGGGGAATACGACCATCGTCACTCATAGGGGGTTTAATCTTCTTCGCATGGGTCAATGGGTTTCCATCCCCTACGGGGAATACGACCATCGTCACATGAGGGATATTCTGAGCCGGTCATTATGAGCTATAGGTTTCCATCCCCTACGGGGAATACGACCATCGTCACCCGAGCACGTGGTAAATTCGCCCGGTCGAAGATCGACGTTTCCATCCCCTACGGGGAATACGACCATCGTCACCTAGACTCTCTCCAGACCTAAGCAAGTCTTTAAACTGGTTTCCATCCCCTACGGGGAATACGACCATCGTCACCCTACCCTATTTTTGGCTGCTCTACAAGCGGGTTTGAGACCCCAAAATCGCAGACCCCCCTCTGGCTGGCACTGTGCTTGGTCCAAAAATGCCGTTTTTTTGTATGAATAATCGTGAAACCTCCCATCACCAGAGACATCGCACACCCAAGCGGTAGAATGCGGGTTTGCGGGGTGCTATAGCGCACTCGCGGAGGTCTGCGATTTT
>Ga0257123_1000783_pt1 | contig 22258 bp, 19 predicted proteins | sample SI106_135metaG_FD_190185 | JGI IMG/M metagenome (GOLD analysis project Ga0257123, IMG submission 190185) | Marine microbial communities from Saanich Inlet, British Columbia, Canada - SI106_135 | ecosystem: Environmental > Aquatic > Marine > Inlet | place: Canada: British Columbia | collected...
ACATGCTTAAGTTGTCATGACCCAATTATTTTATATGTCAAAAATATTTTGAATTTTAGGTTGATTAAGTACATGGTTAAAAATTAACTGCGCTTTTTCTTCAAATTCACGCTTTGCTTCTTTTGGTGAAAATTGCATCCAATAATTAATCTTTTGTTCGAGTTCTGCAGGAGAAATTAGAATTTCAGCTTCTCGTAACAACGAAATAAACTTAATTGCATTTTCACTTTCTGGATGTAATTCATAACTATCTAACACAAGAAATGGTCTCTTTGACAAAATTCTAGCATACAAAAATGAATTACCAATCCTATCATAAATAATAAGTTTAGCCCTCTCATGTTGTCTGTACCCCGTGCCGTACTGTATATTATTATGATTAAATTTAGGCCCGTTTGGATGAACGCAAACAATAGACTTTGTTTTGTACTTAATATCAATATTCTTCCGTATTTTTAAATAGAAACCTATTGACTTGTTATCTTGTTTATCGGAAAGCACGATAATTACACTATTATCAATCCTTGCGAATAGTTTGTTTCTATATCTGGTAGGATAAACATTATTGTCACCAGTTCCCCAGTAATACATAGCATGAGAGCCTTCGTGCTCTATATGATGGGCTAGATGTTTTTTGTTTAACCCGTAGCCACCTCCATGTTGAACATAAACTAACTTACTATTATTATTCTTTACCAAAAATGACAGTAATGGATCATCCATAATTCCTGCTAAACTAGTAACCACTGTATCTATTTTTTTAATATTAGATATCTTGTGTGCTGTGAATTTTGCATATGCTTCAAGATGACTGGTAGGAAATAAATGAGTCAAATACTTAACTAATCTCGAATCTAGGTCCATATTTCGCAGATTATTGGAGAATATTTTCCTTAAGTCTTCATCTTTTCCCTCTTTATGACTAAAGAATAAATTAGTCAGGTTTGGAATAGTAAAACTAGCATATCTCAAATGTGCACAATAGTGAATTATATTACTAGCATGCTGCATCTTACGCCTAAGAAAAATCAAATGTTTTATTTTTATCAATAAAGCCCTTATTGCAATTAAAAAGTATCTAATTTTTTCTGACAATGGTTGTCTTCGTCTAATTTTAGACCTTTTTGCAATCTCGCCACTCCAAATATCTATCATTCTAGAATAGGTTAGATCCTCATAATTACTAATTTTTACTGATGTTGAGTGGTCCGAATCTGGCATACTCTGAAATAATGCGAATATAAACAGTTTTTCTTCATTACCAACAAATACTTGTTCTGTTTCTTTTAAACCTAATGTGGCTACTACAGCTCTGCGCAGTTTTTCTGATATTATGTCAAGTTCATGATTAGTGGGCAACATTTTTAAAGAGTCGAGATAGAAAAATTGAATGGTTTAATTTGAATTGTTTTTTTCACAGTATCATCCATTTCCTGAATAGAGAAAAATATTCTAGAAAGTGCTCTATCATCAAATAGAATGTTCTGCAACATAGGCATTGCTGCGCATTCACCTGGATCCCATTGTAAATTAACACTCTTCCCATTGTTTCTAATTTGGATTTTGCCGGTGGTTGCCCCCAAACCCCTTGATGAAGAAACAAGAGTTGATGCTGGTTTCGTATGATTAAATTCACCACTAAAATTGAAGATTTCATTATTTTCTCCGCCATTAGAACACAATAGTTTTGTGTTTTTATGGCTAAATTGATTCAATAAAGTCATAACTCCGAGTCTAACACTGCCAACAACCTTGTCCCAATTTGAAAAACTGTAGCTCAATGAAATTCTCTCATCGTTCGCTGAAATTCTGATGACTTTATTGATACTTCCAAGAGAGGTTACAATTTCCGCATGAATTTCAATATCTCCATTATCTTTTAAAAAGAAAAATGGAGTAACTTTTTCAAGATCTGTAATTCGTCTTCTTTGCACTGGCAATTCAATTACTACACCCCCACTGTAATAATCTGCACCTAAAGAGATACATGGGAAATATCCATGTGGCATTATACCAATACATGGCTCCATATCATGCGAAGCAAAAGCAAGATTCTGTATCGATAAACCTCTTCTTAAATTTAATTTCAGTTTTATATTTTGAGTAGATATAGATAGCAAAATACCCTCTTCATCCAAAGCTATCGTAGCACCTCCATACTGACCAATAGCACTTTTCAAGGAATCATACTGCCCATCCACCTCAGGGACATTACCAAAAACACTATCAATACCTTGTTGATTTAATAGTACACTCAGCTTGTTCTTTGCTTTATCCCATCTTTTATCAGTAATGTGTGTGCGTAAATCACTTGCCCATAATTCACACAACTCTCGCCAATCATTATGATTATCATTTTTAGATTTGGTCAGATGTTTTTCAATACGATGACACATCGTATTAAGCCAGAGATCATCTCTTCCTGTAACCGCCCATCTTGCAATGTTGTATTTTCCCTGTTTTTTTACGGGTATTGGGTAAGCCGCATTGACAAGTTTTGACACAAACTTATCTTTTTCTTTATTACTAATTTCTAACGCTTGCGTTGGCGAAACAAACTCAATTTCTGTTTTAGAGGTAATAGACTTGAGAAGCCTCTCAATCCTATTCCACTCACCTTCATGATGTGTTGGTCGTTCCTCGCTAAATCGACCTGGACGATAATCAAAAACTTCAGCATCATTGCAATAAATAGGGAGAGTCAGTTCACCATCATCAATACGATTCTTAAGATAGCCCAAATAATCATTAATTGATATATCGCCATGTGCAAAATGTTGAACTTTTTGAAATAGAATTGAATCAGACCATAAAACAGGAATTACAGCGCCATCAACCCCTTTCGCATGGGTTGGCATTTTATTAGATGTTGAATTGCTAGAGTATAATGCCAATTTAATATTATCACGATCCATAATAAACCCTTTATAACCAAATTGGCTATACAAATCTACCAGGCTACTTGAGAATGCCATTTCATTTACCAGAACAATTTTCGGTCTACAATCAAGAATTTTTTTATAAGCATCTATACCTAATTTCTGATTCCATTCGTTTACTTTATATGGAACTAATGGTCCAATTATTTGGCAATAACCACTGCCAATGAGTTCACAGCTATTAGAATTTAATAATGTTTTAAAACGTTCAATCCAAGAATTATCAATCCGTTCAATCTGTCTTAAAGTCCAGCCCGTTAATTCAATCCCAATCGGCACTCCAGTTTCCTCAATCAGATCGAGCAATGGGTGGTAGCAAGTTCGAATAACATCTGCCCATGCCTCTTCCTCAATAGATGAAAAAGCTAGATTAAGATGAAAAACTAAATATCCTTTTGGTTTCATTTAAGCCCTATTAAAGAATAAATTTCTTTAGAAAGATTTTTTGCACCATTAACTGACATTTTCTTTAACGCATTCATAGAGTATTCTTTTGAAAGTTCGTCATTATTCATAAGTTCAATAAGGCCATTAATAGCAAGTTTAGAATTGTTTACAGCCATAGCAACACCTTCTTCTGATAAAGCATCCAGCTCATTATTGTCTTTATTACTATAAGGTGAAAAAACAACTGCAGGGATGCCATATTGCAATACTTCAAAAAATGATACGCCAAATACTGTCATTACATAATCACTTTGCACTATTAACTCATCTAACTGCTCAGGTGCATTGTGAACAACCCAATTTAATCGGCACTCCTTTGGTAAATTTGGTGCACTAGAAAACGGTCCTTTAACCCAATGCAACTCAATATTCTTATCTAATAATTCATCTAATTGAGCAGGAAGGGTTCTCCCTAAATTAGAAATATCACTCCCACCAGTTAAGATTAATACTTTCACTCCAGGGGTCCAGTCATTATGCTGGAGTCGTTTCTGGATCAGGAAACTATCCCATCCTGACTTTAATACACTAGTGCAGTTAGTATATTTATTACAATCAAAATTAAATGATGGGATCCAAACAAGATCTAAAATATTGCAATACTCAATTAAAGAGTCGATACTAATTAGACAAATATTACGCCGCTTCAATTGTATAAATAATTCATCAAGGTTGTCAATATTATGCTTTGGATAAAGATCAAATATTAATGCACCAAAATTATTCATCTCTAAAATATTTTCAATCGTAGAAACTAAGTCATCTGTGAGTGAAAAAGCATGGACATTAAAATTAGCCAACTCTTTTTTTTTAATAAAATCGCCAAATATCAAGAACTCTGGAATAACATTATTATCTTTTCTTAATGTGTCCGCCAATGCCAATAATCTAGATAAATGCCCGATCCCAATTTCAGAACTCACATGACATACAAGTAAGGCGTTAAACATTCTTTATTTCTATTAAGATGAGAAGGTATTTCGGATTGCTTTAAATGGTCGTAAGCCGTCTGATGGATCTGTACGCCATAAACGATCAGGCATTTCAGAAGGAACTGGTTTTTTAACACCATCGCCATCAGCACCTTCAGCGTGTCGAACTTGTTTAATTACTGATCCTATTTGATCTGGTAGCCAGCAGTGGCCTGTACTAAACTCCTCCCCCTTGCCTTCTAAGTCTAAATGAAATTCAATAACTTTTGCACCCCATTTATGTATCGCACGGTGAATAACTCCTGGATCAACTGTATGATCTGACCAGCCAACCTCACAATTAATTGACTTACGAATAGCTTCTATAGCTGATAAATTTGCCTCTTTGTAAGGTGTTGGGTAAGCAGATGTACAATGCAATACAGTCGGCTCACAATTTTTATTTCTTAGAACCTCTACAGCGTGTTCTATCTCATCTAAATTAGCCATTCCAGTTGAGATAATAACAGGCTTTCCAGTATTGGCACAAGCAACAAGCAAATCATCCCATAGTAATTCATAAGAAGCCACTTTGTAAAAATCAACATAAGGTTCTAATTCTTTAACTGCATCAAGATAAAACGGTGTACAACCAAACTGAATTTTTTTTTCTTTACAGCGATCAGACAATAAGGGTAAGAATTCTAAAGACAACTCCCACTGCTTTCTATCTCTATGTTGTTTTGAGTTTTCTAAGATCTCTGGCGCAAATAACTTCTCAATCTTGAATAATTGAAACTTAACCGCATCACAACCCACTTTTGATGCAGAATCAATAAATTCTATTGCTCTATTAATATCTCTAGAATGATTGCTTGATACTTCTGCTATAAAAAAACTCATATTAAATTAATTATTTTATTTTTTGAACAACCCAAAAAATTCCATTACCGCCCAGGTGAAATTTTATAATTATAAAATTCAACAGTTTGTACACAAAGATACGCTTGATAATAGTTAAAAGTCGATAAAATCTTAATAAAACTCTCTTGAGAGGCTCACTTCTCACCCTAGATATTATGTTATTCAATTTTTTTCTAATTCCAAAATTAATGCTCGGACTTGCATATCTAGGTATAGTTCCTAAAAATAAAATTTTAAATCCATTGCGTTCCAACATCATTCTTAAATTGTTATTATTAAAATAATTAATATGCTCAGGTGGAACAATATTATACCAATTTTTACCTCTTAATTTTGCATACCAGCCACCCATATTTGGAACACTTCCAGCATAAATTCCATAATTATTTAAACAGTCTCGGATTGCTTTAACTTGATCGCCTGGCTCCAAAGTATGCTCTAAAACCATCCACTGTGTAACAAGATCAAATCTATCTTTGATATCATAAACAGTGCCAATTTCTAAATCTAATCCCAACTTATCTTTTCCGTAAGTGATGCTTTCAGAATCCAAATCAATTCCTTTTGCGGAATACCCCCCCACCCAGAGCTGCAGAATAAACCATTTGCCCATAACCGCAACCAACATCAAGAAGTCTTACCGGTATTTTTTGACCTTGTGCTAGGTCAGCGATTCTTTCAATATCTATAAGCCTAGCGCTCATATCTTCAAACACACTTTCATTTGTTTTAATAAAATCTGAAGAATTGCTAAATTCAAAAATATTTGTTTTTGTTCTTCCGTTGTACTTTGTTGTATAGAATAAAGTCAAATCTTCAGATGTTGGCATTGGAGACAATGTAGAAAATTTACAGAATTTACATTCTATAATTGAATATTTATTATCATCTTCACCCACTATATCACTATATTTTTCAACAAAGTTATTGTTATCACAACATGGACATTTCATATTTCCCCTTCTTTTTTAATTTCTATATTCAGCATGTCTAACATTTTATTAACTCTAGAAATAGACTCAACCCTGTCCCTGCCTTCAGCCATGGCATACCCAAATCTATCGGGATGCGTCTTAACAACTGGCTGCTTATCACCTACTTTTCTAAAAAATCCATATTTAATAAAACCTGGATATTTTTTAATTTTATCCTCCCCTTTTATAGATTTAATTTCTCCTGCTTTGGGAAACCAGTATCTAATAGAAGTAGATTTATTACATTTTGGGCTAAGCATCTCTTGTGTGACGCTCATGCCAAGTGCTTGTTTTATTACAGCATCAACCAAATCAACACCTGTTGCAGTAATAATCTGATTACTTGCAAACCAACCACCTGATAGACGAAGAGCAAGTTCAATAATTTGTGGCTCACCATTGTCATCAATAACAATGTCTCCCTTTACAATGCCTTCTGTAACACCTATTGCTTTAGCACCTTTTTCTATCAACCTATCAATTTTTACTGAAAGATTGTCATCAATAGGAGCGGGTATAGTGCCCCCGTCTTCAACAATGTACGGTGAAAATTCTTCTAATCTAGAATAATTTCTTTCAGCAAGTGCTGGAGTATAAGCCTTACCTTTGACCAAATACGACTCTGAAGATATTTGCATTCCAGGTATAAACCGTTCAACAATCAAAAAAATTTCATTACTCCAGCTCAAGGATTCATCAAATGCCCATTTTAGATCATCTGAATGCTTTAATAACAGAACGCCTCTTGCTCCACAACCATCCACTGGTTTTATTACGAATCTAATAAGATTCTCATTGCTAACCAAATCTTTTAACTCGGCAAGACTTGAGACCTTCCAAAAATCAGGGCACGGAATATTGTTTTTTTTAAATGCTTCTTTCATTAAGAATTTATTATTAGCTAATATGGCACTACTTACAGAATGCCCTGGTAAATTAAAATAATCCGCTACACATGCAACAGTATGAGGAACATCATTTGCAATTGTCATTACACCATCAATTTTCCCATTATGTTTACAGTAAGAAATGATTGCATTTAATGTTTCATTAGCGTCTCTAGTTGATGCCAACAAAAAGTGATCAGATAAAATAACTGATGGAGCCTTTGGGTTAGCGTCAGTCGCGATTACAAAATAACCATAATCGTGCGCTAACTTGTATGCGTATGCTTGCTCAGCACCCGCACCTATAATAACTAATTTCTTTTTCATAATTCTTTATCCTGAAAACAACATTCCGCCATTTATATTAATTGTTTGCCCTGTAATATAACTCGCCTCATCGCTAACTAGATAAGCCACAGCCGACCCAACTTCTTTCACAGTGCCTAATCTTTTTACAGGAATGTTGGCAACTTTTTCCTTTCCAGCGTCAGTATTTAATTCTGAAGATATCATATCTGTATCTATTAACCCTGGTGCAATTGCATTTGACGTAATACCATGCCCACTATAAATTCTTGCAATTGACTGTGTAAAGTTTATTAATGCCGCTTTTGAGGCAGCATAATGTACCTGGTTGTAACCACCCCATTGTCCACCTATTGAAGATATATTTATAATTCTTCCCCATTGACTTTGAATCATGTCAGGTAGTAGCTCTTGCGTCAAACAAAAAGGGCCTCTCAAATTTATTGACATCATTTGATTCCAATCATCGTCTGTAATACTATTAAACGATTTTTCTTGGGCAATCGCGGCATTGTTGACCAAAATATCTATCATACCAAACTCCATCTTAGAAAGATGAATTACATTTTTAATTGATTTTCTATTATTAGAGTTCATTTGAATAACAATAGAATTAACACCCATTGATTTTATCTCCTGACAAGCATGTTCAGCCTCAACTTTATTTTTCACATACGTTATTACAACGTTTACACCTTTTTTTGCCAACTCTATGGCTATACCTCTACCAATCCCTCTACTACCACCGGTAACTAATGCAGTAAGACTCTTCACAAGTCTCTCCCTTTCCACATTTCACCCATATTTTGTCCAGCCAATAACATTGGAGTTACATCTGAATCTGAGTCGATCATGACTTCAAGTAATACTGGACCCGCCCTCTTCCAAAACCAATCAACTTGCTCACGAAGGCCATCCATCGAATCTACTCTTGCAGATGAAATTCCAAAACCTTGTGCAATAGCGGAAAAATTTGGCGATACAAAATCACCTGTTGTTGGATCATCGCCCCATGTTATTAATTGGAATTGTGAAACAATACCTAGCCGGCTATTATTTAGAACTAGAATTTTGACATTTAATTGTCGATCACATAAAGAAGCTAGTTCTTGAATGTTCATCAATAAAGATCCATCTCCCACAACACATAATATTGTCTTTTCTGGACAAGCCATAGCAGCGCCAATAGAGGACGGCAAATCGTATCCCATTGTTCCGTGACCACCAGATGTTATATGTGCATGTAAGATTGGGTCATATGGGAGATGCCTAGCAGCCCAGTGTTGGTGACAACCAACACCAGTAACTACTACTGTAGCATCTTTTTTCATAACACTTGCAATTTGATCTAATAATAAACGGGGCTGAATATAATTTGAATTCTCATCTGGCCTGTCTTCAATCCTTTGCAGTTTTAAATCTAATAACTTATCTTGCCATGTTGCGTCATATTCATCATTACCATTCAAGGCATCTATAAAATTATGACAAAATTGAGTGACATCTAAATGCATTTTCCATTTCACGCCTACTCTAGGATTGTCCAATTCATTGATATCAATATCCACCCACGCAATATCTGCATTTGGAGCAAACTTATCAACAACAGTGCCCGTTTGTCTAAGATCCAAACGAGCCCCAAAAACCAATAAAAAATCGCACTCATTTACTGCATGATTCGCCACTTGGTTTCCTGTGTGTCCAATATAACCCATACATCTATCACTGTCGGTGTTAAAACTTCCTATCCCTAAAAAACTTGTCACTACCAAAGCATTGAGTTTGTCTGCAATCCTCTCATATATCTCAAACTCTCTACAAGATAACGCGCCTTGACCCAATAAGATCACAGGCTTTTTTGCTTGCTCGCCCGCATAAACAATCTCTTTCAGACTATCGAAATTTACTTGCAAAACTGATGTGTCGCCATAAGATTCATCAGGAGTATCAATCATTTTATTAATTTCAGTTCTCTGAATATCCATTGGAAAATCAATAACACTCGGCCCCTTTCTTCCTGTCATTGTAAAGTTAAAAGCTTTTGGAATATCCGTATATACACTCTCTATTGACAATAAACAAGTTGCATACTTAGAAAGTGGTTTAACTATATCAACAGTTGGAGTCTCTTGGAATCCTCTTTGTCTAACATCCTTTCTAGTGGTTAAATCTACTGTTCCAATTTGCCCTGTAATTAATAATAACGGTGTTGAATCATAATAAGCATCAGCCAATGGAGATATGACATTTGTAACTCCAGGTCCTGAAGTAACCATGACAACTTGGGTTTGACCTGTGATTCGAGCATATGCTAATGCCGCATAACCAGCACCTTGTTCGCTTTTAAAGACATCTATTAAAATGCCTTTACCAATGAAGGCGTTAACTAAAGGGGCGATAGTGCCGCCTGGATATACAAAGACCCTGTCAACGCCCTTATTTCTCAAATAGACTGCAACCCAGTCTGCTATATTTTTCCTCATATTACATTACCTAATTAATGTTTAAATTCTCAATCTTTACTATCCTGTCATTTTCTTTATCGGATATATAAAGCGTATTATCACTTGATTTACTAATCTTGACTGGATTACTCCAATCTACATCTTTTAACACAAGTGGGGATATAATTTCTCCACTATAAACTGCTTTCAATACTTGGTTCTTACCTCTTACGCACAGTATAAGAGAGGCTTCTAGTGCACATATAGACCTTATAACCTTTATGTCTTTTTTATGTTGGGAAAAATCAATTTTATTTTTAAACTTAAGGTTAGAGTCAAGATGATACACAGTGCATTCATCAAAATCTGCTGTAAAAACGTCGCCATCTTCTCTTTCACTGACACTTTTTACAAGGATCCTTTCATTGTGTGATATTTTAGCCATATCAACTTGGGAGATTAATTGCCCATCAACGTTAGTTTTTATAATTCTACGATTTAATGTGTCAGCTATATAAATATTAGATGAGGTGTTGCTATCCATGTCCTGAGGATCATTCATACTAAATTTACTATCAATCGTATTCATATGCTTGGCAGATTTTAAGTCAGCCGACAGTGAATAAAAGCTTAGCAAGCAGTTTGATCCATCTCTCCTCTCAATAATAGCGGCAATTTCTTGGCGTTCTGTTTTAATAATTGAAATAGAGGAGGGTCGTTTAAGTATCTTATCTTTAATATTTAAAACATATAAATATTTACAATCTTTATCAAAAACCTGAATAATGCCATTACTCCGATCGGCAATAAACAATAAACCTTTATAAAAAGATATTCCTGAAGGTCTTGATAAAAACCCTTCAACAAACTTATCTTTTACTATAACCTCGCACTTATAGTTATTAAGTGCATTTAGCTTAACAATTCTATCATTATTTTGGTCACACACAAATAGATCGTCATTAACCGTAAAGCCTGACACGGGCAAATCAAAGTTACCAACATCTTCTCCTTTGCCTCCAGTCTGGAACAAAAATTTCATATTGTAATCAAAAAATTGAATTAAATAATTATCATTATCATTTATAGCAATCAGTCCATCTACAACGTTAACATCTGTTGGACGACGTATTTTCCCAAATCCATTTCTACCATATTCTAAAAACTTTTCAATAGATACTTCTTTCTTGTTTAGAGATACAATAAATAAAGATGAAAGCTCTTTATCAATAATTAACAATTTATCTCTTTCTAATAAGGCCAACCCATCAATTGAGGAAATACTGTCAATATTAGAATAACTAAATAGTGTCGAATACTCTTCATGTTTATCAGGATCAATCGTGATAATCCTTGATTGATCTAAAACTGAAATATAAATTTGGTTTGTGTGTTTACAGAGTTTCATTACACCATATTTTGTACCCGGCAACCTCATCGATGAAACAAATTGGAGATTTTGATCGAACCAAAATAACATACTATTAATATTATCTAAAATTATCAGCTCATTCTTATGATTGATAGTTAATGATTGTGCGCTTTTTAAGCCAATGTCATTAATATTTATTGATAAGCTATTGCCTCCACTAGAAGGAATTACAACTAATTTGCTTGTTGTGGGTCTAATTAAACACGCAATAATGCCACTGCTCGATATTGCAATAGAATAAGGCCTTCTGAATTTAACTAACTCTAAGTGCATAATTTTATTAATCTAAAATTTCTGGGTAAGTTACTTGGCCATACAAATATTGACTAATATAATGTCTTGCAAAAATTATATTATTTTCTTGAGAGTCTCTAAGCATTCTTGAGGGTGGATCCATTCCAATATCTAAAACAACATATGCATTATCACTTAGAATAATATCAAACTTAACTAGCCAATTTTGCATTCCTTGCCTCTTAATAAATTGCTGCAATGTTTGAATAATATTTAACGTAAGAATTTTTTTATGGTGAATATTTGTTTTCTCTCCAATTAAAAAATCGAACACATTGAAACGTTTTCCAAATACATTTATTCGCAAAGAAGTACCCTGGACCTCCTCTTGGAGAACGTAATATTCCCTTAGGTATCTATCCTTCCCCCAAAAGAAATCATCCCAAGGAATATTAGACGAGTTAAAACGATAGACATAATTTGGATTCTTACTAAAGTCTGACTTTAAATAGAACCATTCCGACTTAGACTCTCTAACCTTTTCTTTTAATTCGTCTTTATTCTTTATATTCCATGTCTTCGGAATAGGGATGTTATTTTTTGAAAACCAATCGTAATATTTGGTTTTATCCAAGCAAAGGTCAATGGAGCTCTCAGATGGAAATGAAATTTTAAAATGAGCTGCAAAATGAGCTGCACCTTTTTGAGCAAACTGAGCTGCCGCAGTGAATACCATATCATCTTTAGTAAACCCTTCTATCACTCCAACTTCAATAAGACCTGTAAGATCATCATAACCGACACTATGAAATTTATCACAAAGATGCCTTCCCGGTGCATTTTGATTTAGATCCACCCCCACTATTTTCCAATTTTGCTTATCTATAGATTCTAAATATGGAATCTGATCATAATTACACCCTAAAAAAAGTAATTTTCTTCTCATGCTTTGCCCTCTGTAATTTTTTTATCTAGTAATTGATAAGAATCAGCTGAAAAAACTGAATAACCTCGATTTGTCAACAAACCGTCTCCTTCGTTGTAATAAATTGCCGTAGGTTTAATATTGAAATTATTTGGACACTTAGTCTTGCCGAGTGCCATTTCAACTGCTAACTCTAAAAAATCAAAGGGAAATGCACTAGGGTAGACCTCTTCTATTAAAAGATCCCCTCCTAAATCCAAATGAACCTCCATTAGTTTTAGAACGTTACTAGAGTTTGCACGAAAAGAAACCATGAATGGCGAACGTTCAATTTTAAAATTAGAGATAATTTCTGTCGAGATTTTGTGCGCCTGCAATATCCAGTCATTCTCATCTTTAGAGTGAGTTTTAAAGCCTCTACCAACTATAGCTCCATCTTCTTGCTCCTTATTTATTTCGTCTAGTAAGCAAATTGAACATAGCTTACCCTTTGCAACAAAACTTACAAGAGACATATCTTGTCCTTCAAGAAACTCTTCTACAATGATTTTTCCATTAATTGTATTTTCTATTGCATAGTCAATTGATTCCTGCAATTCTTCTTTGGATCGAGCAACACTAATTCCACTTTTCCCAATTAAACTTAACGCCGGCTTAACCACAATTGGAAACTTATTACTAAAAACTGTCTCACGCTCATCTACACTATATGTTTTATATACAGGAGATGGAATGCCATACTTTAAGCAAGATTCGCGCAATCTATCCTTATTTACTAAATTTTGAGCAGATTCTATAGGAACTCCCGGAATATTGAAGTATTCACAGATTTTAGCAGCGGTAATTACCGGCGGGCCTGAACTTCTATTTAAAACACCTATCCATCTATACTCATCATTTAATAACTCTAATTCTTTGATAATAGCATCAGCATCGTATGTACTTTGGAAAATTTTAATGTCTGCATATTTAAAACCGGGAGAAGCTTGATCTCTATCAATTGCAACAACTATATATCCAAGAGATTTAGCTTTGGAAATTATCTGCTCTTGCGATTTACCTGCAGCTAAACATATTACAGCGTCTTTCATTCCTTTGTCAGTCTATGAAGACCTGTATGAGCCACTGGAGATGAAATAATTTCATCATTTGGTAGCTTTGATAAAAGCAAGAAAACATCTTCTACTGCATTTTTATATTTATTTAATTCAGCATCGCCGTGTGCTAAAGATGGCTTGAATTGCCTAAATCCTAAAAAACCACGCTGAAGCATTTCAATAGAAAATCGTGTATTGAGCTCCATTGATTTATCACTTTTAAATCCAAAAGCAGACAATGTTGGCAAGCCGGTAACATCTACTTGTAAGCTAGCTTTTAACGCAGCATCTCGCCATATTTGTTGGGTTTTATTTCCAATAGAAATAATGTGTTTATCTGTTTGAGTTTCTTGGTATTTTTTTAGTGTTGCCAATGCTGCAGTTGGACCTATTCGCTCAGTCCAGTTAGTGCTAGAAACAAAGGTTGATTGAGCTGCTTGCATCACTTCCTCTGTACCAAGTATTGCCGCCATTGCATATCCATTAGCCATAGATTTAGCAAAAACAGCTATATCTGGATAAATACCATATCGACGATGAACCCCCCCTGCACACATCCTATATGCGCTCGTAATTTCATCATATATTAACACTGCTCCAATTTCAGACGAAATTTCACGTAGAGTTTGTAAATACTCACCAGGTGCATCTTCTCCACGTGCGGGTTCAATTATGATTGCTGCAATTTCTGACTCTTTGCCACGAATGGTTTCCCTTAAAGAGTCTATATCATTAAAATGAAATGGAATTGCTGTGCCTGCCAACCCGCGTGGTACACCGCTAGGTTCAAGACCTGGCATTAATTGCCCGTCTAGTCCTGATTCGTCAGCAAGATTAGCTGCTAAATACCAATCTGTCCAGCCATGATAGCCGCTAAATAACACAGTATCTCGTTTAGTTTTGGCTCTTGCAATACGTACTGCAATAGAAAGTGCTTCACCGCCACCACGAGCATAACGAACCATATCAAACCATGGGTGTAATTCCATAAGAGCTTCAGCCAACTCCACTTCTTCGGGGCAATTTAGTGAGCTATTTACACCTTTGTGTATTGACTCAACCACTGCAGCATCGACATCTTCATCTGCATATCCCAAGATGCAAGCGCCAACTGCCATAATTGACATGTCAATAAATTCACGCCCATCTAAATCCCAAACTCGACAACCCTTTGCTTTTGAATAATATGCGGGCCATACTTCTGGTGCGAACATTTCAGGTCGCTTGGATAGCAATTGAGTTCCTCCCGGAATTAATGCCTTGGCTCTTTTATATAACTCTGGTCCTTTACTATTTTTAAGTGTATTAATATCGATCATTTTATTACCTTATCTTCTTGTAGTGATTTTAAATATCCTTCATTGCGTACAATTTTTGAGTTAATTACTGACAACTCCGGGTTATTTTGAATAAATTGTAAAATCTCATGTGTTAAAAATGGTGTATCTGGTCGGTATAATTCATCAAAAATTTTACTTAGCAGTTTATAATCATTCGGCTCATCAAGAGTCCATCGATGCTGAGCCAAGCCCTGAAATAACTCTAATGCACCATTTTTAAATAAATTCGGATTATTTTCAATATATGGTCCAACATGCTCTCTCTCTGATTGTAATTTAGCCTCTTTCCAAGCCTTCTCTATTGCAGAAAATGAAAATACAGTACAATCCAAACCATCCGGAAATTCGCCACCAAGTCCATAACAATCATACTCTCCAGATAAATATCCAGTAATTACTGCATCTACAACTACCGGATCAATTACTGGACAGTCACCAGTAATTCGCACAATTGGATCTGCATGATGAATTTTAGCAGTCTGGTAATAACGATCTAATACATCTTCAAGACTTCCGCGATAACAATCAATATTATTATATTCGCAATAATCAGCTACTAGATCATCACTAACTTCATTTGTGGTAGCTACTACTATTTTGTCAATCATTTTGCAATAAGACAGGCGCTCAACGATATGTGCTAATACCGGTTTATTTGCTAACGGCATCAGCACCTTTCCCGGTAAACGAGATGAGCTCATACGTGCTTGAATAATAGCAACTACTTTCACAATGAACTCCACTCAGAGGGATTAAGTAGCCTTGTATCTGTAATATGAAAACTTTCTGGAAACTGGCTAATGTTGTTAGCCACAGCAATTATATCTTTAAACTGATTTAAACTATCTACACCAACAACAACTCTTGAAATTCTATCGTCAGATAAAGCAAAAGATACAGCTGCCTGAACTGGTGTACTATTATTTTCTCTAAGCCAATTTTCCCAGTCACTCCATAGAGTAAGCCATTTGTTAAATTTTTCTGGCCTACTGTCCTTGTTCATTAGTAACAGCCCCTGTAAAAAAATAGAACGAATATGTATTTCCACATTTGCTTCACTCATGCGTTGCAACCAACCACTTGTCTCCAAACGTCGATCAAGAATATTATATGGAGCCTGCACTAAGTCAGGTTGAAACGAATCCCATAATTTGTCTAATTCATCTGGAGTGTAAATAGAAAAGCCGATCTTTTTAACTAATCCATCACTTTTAAGCTGGAGTAATATACTCCACAAATCCTTTTTATCTGAATCAAGTAGCTGATTAGGCCTGTGCAGAAGAAGTCCTGATAAAGTTTTAACTCCAAGAGTGTTTAATGACTCTTTTACATGTCTTTCAACCCATATTCTTAAATTTCCATAATCATCTGGAATTTCAGGCAGCTTCGTGATTACCTGATAGCCATCTACTCCAATTTCACCCAGGCACTGCTCACTTGATCCATACGCAATGGCTGTGTCTATTGTATCAACCCCATAACTCATGGCATGCGCTAGAATGCCTTTCGCCCCTAATTTATCAACTTGCCCATTAGTATTTGCAATACCGTAATTTATTCCAAATTGAACTGTCCCTAATGCAATCTTCACAACTGTAATGCTTTACGTAGTGAAGAAATAATAACATCTTGCTGCTGATCTGTCATAGTTGGGTACAAAGGTAAACTTATAGCATCTTTGTAGTATTGCTCCGCCTGCTCAAGATCGGTAAAATTAACGCCTGTTTGTTGATAATATGGCTGCGTATGTACAGGTATATAATGTAAATTAACACCTATACCGCTCTTTCTTAAATAGTCAAATACTTGCTTATGTTTGTGTTTATTTTTTAGGCGAATAATATACAAGTGAAAAGCGGAGTATCCGTCATTATGTTGGTATGGAGTGACTAGTGGAATGCCTTTAAGAAGTTCATTGTATCTAGTGGCAAACTCATGTCGACGAGAAACATTATTATTTATTTTTTTAAATTGGCTAACCCCTAATGCTGCCTGCATATCAGTCATACGGTAGTTGTATCCCAATTCTATTTGTTGATAGTACCAATCACCATCTGCTTGTTTTGTCATCTGACTAGGGTCGCGCGTTATTCCATGACTTCGTAATAAAGACATATGTTCTGCAAGCTTATTATTATTGGTTAACGCCATACCGCCCTCACCAGTTGTAATAATTTTGACAGGATGGAAACTAAATACTGTAATATCACTGTACTTACAATTGCCAATTGGCTCATTTAAATACTTACCTCCAATTGCATGAGAAGCGTCTTCAATAATTTTAAAACCATACTCTTTCGAAAGTGCGTGAATAGCTTTCATATCGCAAGACTGCCCACCAAGATGTACCGCTACAACGACTTTTGGCAATCTTCCTAATTCTTTAGCCTTAATAAGTTTCTTTTTTAATGCTTTTGTGCAAAGGTTATATGTAACTGGATCAATGTCAACAAAATCAACTTTTGCTCCACAATAAAGGCCGCAATTCGCTGAAGCCACAAATGTGATCGGACTAGTCCACAACCAATTACCAGTGCCAAGACCTAGAGACAGGCAAGCAAGATGTAGTGCAGAAGTGGCTGAATTAACTGCAACTGCATATTTAGCGCCACAGTATCTAGACACCTCTTTTTCAAACTTTGGAACTTGCGGACCTTGAGTTAAAAAATCAGATTTAAGCACCTCAATAACTGCATCAATATCACCTTGAGTGATATCTTGCCTGCCGTAGGGGATATAAGACTCTAATGCCATAATTTCAAATTCGTGCCTCTAAAATATGAGTCAAATATCAATTTGGCTTCGCTTTCTTTATACTCTCCAGAACTCACGCCTGGCCAATTAGAGATATCACTCTCAAAGATGCATCTTGGGAAGCTCAACTCACAACAAACTGGAATGTTTTTCCAGCCTAAATGCGCCAAAGCTGCTACCCTATGTTTTGCTCCAACCACTCTAAAAATCCACTCTCCAGTATTCGAAACCAAAAAATACCCTCTTGGAAATCCATTATATTCTCTTGTAAATCTATTTTTAATCAAATAACCATTATGCTTAATAGAATTTAAGCAAGTATCCAACCTATTGGCTTCTAATTTTAACTTACTATTACTGACTGGTCCAAATGCTGAATGACCATGCCCCTCACCCATACCATGCTCTACAGCAATATTTTTTTTACAATCATCCGACCAAGGAAGGTCTGTCTGTTTACTATTTGTATCAAAAATAAAATGTTTTTCATAAATTGTACTAGGGGTGTGGTTGCTATAATAATTGCTCAATGCAGTAATTCCGTCTTTGTAGTATTGCATAAAATGATGTTGAGAATAACTGTATGCTTGCCCTCCATGGTGTCTAATTTTGTCTAGCGGTATATTAAACACGGGAGCACTAGTCGAATAAAAAATCTGCTTAAAATCTACGTTATCTGCTTTATTAACTTCTACATATCTTGCATTATTTTCATCTTTTTTATAAACCTTATAAATATAAATAATAAAATCCATCAGCAAGGGCGGGGCCACCCTAAAAATAATTCTCTTTATTGTATAAAGACGCATCTTTACTTACATTGGTTTGAAATTCGGATCAACATTTTCTTTAATTAGCGTACCAAGCTGTTCAACTGATAAAAATTCTGTATTAGTACCAGAACTATATGAAAACCCCTCTCCCACAGGCTCTCCATTAACCATTTGGCAATATTTCTTAACCGAATATTTACCTGCACTTGGTAAAATTGCATAATAAACTCCCAAATCAACCGTATTTAGGCTATCACTTTCTGTGATCATCTCTTCATGTATTTTTTCTCCGGGCCTTATGCCAACATTGACAAGCTTACTACTTGGAGAAATCGCTTTTGCTAAATCGGTAATTAAATAAGATGGAATCTTTGGTACGAAAATCTCACTACCCTTTGAATTCTGCAAAGCCCATAACACCATCTCAACACCATCTTTGAGTGATATATTAAAGCGCGTCATCCTGGGGTCTGTAATAGAAAGTGAACCTTCTATTCTTTTATCAATAAAAAATGGGATTACTGATCCACGCGAACCCATAACATTGCCATAACGAACCACAGAAAAAAATAAATCTCTATTGCCTTTATATCTATTAGCCGCAACGAAAAGCTTATCACTACATAGTTTTGTTGAGCCATATAAATTAATTGGCGCTGCTGCTTTGTCCGTTGAGAGTGCAACAACTCCCTTTACATCGGTATCCAAACACGCCTCAATCAAGTTTTCTGAACCAAGAATATTAGTCTTTATGAATTCAGTTGGATTATATTCTGCTGCAGGAACCTGCTTTAACGCAGCTGCATGTATAACATAATCAATACCTTCCAATGCCCTCCTTAAACGATTAACATCTCTGATGTCGCCTATAAAATATCTCATGCATGGGTATTTCTCTTCTGAAAATTTTTGAGCCATGTCAAATTGCTTAAGCTCATCACGACTGAATATAACCAGTCTCTCAATTTCTGGATATCTATAAAGTATCTCTTCAACCAAAGCCTTACCTAAACTTCCAGTACCGCCTGTAATTAATAATGATTTTTTATTCAACATATTTTTCCTTTTTTTTAAATTTATTTACCTTTCGACATACTCTTGAAACTAGCATTCCTTTCAATTAATTCATCGAAATTACCTTGATCCTCTATTTTCCCATCCTCTAGGATATAAATACAATCACATGTCCGTACTGTAGAAAGTCTATGTGCAATCATGATAATAGTTTTTTTCTGTCCAAGTCTGTGCACTGCTTCCATTACTGATCGCTCAGTCACACTATCTAATGCACTCGTAGCCTCGTCAAAAATAAGGACCTCTGGGTTGTAATACAATGCCCTGGCAATACCAATACGTTGACGTTGCCCACCCGATAATCGCACACCTTGTTCACCAACTTTTGTGTGATATCCATTTGGTAATTTTTCAATAATAAACTCATGTAAATTTGCAATTTTAGCGGCACTCTCTACAGCCTCATAATCAATGCTATTCGAATCATGTCCAAATGCAATATTAGCTGCAATAGTGTCATCTGAGAGGTAGATTTGTTGCGGCACGTAACCAATAGTTTTTTGCCAAGCGCGAACATTCTCAGAATTAATTAACATGTTGTCAACTTCTACGCATCCACTATTTGGCTGTAACAATCCTAGAATTATATCTACTATCGTAGTCTTTCCAGATCCGGTACTACCAACAAATCCAACTGTAGTTTTTACTGGTATATTTAAACTAATACCATTAATTGCTGCTGCTTCTTGGCCTGGGTATTGGAAATTAATATCACTTAAAGAGATGTGTTGATTTATCCCTAGTGGCCTTGCTTCCTGTAATGATAGCTCTTCAATATCAGGCTGATTTAACAGCTCCAAATCATCATACAGAATATTTAAGGCTGAAGTGGAAAAGCGTAATGTAGTGACCTGGCTATAAACTTGCTGTAATGCTGGCATTAACCGATAAGCCGCAAGAGTATATAGGGCTAATATCGGTATTATCTCTGAAAAACCATCATGATTTTTCATCAGATACAGAATCACTAACAACATTCCTCCAAAGGCTAAAATTTCCATTAAAAACCTAGGCATTTTCCCAATAATATGTTGTGTAGCAGTGTGTTTGGCATAACGCAATGAAGGGTCAACAAAACGATTCAATAAAGTATTTTCAAGTCCATAAATTTTAATATCTTTAATGCCAGTAAACCCTTCTTGAATTATTTTGAAGCGTTCTTTATTAGCCAAAACACGATCTTCTCCAAGATTGCTCAAATGTTTACGCAGAAAAAAATATGTTGCTGCATAGATTCCTCCAAGTCCACTACCAACAAACATTGCCAGCCATGGATCAACAATAACAAGTAGAATCATAATAGATAATGTAACTGCACTATATGCAATTACCATTATCAATGGAAATAATGCCCCACTAATTACAGCATTAGCTTCAGATAGAATCGCTTTACCAATATCAGAGCTATGTCTATTTAAAAACCAACTATATGATTGCCTAAGATACCCGGAGACCAATTGACGACCAAGTGAAAAGTTACACTGTTGTGCGTATCGTTCAAGAGTGTATATAGTCCATGCCTTGAAAAGAGTGGAAAGCAACATAGTAAAAAATACTATCACCCCCAATAAGAACATAAAGTCTTCTATGTCTATAGGCTTATTATCAACTCTAGAGAATCCAGAAAAATCATAGAATTCTGATAGATATACATTGCTAGATACAACATCTGGGTTCGCAATAACCGCCATGAATGGTGCTATCGAAGCTACACCGGCAGTATCTAATATCGCCATAATGAGAACCATTAATAATAACACCCTTCCCCTTCTCTGCTCAGCCGGCAAAAGTAATTTATAAATTTTTTTTATTACACTAATCATTTTTTATTACTCTATATAAGCATGCCCTAAGAGAATCATGCCAAGAAAAAATAGGTATATTTAAATTACTTATTATTTTATCCATGTTCATTGCTGTGCTCTTTGGTCTACTAGCGAGTGTTGGATATTGTTCTGTTGACATTGGCTTAACCTTACAATCTATTTCTGTTATTTTAAAGATTTCTTTAGCAAACTCATACCAACTTATCTCACCCTCATTTGAGTAATGGTAAATCTGTGTCGTTTGATCTGACTCACTAAATTCTTTATTCTCTATAATTTCTAATACTGCATTTGCTAAATCAGTTGCATAAGTAGGCGAACCTATTTGATCGCTCACTACATTTAATTCATCTCGTTCTCTTCCCAGGCTTAACATGGTTTTAACAAAATTTTTGCCAAACTCTGAATACACCCAACTAGTCCTGATAATAATAGCATTGGTAGGCATCGCTTCTCTCAGCACTTTTTCTCCAGCTAATTTGGTTTCTCCATAAATGTTAATGGGATTGGTTTTATCAGTCTCAGTATATGGCTTGTCACTTTCTCCATCAAAGATATAATCAGTTGAGAGGTGTATTAATTTTATTTTTTGTTTATTGGCTATCTGTGCCAACTGCTTAACTGCTAGATGATTAACTTGATTAGCAAGCTCTTGCTCTTCTTCTGCCTTATCAACTGCTGTATAAGCTGCACAATTAATAATAATGTCGAATTTATTATTATTAAAGTAGTTTGCAACTCCTTCTTCTTGGCTTAAATCTAACTCACCTCTACCAACAAAGACAAACTCATTAAGGTTTTGATTGGTATTCGTTTCAGTACTGTTAGCACTGATTGCTTTATGAATAGATTTTCCTAATTGGCCATTCTTGCCTGTTACTAAAATTCTCATTATTAGCTATTTAAATAAATCTTTAGCATTGGCTAAAGATGGGTGAGTTTTATCTTTATCTGAGAGTTGCAAGAGTTCT
>Ga0257123_1000784_pt1 | contig 22246 bp, 15 predicted proteins | sample SI106_135metaG_FD_190185 | JGI IMG/M metagenome (GOLD analysis project Ga0257123, IMG submission 190185) | Marine microbial communities from Saanich Inlet, British Columbia, Canada - SI106_135 | ecosystem: Environmental > Aquatic > Marine > Inlet | place: Canada: British Columbia | collected...
AGGTGATCCAGGGAGTGAATTTTAGAGATGGATTTACGGAAGAAGAGTGGCTTCAGAGAGAAGCTGCTTGAGGAAAAAATGGAAAGGTTAGCTCTGAGCCAGGACACAAGATTTGACAATATCTCAATCCCCACCGAACATATACTTAGACCTAAAGCTCCCGGAAAGGATCAATACCCCCTGCCTATTTCACTCAAACGATGCTGCTCCCGATGGGTATAAACCTTCCGCCACTAAGCCACCCAAACCGAAAGTCAAATTTTTCAACGAAACCCACGAGAATGAGGACCATCAGATCCAAATTTCCCTATCAGGAAAAGTAAAAAAGCGAGCACCTCAAAACTAGCCTGTCCCCTTTCCTCAGGAAAAGTAAAAAAGCGAGCACCTCAAAACTAGCCTGTCCCCTTTCCTCCCTACTCCCGATGGGTATAAACCTTCCGCCACTAAGCCACCCAAACCGAAAGTCAAATTTTTCAACGAAACCCACGAGAATGAGGACCATCAGATCCAAATTTCCCTATCAGGAAAAGTAAAAAAACGAGCACCTGAAAACTAGCCTGTCCCCTTTTTTCCCTTTTTTCTAACCAGAAAAGTATGGATAAAGCTGTTTTGTTGGCTGGTGATTTAGACTTTAAACCTGTGGTTGATGAAGTCGTCAGAACTGGAATGGATATCACGTTAATGTGCGAGTCAATGAGCGCATCAAGTGAACTTATACGATCAGCTGACTTTGCAGAATACCTTGATGTGTTTTCTATTTACCACTCCATGACTTCCCAAAATTATCGGGCAAAGGAACCATTCCCTAAGCGTATGTATTATAACGACTGGCCCTGGACTGAAACTTTGAGGAAAAATATAGGATCAATCAAAGATGGAATTCAAGTAAGGCATTATTCAACGGGCGATAAGCACGCAATCTGTTTGAAGGAAGAAGACTATCCCGGTCGAGTTCTGTCTATAGAGCATGAATTGTATGAGCTGGTTGAGCGGGTTTTTGCACAATTCTATTCAAAGGTAACTTGGGATTCCTAGTCCCCTTTATTCTTATTCCTAAATGCTCCTAACCAGAGGCCGACATATCCAAAATTGACTTGCGCCAGATACTTCTCATCCCGCTACAAAGCCGCTACACAAATTGAACCAGACCCATTGATTTATGGATTCCCTGGTCAAGCCAGAGAATGACGAATTCTTAACTTCCGATTTAGGTTCAATTGCATCAATGAGGATCTGTGGGTAGCATTAAGTTATATGACCCATCTTTTTCTCATCATCCTCATCTCAAGTTACCCAGTGTTGATTGCTGCCGACTCCGATAACACGCTTGCTGAACGGCTCCAGAGATTGCGGACCATGAAGTATGAAGTTGTACTACGCAATAAGCGGTCTAGATTAGAAAAGCTTAATTCATTAGGGATTAGTGAGGATTATTTTTTCAAGAAGCTAGGAGTCGATAGCGTTGATACACTTTTAAAACACTACCTATGGGGTTATGAGCAAAACCCTAATTTGGATGGGTACATGCCAAAAATAGTAAGTTTCGGTAAAGCCCGAATTAGCCCCATATATGACGTAGAGTTCCTGGGCCTAATGTTTTTATATGGGTTTTATTTGGCCGAGATAGATGGCTTATACCCAGGATGTAGTCTTTATGCACCCGAAGACTTTGTATATATCCCATTTGAGTTTAGGAAGATTAGTAGACAATCGGACCCTTATGAGTTCGGAGTTGAGATCTATAAGTCCAAACCAAACTTCTACTTTGTGAAGTAGAAGTTAACTCTCATTCCGCTACAAAACCGCTACAGAAATTGAGCAATGCCAGCCATTTTCCTGGATTCCGGATGGTGGTCCGGAATGACAAAATCCCAATTCCGTGAGTCGAAGTCGGGAGATTTTGGGGCTCCTGGGCGAGCGAAAAGTTCACCGAGAGTGATGACGACGAAGTAACTAGCAGAGCTAATTTCGAGGAGGAAGAGTGTGGCGGTGAGCTTTGCAGCCGTCCAGGTGACCCAAAATCTCACGATTTCGGCTCACCCATGCGCAAGAGAGGACTTGAACCTCCACGGGGTTGCCCCCACTAGAACCTGAATCTAGCGCGTCTACCAATTCCGCCACTTGCGCCGGTGGTACTGGGTAAAGCGAGCACAAGAATACTCAAGAGATAAGAAAAAGGCAATAGGCTCACTTTGTGAGCCGGAAGGGAGTGGAGAAAAGCGGATGCTTTTCAGAGGAAACAGATGTAGCAAAGGAAGCAGAGGAATTACAGGAATGAGGTTTGCGCCCGCCATAAGGGCGGGAGTCTGGATCCCGCGATCAAGTCGCGGGATGACGAGAGAGATAGGAAAAGGCAATAGGCTCACTTTGTGAGCCGGAAGAGAGAAGAGAGAGTGTGGAGGAAACAAGGGAAGCAATATCTGAATGAGTTACCAGGATTCCTTGGGCCTCCATGGGTCACGAAACACTCCTGGAGGACGTGGGAGTTTCATGGATCCCGCGATCAAGTCGCGGGATGACGGGTCACTTGATATAATCCTTCCATGACAAAGTCTTATGTTCTCAAGCCTTCTACTCGGGAGGCTACTGAGCTCTCTAATCTTCGTTCGGAGCTGAATCCTGCCCAGTGGGATGCGGTTACTTTTCGGGAGGGTTCTTGCCTTGTGATTGCCGGGGCCGGGAGTGGGAAGACGCGGGTTCTGGTTTACCGGGTTGCTTACCTGGTGAACTCGGGGGTGGATCCGGAGCAGATTCTTTTGCTTACCTTTACCCGCCGTGCTGCCCGGGAAATGCTTCAGCGGGCTTCCCTGGTTCTGGATGAGCGTTGCGGCCGGGTTTCCGGGGGTACCTTTCACTCTTTTGCCAGCACGCTTTTACGGCGATTTTCCAAGCATCTTGGATTGCACCCCAACTTCACGATTCTGGATCGATCGGATTCGGAGGATGTGATTCAGCTCATCCGAACCGAGCTGGGATTTGACAAGATTAAGAAACGTTTTCCCCGTAAGAAGACCTTGCAGCAGATTTTGAGTGCCTGTGTGAATAAGCAGTTGGAGATTGAGGAGGTTTTGGAGAAAAGCCACCCCCACTTCCTTGATTTCCTGGGTGAGATTGAGGCTTTGCAGGCTCGCTTTAATGAATACAAACTCTCCCTGTCTTTACTGGATTACGATGATTTGCTGGTTTATTTGAAACTACTTCTCTCCACAGAGCCACGTATTCGCGAGGAGATTTCCTCGAAGTATCGCTTTGTCATGGTGGATGAGTACCAGGACACCAATTGTCTGCAGGCACGGATCGCTTCGCTGCTCTCCTCAGTGCACAAGAACCTGATGGTTGTGGGTGATGACTCGCAGAGTATTTATTCTTTTCGCGGCGCAGATTTTCGAAATATCATGGGATTCCCGAAGCAAAATGAGGGCTGCAAGGTTATCAAGCTTGAAGAGAATTACCGCTCAACTCAGCCGATCCTGGATCTGACCAACGAGGTGATTGCCGGGGCCCTACGATCTCACGAAAAGGTTTTGTATTCGCGTAAGAAAAGTGAGCAAAAACCGGTATATGTGGAGACATTCAGCGAGAATGAGCAGTCGCGTTTTGTCGTTCAACGGGTTCTGGAACTTCGTGAGGAGGGTGTGGCGCTCAATGAGATCGCGGTGTTATTTCGAAACGGATGGCATTCCAATGATCTTGAGGTGGAGCTGAGCGCGAGCGGAATCCCCTTCGTGAAATACGGTGGTATCAAATTTGTAGAGGCTTCCCATATCAAGGATATCCTCGCCCATCTTCGTGTCTGTCATAACCCGATGGATTCGGTGAGTTGGCTCAGGATTCTACTCTTGTTAGAGGGTGTGGGTCCGCAAACCGCCAAGGATTTGATTGAGAGAATCGTAACGGTCCGTGGGAGTTTTGACGCACTGGTAGACAAGGATCTGGAGAAGAGGAAATTCTTCCCCCTGCTTGAGAAACTACGCGATACCCTGGTTGCGGTTCGGGAGTGCCACGGAACCCTTGGTGAGATGATCCTGATCATCGACCAGTATTACCGCCCGATTCTTAAGAATCATTACGATGATTTCCAAAAGCGGATTCCGGATATTGATTCCTTTGAAGCCATCGCCGAGCGGTACCGTGATCTCGAAGAGTTTCTGGTGGAAATGAGCCTGGAGCCTCCGGAGCGCTCTCAAACGGATGTTGACCCGTTGGATAAGGACCAGGAACAGCTCACTCTCAGTACCATCCACTCAGCCAAGGGGCTTGAGTGGCATTCCGTGCTGATTCTTCACCTGGTGGACGGTTTTTTACCCTCCGAGCGTTCCCTGGAGAGCCCGGAAGAAGTGGATGAAGAGAGAAGGCTTCTTTATGTGGCCGCTACCAGGGCAAGAGAGAATCTCTACCTGCTCAAACCCTCCCTTCAATCCCCTGGGAGAGGCAACTACTACCAGTCCGCGACCCGTGGTTTTCAGATGGTCTCCAGATTTCTCACCGAGGGAGATATTCTCAACGATAAGGTGGAGCAGTGGAGACTGGTCCCTGAGGACAAGCCTGAGAAGAAAGATCCCCGGCGCAGCACCCAGGAATTGATGGATGATGTGCATCGGTTTTTGGCTGAGCATTCTAAGAAGAAGTGAAAAGGTTTTTTTTAGAATCAATAGGAGCAATGGAAACATTGGAATTAGTGGAATGAGGTTTGATCCCTCTATTGAGGAGGGAGATTCTGGATCCTCCGGTCAAGCCGCAGGAAGACCGGGACTTTTTTTTATTTGGAATCAATGGTAGCAATTGAAGCATTGGAATTCATGGAATGAGGTTTGATCCCTCTATTGAGGAGGGAGATTCTGGATCCTCCGGTCAAGCCGCAGGATGACAGGGACTTTTTTTTATTTGGAATCGATGGTAGCAATTGAAATATTGGAATTCATGGAATGAGGTTTGATCCCTCTATTATGGAGGGAGATTCTGGATCCTCCGGTCAAGCCGCAGATGATGTTGATGGTTGGGTTTCCTGGACTGGTAGAAATTCCCTGGCAAAATACCAGGCAGATCTGTAATGGGTGAAGCCCCATTCCTTTGCTTCCAATATTTCCAATGTTTCCATTGTTTCTATTGAATCCTCTAAAACCCCTGCTCTAGTTTGTCAAAATTAACCATTTTCTTTAGCAGGTCTACCCGGTCTGTCATGATCCCGTGTACTCCCAGGTCAACTAGCTCTCTTAGCTCGGTGGGGTCGTTGATGGTCCAGGAAATGAGTTTGTTTTGTTGATGCTTTTGGCGGATAGAGTTGAGATCATTTTCCAGCACCTGCTTATAGACCTTCCAGCCACGAAATGAAATTCGGGGACGGCCTATGGATGCCCAGGTGTAGCCCTGCTCCAGAGCTGGACGCAGTGCTGAGTAAGACTTTGCGCTTGGAAAAAGGCTCACGATTTCCTGATCCCAGCACATGGCAAGATTGAGTTTGGTGAGTCTGGCTCCCAGTTTTCTTAACACCTTTTCATCAATGCTCATGAGTACAACTCGATCACTTACTGGAAATTTCTTCAAAAGAAGGTCGAGACTGCCAGCGAATTTCTCCATTCCCTGGGCATCTTCAGGAATCTTCAGATCGAGGAAAAGCATTTTGAGGCGAGGCTCTTTGAGGGTGTAGTCAAAAATCTCCTCCAGGGTCGGGATCTTATAGGGAGCTTTATGAGGAGTCCCCAATCGTTCTGTAGCCAGGGTATACCCGTAGTTGGCGCGAAACTGATCCCATGGAATCTGATGAACCGGCCTACGCAGGGCATCTCCTAAATTGGGAACCCTCGGCCTGTACTTCATACCGGGTTCCTTCCCTAGCTCACGGATGATGGTCACCAGGTTCGAGTGATTGGCATCATGCCACAGAACAATTACCCCATCACTGGTTACACAAAGATCAATCTCAACCGCATTAGCCCCCAACTCCACCGCCTTTTGAATGGAAGGAAGAGTATTCCCGGGAAAATGCTGCGGAGAACCCCGGTGCCCAATGATCAGAAAATCCGAACCAAAGCCGCAAAAGCAAAGAAGGAAAAAGAAGATGAGTAAGCGATTCATTCAAAGAATGAATACGTTTGAGAGCGTAAATTGTTGCCCTGGTGGGAGGAAGAACCGGGGAAATCTGAGCAAGCGAAGGAATCTGGATCCTCCGGTCAAGCCGCAGGATGACAGGGACTTTTTTTTGGAATCAATGGTAGCAATTGAAACATTGGAATTAATGGAATGAGGTTAGATCCCACCATGACGGCGGAGACATGGATCTCCGGGTCAAGCCCGAAGATGACGGAAGGCTCTGTAGGGATAGAAACAAAACAGAAACCGACTGCCTTAACTTAATGACATTGGGATCGGAGTTCGCAATGACGGGGATTGATTGGTTTGGGTGGCTGGAAATTATGCCCGAACAGCACGATGCCGGGGCATTGTCACGATCGTCAGGCGAATTTTAAATTCCAAGAATACCGTGAGTGGAGCGCCGAAACGTGGTGGGGGGTTGAGGCCTCAGCAGTGGTGCATGACGAGATTTCGCGACAACGAGCGATGCATCGTATCGTTCTAGGAGTGAAAGCCCGTCAGGTGCTGCTGCTGGGACCTCAAGCCACTGCCTAAGTTTTGGTGTTCCGCTCACCCCCTTACTCCCTTTTTCCTCTTAGTTCTTCCAATCCAAACACTTCCACCTCTTCGTGTTTCTGCAAAAAAACTTGGTACATGATCAGGGCTGCCGCTACTGAGATGTTGTAGCTTTCCACCATTCCTACCATGGGGATTACTATGCTTTGGTCACAGATTTCCTGTAGTTCCGGGGAGAGTCCCTTTTTTTCGGAACCCAATAGAATCACCGTCTTTTCAGGGAATTCTATTTCATGCAGCGCGCTGGCTCCCTTTGTTTTCTGGGCCGCTAAGAAGCGGAATCCTTCTTGCTTTTTTGCCCTGCTGAATTCCTGGAGGTCTTCGATCTTGTTGTATTTCATCCACAGGGTAGCGCTTGCGCTGGAGCTATGACCCTGGCGACCGAGTGTTGGGCACTCATTATAGGTGTAGTAGAGGTGAATCAGGGGTATGCCCAGACCGTCTGCTGTTCGTGAAACCGCTGCGACATTATGGGGGTCGCAGACGTTATCGATGAGGATTTCCACCCCGCTTAGCTTGTTCTTGTAATAGGCTTCAATGAGCTTTTGGCGCCGTTCTAGCATCGAGTTTGAATCAATGGTGGTTATGGAGCAGTTCGGGCAGGGACTGGAAATAGACTCCTTTGAGATCCCCATCAACCTGGTTATTTGCGTCCCCTACCTTGCGGATTCTCAGGCTATTGCTCTTGATCTGGGTTTCCAGCTCACAAATGAATTCCAGGCACTCATCGGGATCTTCCGCCATAACTTCATACTGTCTCACGAATTCGTCATGGGGATGGCCGTGTTCCATGGTTGGTACCTTGGTTTTTGCGGAGATGATGACCTCAAAAAGTTTGCATTCTGCGTTGGTATCCTGGGAATTGATTTCTCTTAATAATTGCAGTGCGGGGGGCGGAGCAACCTGAATGAAGCGAAGGGCTTGAAAGAGATTCTGCAAAGACTTGCTCTGGTCTTTGTGTATGTTCCAGTTGGCACGGGCGATTTCAAAGCGAGTGTTGTAGTTGAGCATGGGGATACTATTTTCCAGAACCTCTTCGCCGATCATTTCGATATCGGCGAGAATTTCCGGCGCTCTTTCAAGTGATTTAGCACATTGATCCAGCCCGTTATAGCACGAGAGTTTCATCACTCGAACAGGCAGGCTCATTTCACCGCTGTCGGAAATTTTCTCCAGATCTACAAGAGCCTCCTCGTAGCGAGAAGCCCGTAACAGGGTGCTGGCCCTGGCAAGGTATATCTTCTCAAGGGGGGCTTCGTGGCACTCAAGGGCCTGATCATAGGCCATGATTCCTTCATCAAAAAAGTCCTGGTCCCGGCAGAATTCCGCCAGGGTTTTCCAGGCGATCAAATCCTTGGGAAAGGCTACCGTATATTCCCTTAAGATTTTAAGAGCTTCCTGAGTCTGGTCCCGCTTTTGATGAGCTTGAAACTTTAGCAGGTATCCCTGGGCTAAGCCTGCCTTAATCAGTTTTTGAGAGACTTTTTGAGCTTTGGCGAATTCTCCGGCGCGCAGGTGCTCGGAGCCTTTGATGATTAAATCTTTGAACTGCTGCATTCTTGACATTTCGATCTCCCAGGTTTTGGCAGGCCGACAGTATACAATCTTTGGCGAATCCTCTCTATCTTAAGGGGATAAAGGGATTAGGAACTTTTAGTTTAGGAGAGAGGAGAGAGGAGAGAGAAGAGAGAATGAGGTTAGATCCCGCCATTGCGGCGGGGATATGGATCTCCGGGTCGAGCCCGAAGATGACGGAAGGTACACTGGGAATAGAAACAATACAGAAACCGACTGCCTTCCCTTAATTCTTCCTGATTGTTTGTGATCGCTGGAGATGCTGAATGCTCTGCCAGTGTAGAAAATTGGATGCAATCGCCCTGCCAGACTACAAAAGCTTCGTGTTTATGGGGTAAACTACTCCCTAATCCTGGCCGTCCAGGTGTTTGCGGTCCTTCACCAGATAGATACAGAATATGAGCCAACTCAAAAGAATCCTCCTCATTGATGCTGACGAAACCTTTACTACAGCTCTTAAATCCGCGAATTTGGAAGACAAAATCCAGGTTTTCCATCTCTCGGATATCCCTGAAAATAACCCGCAATCCTCCCAAAATATGGACATTGAATATGACCTGGTCTTGATTCATGAGGACCTGGTTCGCGGAGAAGACTGCAATGTTTTACCTGACCTGGGCCAGGCCCGGGATACAACCTCACTAGCTGTATTGGCAAGTGATCCTGACCCCGGAGAACATCTTAGAATTCTTCGTATGGGTGCCAGTGAGTACCTTTATTGCCGAGATGGTTCCTATGATTTTGTGATCTCCCAGATACTTCAAATCCTGGGAGTTGAGAACCTGGGCTTTACCGACAGGTTGACCTATCTCCTGGACATTTTTTATGAAATCCCCCGTTTCCAGTCGATTCCCGATATTTTCGAATTCATGATCTATTCAAGTACGAGAATCATGTCGGTTGAGAGAAGTTCCCTTTTCTTGCTAGACGAGGCGGGGACAGAACTCTATACCCTGGTTGCTGAGGGGGCCAAGGAGATTCGCATACCCGTAGAGAAGGGAATCGCCGGGGCTGTAGCCAGAAACAGGGAAACAATTCTCATTGAGGATCCCTATAATGATTCGAGATTTAATCCTGAGGTAGACAAGAAGACTGGATTTCGGACCCGTAATATTCTGTGCATGCCCATGGTGACTGTTTCAGGCAGGGTTGTTGGGGTGATCCAGGTCCTCAATAAAATTGGAGATCCCTTCAATAAAGATGATGAAAAGATTCTCACCGCGTTTTGTTCCCATGCGGCTATGTCCATTGAAGCTATCCAGTTGAGAATAGCCCTGCAAGCAAGCCTGGAAAACGCTCAAAACTATAATGAGAGTATTGTCACTACCGTTCCCCTGGGTCTTTTAACTCTGACGGGGACCGGGGAGATCTGCTCTTCTAATCCCGCTTTTGACCAGTTTTTCCAATGTCCGTCCCCTGAGGGAAACCTCATTTATGATCTCTTTGACAGAGAGGAAACCAATGACGAGATCCGCTCCGCCCTTGAGGGAGTGAGCAACGGCGGTTCAGACAATCGTGAGTTTGAATTCTCAACCCCTTCAGGTTCAGAAGAGGAGATGGACCGCTATTTCCACTTTCATGTGACCGCCCTGAAGACCTCTGAATCCGAGAGAGAAACACGTAGGCTTCGCGGTGATAATGAACTTGAGTATTCCCGTCTCCTGGCTACCATTGAGGAAATCTCCGATCGAAAAAAACTACTCATCGGCCTACAGGCGAATCTGCAGGCTCTCAAGGACACACGCGACCAGCTGGTAGATGCTGAAAAGCTCTCCGCGGTAGGTAAACTCGCTGCTGGTGTGGCTCATGAGATGAATAATCCTCTCACGGCTGTATTGACTTACTCCTCCCTTTTGATTGATAAGATTCAAACCCTGCCAGAGGATCTCTTAGAGCGTCTGCCCCGATTCGAGGAGCGCTTGAAGAGGATGAAAGAGGCTGCCACGGTGTGTAAATCAATTGCCGACAACCTGCTCAGCTTCTCACGCCAATCTCGTGAAGAGAGAATCGCCATATCCATAGCAGAGTGTATTCGGCTCACCCAGGGATTAATCCATATGCAGCTCACTTCCAACCAGGTTAGCCTGGAGATGGATTTGCCTGATCCCGCGCCAAGGGTTTTAACCAATCCAGCCGAGCTTCAACAAGTATTCACCAATCTCATAGTCAATGCCATTCATGCCATTGGTTCGGGTGGAAAGATTATTCTTAAGGCTCGTGAGCAGGGAGACCGCTGCATCGTGGAAGTTACCGATAACGGTCCTGGAATTCCGCCTGAGATTCAACAAAAGATTTTCGATCCCTTTTTTACAACTAAACCCCTCGGGGAAGGCACTGGCCTGGGCCTTTCCATTGTGTATGGGATTATTCAAAACCTTTCTGGAACGATCGAGATTGACTCGGTCATGGGGGAAGGGACGACTTTTCGTATCTCTCTTCCCAGGTTAAGTGACAAGGACGGTACCCATGAGTGATATGTATCGGGTCCTGGTGATAAGCCCGGATGACACAGAGCGAGCTATGATTGACTCTGTACTACGCAGTGGCGGACACCTGGTTCAGTCACACACTGAGGTTACTGACCAACTGCTTAAGCAAGAGGATACCTTTCAGTTCTTTATTCTTGATCAGTCAATTTCCCAAGACCTTCTGGACCCTGTCCTGGTTAAGGCTCGTAACCAGGGTAGAGTAGCCCTGATTCGAATCGGTGAAAGCGAGGAGCCTGATCCCGGTCCCACACCAATACAGGCTGTGCTTAATCGACCTATAGACCCGGTGGATCTCTCTGAAGTTTTCCAGGGTGTGGGCAAATGGTTCAACAAGTTTGAAACACTACCAGATACCCCCAGGATTCTCATTGTCGATGACAACGAATATGTCCTCGAGTCATCACTGGCCATCCTGGAAGATGATTATTCGGTAAACGGAACGCTCTCCGCACTGGAAGGGTTGGATCTATTGATGAAAAGTCCTTTTGAGCTTCTTCTTGTCGATCTCATGATGGAAGAAATGCATGGAATGGACTTGATCCATCGAGCCAAAAGGGAGATGCCCAATCTCATCGCCATTGTGATGACCGGGTATTCCAGTAAGGAAGCCGCAATTAGGGCTGTGCGTGAAGGGGCTAATGACTACCTGGAAAAACCTCTTACGCCGGAGGCTGTTCGGGAAAGTGTTACCAAGGCCTGGGCGATGGTGAAACCTCAGCTGGAGAAAAATGTGATGATTCGAAAGGTTCTCAGTACGAACCAGCAAATCCTCACCGGCAAATCTACACCCTCTGACTCTCAGGAGAAGCAAGATACGCAGGCGACAGATGGCGGCGAGATGAAATTTTCTTCCCAGGAGGAAAAGGAATCCATGCTGCTTGATCAACTCCTCTCCTCCATGAATGTAGAGATGGATGAGGACACTCTGCAAATCGAAGCTATTTCTCTCACGAATTTAGTAGAGGAGGTCCGTGCCGAACTCGCGGCTACTTCAAGTGTCCCCGAACCAGGCTTCTCAGTGAGTGAAATGCCCGAGATTCAATCTGACCTGTTCATCTTAAGGAAATCTCTCTATCTACTACTCAAGGATTCCTATGAGTCCTGTTCCAAGAAGAGCGGTGGACAGGTCAGGATTACCTGTGAGGAAAGTGGTCCGGGACAGATTCTTTTACAGATTCAGGACTCTGGTTTTCGAGAGCCTGGAAGCACCACCCATACCTTTAAAGTCCTTGTTGGAGAAGAGCCCCGGGTAGAAAGTGGGGAACCGGGCTTCGATTGGCTGGAGCTGAGAAGAAATCTCCAGAGTGTGGGTGCCTCGGTTCAGTCTTACCAATGTAACGCAGAGGGCCTGGTATTGAAGTTGAAGATTCCCCTGAAATGTGCGGGCTTCTGAGCCTGGTTTGAGAGCTGGATAGGATCTATGAGTAAAATACTGTTGGTTGCAAGAGAAGAGCATCTCCATGAGGCGATTCCGCAACTCTTGAATTCCGATAGTTTTGAATTTCAACATTCTTATGGATTGGGTGATGTTTTTGAGAGGCTCTCGGCTCACAAGTATCTGCTAATTGTATGTGAGTATCGACTGGGCAGCATGACCGGTCTGGATCTTTTGAAAATCCTACAGATTTCACACCCCGATACCCGGCTATTACTTCTCCTGGATAAAGCAGATGAAAAAGTTAAAGACAAGGCTCGTCAGGCAGGAACCACGCTATGCATGGTCCGCCCCTTCCCCCTCGAGGAAGTAGGACAGGAAATTTTAAAACTCTCCAGCGCGTCGGGGACCGATACTATGCAGCGCGAAATTCAGCGCTACGATCAACAGTCCAAACCGTCTCCCACCTCAAAACCAAACCAACAGGAAGCGAAAGCCGCCCAGGTACTCAAGGAAATGGATTCCTTTAAGGATTTTACAACGGATTTAGACTCTGCCGGAACATCAGCCCAGCCCCAGGCTCCCGAACCGGAGCAAAGATGGGGAGTTGGGGAGCCGAGCCTCAAATTTGAAGTCTCTGACGATGGTCAGTTCGCATTTATGAGTTGTGTCCCCAACCTTAAGGCCCCCTTCACTGTAGAAATTGTCAAAGAAAAGTTGACCAGGATGGGAGTCATTTACGGAATCGACAACGAAAAAGTGGATCGACTTCTCAAAGATGCCCATGGCAAAATGAAGATAATTCAAAGGGAAGTTATAGCCCGCGGAACTTCACCAGTTGACGGTGTACCCCAGAGGGTAAAGTTGAAGGTTCCCTCCCATAGTCTGCCCACGAATTTTGAGAGCGGTTCACCTTGGGTAATCTTTGATAGTAAGGAAGTTACTGAGTTTGCCTGCAAGGGAGAGCAGGTTGGTGAATTGTTACCTCCCGAACCTCCCCGGCACGGAAGATTGGTAACCGGTGAAAATTGTCCTGGGAAACCAGCGATGCCTTTTGAACCGGAGGCTGGAAAAAATTGTACCTATGACGAGTCAGTTCCAGGCTTTCTCTCCCAGATAGACCAGGGGCAAGTTCTGCTCAAGAAGGAAAAAATACTGGAGGTTCATAAGGTTCTATTACTTGGTCCTACAGGGGAAGAAAACACGGGAGACGTGGATTTTGATGGGACCGTAATCATTACCGAGAGTGTGGGCGGTTCAAGGACAATCAAGGCCGAAGGCGATGTAATTATTCATGGAATGATTGAAGGTACCAACATTAATTGTGAAGGAAGTCTTTATGTCCGTGGCGGGATTCAGGGGGGAAATAAGGGAGTCATTCGATCGGGCGGAAACATAGTCGCCAAGTTCTGCGCTAATTCGGAAGTAGAGTCCTCTGGAAACATGGTGTTTGAAAAATCCATCCTCAATTCCCGTATTTTTTGCGAGGGACTCCTAAAGGTTAAGGGGACTAAGGGGATCGTAGGAGGAAGGGTTATCGCCGGCAGCGGTATTGATACTTTGTCTGTGGGTTCGAGCCTGGGTATATCCACTGATATCTTTCTTGGTAAATACGCAGAAGCTCAGGAAGAACTCATCGGCCTGCTTCCTAAGAAAAACAGTAATTTTGAAAATGTGCGCAAGGTTGCTGTCGCGATCAAATCCCTGCGGACCGTGGACCCCAGCCAACTCAGTAGGGACCAGGCGCAAAAGCTCAATAAACTGGCGATTCTCTTGAGGACGCTGCGTGAAAGAGATCGGGAATATACCGATCGTATGGTTGAGATTAATAAACAATTGACGGAAAAAACCACAGCAAACCTTGTAGTTCGCGACTGCCTGTACCCGGATGTAAATATACGGATCGGCCGGACTGTTCTTACAGATATCTTAGATCCGATCAAGCGTTCAGTCTTTAAGCAGCATTCTAAGGGAATGAGTGTAGAAATCTCTCCACTGATGGGCTACGGTGAAGAAAGTAGCCCCGATAGTGATCTTCTCTGAAAAAAAAACGAAAGAATTTTCAAAAAAAGCGAAAGTCTCCTCATAGGTTTGCCGATACATTGTAGAGAAGGTAAATTGTCTTCCAAAAAAAACACCCCCCACTTAAGTTAGTACAATAAAGCAAGCTATTGCGAGGTATTTCGACCTATCCTCTACAGGTCTTCTTGTACCCCTTTTATCTATTCCATCCACTCGGTCGATACCCATAAGTGGAGAATCAATAAAATTGTATCCGAGACTTTCTCGGACAGAACCTCCCCGGTAAGTAGTTGGTCCACAGTGCTCATCGGGAGGGTCAGGAAACCAGGATTTCCATGGAATGGGAATCCTATGAGAATTTTTGAAGACCGGTTCAAGGAAGATCCATGGGTTTTCGTATATCGCGCAATATTGACGCGCAGGTGGTGCAGAGTTCCCTCAATCGACACGAGGGAACTCTGGCGACCTCCATAGAAAGGTTGTCATCGGGCCTGAGAATCAATCAAGCCGCCGATGATGCAGCTACCCTGACCATTAGCGAAAAATTTAGATCGCAGGTGGCGGGTCTCAATCGTGCTATCAATAATGCCCAGGATGGAATCTCCCTTCTGCAGACTGCGGAAGGCTCCCTTAATGAGAACAGCTCCATGCTCAATCGCCTGCGAGAGCTCTCTATTCAGGCTCAAAGCGATTCCCTTACCACCAGTGATCGAATCGAGATACAGAACGAAGTGGATGGATTGATCAGTGAAATAGATCGAATCTCAAAATCAACAGAGTTTAATACCCGCTCCTTACTCGATGGCTCAGCGTCAGCCAGGGTGAGTACGGACAGTTCTTCGGCAAGCGCCTTCCAGACCGGTGAAAATCTACGTTCCGGTGCTTATGATGTAAGCGTTCAGCGCACCGCGCATGGTGACAAGCAAGTTCAAACTTCGGCGATCATGACCAAAATTAATGGAGATGTCGCCACCGCGGATACCCGGTTTCATGAGCTTGAGTCCATGTATGACGCCCATGGAAACTTTCTTTTGGAAAATCCTGAAGAATTGAATCTGCGGGGTCGCGGCAATAGAGCGTCGGTGAGGATCAACGCCAATATGACCCTCGATGAATTTGCTCGTGAGGTGGAACTCAAAGTTCGAAGTTCTGCTGAAGAGAAAGGATTAGACCTGGGAGGATCCTCCTACGATTTCCTCTCCGGTACATCCCAGTTCGAATATGTTGCTGGTCTGGAAGGAGCCGATGGCAACCTGAGTTTCGCCGGCCACGATAAGTTGATCAACGCCCTGGGAATGGCAACAATCCAGGAGTCCACTGATTCAGGATTTCTAGTTACAGCGGTGGAGCAAGGTGTTCTGGATCCTGAGGTTTTTAGGGGGAGTACAACCAGTACCAGGGCCAGCGGAATCATCGACGGCCTCGACCTTGAGTTCGACCTGACCTCGGAGGCGAGAATAGATGGTTCGGTAGCCAGTTTTACCGCCGTAGAAATTGGAGCCGCGGACGTGGTTTTCACCCTGCACGATACCAACGCCCAGTTCAATGGACAGGGGGCGGGGTTCATCAGCGCTCCGGTAACCGTCACACTGACAGCATCTACTACTTACCAGGGTGCTTCGATTGTCAACATTATCAATACCGCGGTTGCCAACGCGAATAATCCATCAAGCGCATATACTCGTTCTACAACTTCTTCAAGCTATTCGACCCCCGCACTCACGGCCAGTTTTTCAGAACGGAACCTGACTCTTCGATCAACGGATACAGGAACTTCAGGAGAAGTTTCCATTGTTTCCAACGCGGCCGCTATGACAGATTTGGGATTACCTAGCGGGCTTGTGACCGGAAATGGAGGAACCGGCGGAGACCTGGTAGGGAGCGCGGTCATCTCGGGTGGGATAACCGTTGCCGGTGGAGGGGTACTGAGAATCAGCCTTGTTGATGGTGATTTTCGAACCGCACCAAGCTCTTCGGCCAATGACATTAGCTTCAACCGAGGTGTGGTTCTTAGTGCCGCGTCGATTGTAACTGAATTCAATAATTACTTTACGGCGAACTCACTCACTGCTACCGCGGTTATTGGGGGGGGAGGAGAACTACAACTCAACAACACTGAAACGGGAAGCGATTCACAGCTTCGCATCATCAGTTTTGGAGCCGCGTCCCTTGCGGATTTAGGATTTGCCAATGGGCAGACCGCCACCGGCTCAGGCGGAAACTTCGCTACCGTTGCGGGAAATACCAATCCCGCTAATTATGCCGAGCCAGGATTTGAACTGGATGGATTCATGAGTTTTCGAGTGGGAGACCAGAGCGGTACGATCACGGAAACGATTACTTTTGGCCTTGGGGGGGTAGCACCTACCGGAGAGACCTTCACCCTTAGTACGAACCAGATTACATCTATCCTGGATAATAGCGGATTGAGAGCTACCGGTGTGGACTTTGATTTTGACGGTGACGGGAATCTCAACTTCTTTTCACGCAAACCCGGGACCAATAACAAGATAACGCTTTTTGCCGACGCGACTTCCCAGGCATTGGGTATCGATGCCTTTGGAATTGATTTTAGTAGTGAAGCCCGCGGTTCTGACCGCGCGAATTTTTCGATCCATGTGACAGACTCAAGCCTCCGGTTTCAAATTGGTGCCAACAAAGGGGAGTCGATGCAATTTCGAATTGCTGACGCCGGTTCTCGGGCCCTGGGAGTGGAAAGGCTTGATCTGACCACCATCGACGCTGCCACCAGAGCGCTCAAGGACATTGATGAAGCTGTGGGACGGATCTCATCGGAGCGCTCACGACTGGGTTCTTTACAAAATCGAATGGAGAGTAATATGAATTCTCTCCACCAGAGCCACCTGGATCACTCCGATACCCTATCCAGAATTCGTGACGCAGACCTCGCTAAGGAAAATGTGGACCATCTGAAGAGTTTGATCTTGAATGGCACCGCCATGGCCCAGCTGGCACAGACCAGGGGAATCACCAGCGATGCGGTAAGTTTGTTACTTTGAACCCGATAATTACCGTCTGTTGCCTAAATCCTCTTTCCACCGATCAGGCAAAAACCCTGCTTGACCCAATTGGTCAGTCCAATTTCCCCCAGCTCTAATTCTACCTGGCTTTCACGGGTACTTACCCTGAGGTGGGTTCGGTTCCAGTGAAGGCAGGACTCCCCTTCCCTATCCTGCCCAATGATGATCCTGTTGTGGAAATCCTTCCCTGGTTTAGGGTCTTGTGAAAGCTCATTAACATTCACTCTCCCCATGGATTGAGAGGCCTCTAAGAGCGCCTTGAGAACCTGGAGAAACTCCTTTTCTCTTCTGCTGGAAATCTCTATTCTCACTTCTATGATGAAGTGAAGAGAGGGAAGCAGTGCTGGAACATGTGAGATCCAAAAGGAGAGGATTCCAAACAAGAAAAACGGGTGAATCGAAAATCCATCAACAGATTCAGGGTCGGGGTAAAGGTCATTTCGAAGCAGAACCAGGATGATTCGTCGCTCAAATTCATCCTTTTGCTGCTCATCCCTCTCGTAATAGAGAAGATCATTTTCCAGGTACTTAACTTGAAACAGGTCTACCGGATCGGTGATTGTTGAATAGAATAGCTCGGAAGGGAGAATGGTGCTAAGGTCCCCTCTTGTTCCTATCCCACAGACTCCCCCCATGGGATATGAGCCTGCCAACTCAGCATCCTCAACTCCCAGGGACGGCATTTCCCGGACCTCTTTTTTTAGTTTCGAGAGGAGTCTCGATTCTAGCCAGCTACGGGATTTCCAGCTCTTTCTCAGCCCTTCCCTCAGGGAGTCACTGCCGATTTTTCGGACCATACGAAGTTCCCTAAAATCCTCTTCAGAAAAAACGGGTCTGGCTTGTTGGTAGCCACAGATCCACGGTTCGGGGTTGAGCAGCTCAAAAAGATCCTTTCGCTCTTGAATTTTTTGAGCGCTAAGCTCAAGGTCCAGGGTCTCCTTTGAAAACTCTTTTAAAAATCCTGGAGGAATATCCACAATTTGCTCTGGAGCGATGCGCTCAAAGAAGAGCTCAGCACAGCGACTGAAGAAGCTAAAGAAGGAACTCCCGTGAAAGGTTGCCCCTAGCTCTCGTATTTCGCGAAATTCCATGGAGTGAAGCAAAGGGCCAACCAGGCGGTCCTGGTATTGTAAATCACTCTCGATGGATGCCCTGGGAAAATTCGCGGGGAGGTCCGGGTAAAGCCATCCTAGAAAATCAAGCAGAGTTCCCGGAAGCGGTACTGCGACTCCCTTGTAGAGCAGATGTAGGTAGACTTCAAAAAAATCTTCTCGAACTGTATCGAGAGAAAAATAGGATCGGGCAAGACTGGCGCTCAACACCAGCTTCGCGTCATCAGAACTTAACACCTTAGCCATGGACTAGGTTAGAACCGAAGGGAGTTTTTCTTTAAGAAAATCCATCTCTTCTTCATGATTGCCAAGATGGGTAAGCAAGCTAAAATCTTCTGCCTCTACCGTACCTCCTCGCTTGATTAACGCCCTTGTTCTGAGCAGTTTGTACATTTTAAGAATCTTGCGGTCACTGAGTTCTATCTCAAAATCATGAATGATGGTTTTTAAAAGACGCTTCCACTCCAAAAAAACAGGTTCAGGGAAGAGTGGATCCCGGCCTTCCTGGCACAAGGGGGTCAAGGAATTCATCAGGTGTTCATAGAGGACCTCGAAGTCGCCCATTTCCAGGAAGGGTTCTGGGAAGCGCTGTTGCCGAAAATACCGGGACTGCTCATTTTGAAGTCCGCGCATAATTAAAAGATCCCACTGGTCTTCTGGAACCCTGGAGACCCTTACTTTGAGAATAAACCTGTCTTTGAGTGCATCTAATTCGTGATGGGTAGGAATCTCATTGGTAGCGGCAAATAGGATTTTTAGCGGTACCGGTGTAGGCTTGCCGTCCTGGTAGAATTTTTTCTCGTTGAGGATTGTTAGCATCGTGTTGAGAATGGCTGAATTAGATTTGAAAATTTCATCAAGAAACGCGATGCGGGCTTCAGGAAGTTTCCCACTGATACGGCGGAAGAATTCTCCGGCTTTCATTCGCTTCAAATCGAGTGGACCCAGAATTTCGGATGGCTCGGTGAAGCGGGTGAGCGCATATTCAAAATACTCATTCACATCCAGGCTCAGCAGCGCGGTGAACTGGCGAACCAGGTCTGATTTCCCCGTTCCGGGAGGACCCACGAAGAGTAGCGGTTCCTGGGCAACTGCCGCCACGATCATGTCGTCAATCTGATCATCACGGGCTACAAAGATAGACTTCAATGAGCTGGATAGTTCTTCGAGACTACTTAGAATATCATCCACCGCTCGAGGCTTTTTCATACTCCTCCTTCAGTAAATCCGCAAATCGTTGAGAAAGGTTTTGTTTCCAGGAATGCTCGATGGCGTAGAGAACACCTTGCGCTTCCCTGGACAGGGCCTCAGTGCCGCCAGGCTGAGCAACAAGATATTCCAGAACCAGAAGCTTCGACAGGGAAAAGGAATCATTGAGGGATAAATGATCTTCAAAAATTCGTAGATTCCCAAGAATTTTTTCACAAATTAAAGAGCGAAATTCCAAACTAACCCCGTTCCAGTTTTTTAACATGCAGGCTAGTAAGTCGATTTTCTCGGGCAATGGGCAGGAGTCATAGGAAGAGAATACTTCCTCGCATAGCTCGCAGGCCAATTCTCCATCTCCCAGCGAGTCAAAGAGCCTGGAAATCAGGACCTTAACCCTGGCTCCATCACTTTGAGTTCGAACCCAGTCCAGGAGTCTGTGGGCAACTCTGTGGGACAGGTCCCTTTCCAGGACTCTTGGAAAGACTTCTAGTACTGTTGTCAGGATACTGCTTACTACTTCTGAATCCTGCACAAATGCCTGCTCCAGGATCTCAAGATATTCGCCGCTCAGTGCCTGAACCCAGTCCTGACGCTCAAACTGGCTTGAAATCACCAGCATTCTACCCAGTGCGCGCCCTCGGTCCTGGAGCATCTGAAGTGTTGGGCAAAGTTTGTGCAGCTCGGGATAAAACTCAAAGACTGCCAGCTCTCCGACTTCTGGCAGAACGCCCAGGATGGAATGGAATATTTTGGCTCTTTCCTGGGATTGGCGTTCGCGCATCCCGGGCATGGCGGTTTTCAAATTCCTTAGATTTTGAGGGATCACCTTTTGAAGAAGATCTTCAGCACTGCGATTTTGAAATCCAGGCAGAGCGAACTCTTCCGTCTCCGGGGATGAAACGGACCCTAGCAACAGCGAGTGATCCCGTACTGTGGAGAGGTAGTATCGATGAGCCATGGAGAGGCTTTGAAGAATCTTGGGAGGGTTAGAGGGAGAGTTCACGCCCCTTCCCTCAAGGAATTCCTGAGACCTCTGGGAATAAGTTTCGTAGAGCGCTTGATGTACTGGATGCGGAGTATTGGAAACCCTCTCCCGGGCCGCTTCCAGATTCTCCTGCATTCTGCCGGAGCTCTGCCTCAGGGCAAAACCGGCCGCGAAGACCAGGTGAAAAAGGATCCAGTCAGGGGCTTCTGTTTCCTCCTCACCCAGGCGTCCAGCCAAGAACAAATACCGATCGCTCACATCCTTGAGGGTCGACTCCGAAGGGTCCGTGGAAAAAGACAGCAGACCGGGAATAGCTCTTTGTCCGAACAGTCCCTCATCAAGCAAACGATATAGCACCCTGTCCCGGGCCCGGTATAAGAAATAAGAACCGGGTTTCAAAATCTGGTAAAAACTAACCGCCAGGTTCCAGCACCTCAACACTGGCATTTGATCCAGGAATTCCTCAAATATGGGGACATAGGAGTGCGCGAATTCCTGCAACTGCTCCGGGTCCATCCTGGATTCCTGTTTTAGAAGGTCCAGTCCAAGAATTCCCAATTCCTCCACTTTGAGGCTTGCGGGTGAAGTTTGGTGTAGAGCCTGGACCTCGGAGCGCCCCCCTTTGCCCTGTAGTGAGCAGTGCATGATGGCCCTGGCGATCTGCGCCCGTTGCGGATTTTTTACCGAATAGCTAAGGGCGATCTCAAATAGGATACCGGCATCTGAGTAGTTTTCAGCTTCCATTTCAACCTGTGCCAGGAGGTGCCAGGGTTCCGGGTCCTGGATATAGGGATCTTCAAGAATCCTCTCTCTCATCTCGCGAACCATAGCGGCCCGGTCTTTTCCGATGATCATTTTAGCTCGATGATCAAAGGGATCGATCTCTTCATCGGGGGGTTCTGGAACTTCCTGTCCTTGCTGGTCTCTCCCAGCGCTCATCTGCGAGGGTTGAGGGACCTGCACCCCTTCAGTTGGCGGGTAAATTCCCTCCTGTTCTTGTTTGACTTCTATACAATGTTCTTGAACCAGAATCTTAGGATCCTTGAGACAAAAGCCGTGGGAGGCATGCAGTAGAGCCTCTGTGCTGTCTTCCAGAAGGTAGTAGACGAGCTGACTGAGATGAACGAAGTCCGCATGCTTTAGTTTCGCGGGCAGGAGATGAGAATCTTCTTGAAAGAACACCAATCCTTCTTCCCTGCTAAAGGGTGAGAGTGCCAGGATTTGATCCAGGGGTATGGGAGGGCTTAAACAGTGGTGTAAGGGAAGAAAGATGTCTTCTCCCTTAAATAGTCTGTAAAACGACTCTCGCGCGGCGGCAGGAGGTACAGCACTGTGAGATACTCCGCGCGATTTTTTAAGCAGAAATCCAGGGATCGGCTCGCTGAGGCAATAGAGCAAAAAAGCCTCATGCTGCCTGGCGGAGAGGTGTGATATCCACTCCTCAAGGCGGCCTTTATCCTCAGCGCGGTAATACCATAACTCAGGTTCATCCAATCCTGCCTTCGTGGATGGTATCAGGTGAACTTCAATTTCGATCCTGGGGACTTCTTGAACACTTTTTTCACAAAGCTGTGTGGGTTCAATATGAAAGGAAACAGATTCAAGCACCGGTTGGAAAGCAGCCTCTTTTAGGACATGAATTTCTTCTCGAAAGACAAGCGCGTCCCCAAGCTCACTCGACCACCAGCGTGACATGGGATGGGTGCTATCCATGGGGTAGTAAATTCCGAAGGAATCCTTCCAGAATATTTTCCCTCCATACTCCTCCTCAATTTTGAGCAGCAGCATTC
>Ga0257123_1000808_pt1 | contig 21667 bp, 28 predicted proteins | sample SI106_135metaG_FD_190185 | JGI IMG/M metagenome (GOLD analysis project Ga0257123, IMG submission 190185) | Marine microbial communities from Saanich Inlet, British Columbia, Canada - SI106_135 | ecosystem: Environmental > Aquatic > Marine > Inlet | place: Canada: British Columbia | collected...
TATAACGTCTGGCACAATAAAATTAAACAAAATGTTTCTGAAATTGTAGATAATTACAAAGTTAAACTTGCAACACCAGGAATTCCAGTATTTGCATGGAAACCAATGTTATTTGTAATTGGAACAATAGCTGCATTTTATGGCTGGAAATTTTTTGATACTATCTGGTAAATTAAACACCAAGTGACTCGGCTTTAGTCAAATCCAAAAACACCTTATCACCTACAGATAGACCCATTTCTTTGTATTCATGCATCTCAAGTTTCAATTGAGTAACTGAACCTTGTGCACCCATTCCTCCGCCCATTCCACTCATCATCTTGTTTAGGTCCTTCATCATATCATTCATGTTTGAGAATCCCATGACTTTTGGTGACCCAAATGGTGGTTGTTGTGGATTTTGAACTCCTTCTTTAAGATCTTTAATTGATGATAATGAAACTATAACATATGGTGCTCCATCAGGTGCTGAATCAATACTTTTCACGACATATTCTTTCTTCATGGATATAGTAGCACCATTATCCATATAATTTTAGTTTTAAGGTCAATTAGTGAGTAATTGGCTCTTGATTGAAGCTTTAATTACAATTTTTGAGTTTTATTATCAATGACTGAAAATCTAAAAGTCAATTTACAATATTACGGGATTTCACCTTGGGAGATTGAAGTACTGTACGGATTTCTAAATTCTCACTTTACAATAATTCAAGATGAAATTGAGGTAAATGATGAGAACTATGTGAGTTTCTTGGAGATAAAAATCCCGCTAACATTTAATGAAGAATTTTTTCAGTGGTTTGATTTCAAACGTTGGGAAAAAGTCAAATCAGTTTTCAAAGAGATGAAAAGAAGACGAGGAAGTAGTAATGCTCTAAAAATTAATATTAATTTTTCAGGAAATCCAAAAATTATTTTTGTAATTGACAGTGAAGATAGACAGAAATTCAATAATGCAGTTGAGAAAATAGATTCAGTCTTAGAATTATTACCATATCATTTGGATCCTAAAAAAACACCGGCAGGTATTTCTGAGATTAATTATAAGTTTGATTCAGAATCAGTTAGATGGTGTCTAAGTACAGCATTAGTTGAAAATAAAAAATATATTTTCAATAAAGAATCATGGGAAGAGATTAGTTAAGATCTTTTTGTAGTGGTTCTAATAATCCATGAAGTTCTTTGTATTTTGATTCAAGAAAACCCAAAGCCTCATCGAGTTTCTTTGATTTTCCATACTTGTAACGAATAAGTTCTCGATGATGCCAATACGTTACATCGCCAGATGATAGAGTTGTAAAATAATCAGTTCCCTTTAGATTATCAGGAATTTTAACATCGTGTGGAAATAACATATCTACAATAAACCACTCATCCCCATCAGGATAATCAGAACCAGTTTCAATATCAAAAAAAACATGCAACAAATCAGACTGCATTAGGCCATCATCATTAATTGTAGGATGTTTTACAGATGATTTTTTAAAATCAAGACCAACTAATTTTGGCTCAAAGAAACCTTTGAGAATGGATTTTCTAAAAATTTTATTTGCTTCAGGAATATTCAAAGATAAAATAATATTCCATTAAACTTGCCTATAAACTTCCTAGTTGGCACAAGGAAATCGAATTTTTGAGGCTAAGTTTTCAGGGTTTGTTTGATGTAATCAAGCATACCAGTATATTCTATTTTTGTATTACAATACTAATGCCAACGTGGGATTGTGATAATTGTCATATGCCAATGAAGTTAATTGAAAAAAATCCAAATGTAGCATGTCCAAACTGTGGTAGAAGAATGATTGAAATTTCAGAATAATTTTCATTGAAATTTATATACAAAGATAGATTGGGTTGAACATGAAAGTTGTGGTAATTGCTGGCAGTCCAAGAAAAAATGGCAATACTCAGATTTTAATGAAATATGTTTATGAATATGTAAAGTCAAAAAATGCAGAAACAAAACTGATCAATTTGTCAGATGGTCAAATTGAATGTTATAAAGGATATGAGGACGAATACAATGAAGCTACAAAAAATGCTGCAGAAGACATTACAAATGCAGATGTATGGTTAATTGGAACTCCAATTTACAATTCATTTTTTAGTTCAGCTCTGAAAAATTTGTTTGAATATATCAATTATAAAAAGACTGAAGGTAAAGTTGCAGGAATGGTAATTTTAGCTGCAGGACAAATAGGATTTACTGATGTCCAAACATTACTCATGCAACTATTATCATACTTTAGAGTAATTACAAATCCAAAAGCTGTTTTTCTAACTACAGAGGATATCACAGATAATTCAATTTTAAATGAAGATGCACAAAAAAGATTGAAGACAATGGTTGATGAAACTCTAGAAATAGCCTCAAAATTACAAAAATAGACTAGACTTCAAGTGAATCTAAGATTTTTGAAATATCAGTATTAGAAAATCCATCTTTAGAAATATTTTGTCTTGCTGGAGGATTCTCCAAATAATTTGGAATCTTGTCTTGTAATCTTACAGTGTATGGAGTAGTTATTTCATTTTTATAAAATACTCCAATTGGTATTTTGTTTCCCCACTCTAATGACTTGATTAATGCTTGAGATAATTTCTCATTTACTTCAACTTCTGAATCATAATGAACTGTTGGTTCAAATCCTTGGTCTTCGAGTTTGTAAATTCTTGAATGTCTTTTTTGGGCCTCATCCATCAAATCAGCTCCTGCATACCAATCCCTAGTGTTTAGATCATTGTATGTAGGACATGGTTGCAATACATCCAAGAAAGATAATCCAGGGTGTTTGATTGCCTGAACTATCAAAGATTTGAGATGTTTAATATCATAAGAATAACCACGTGCAACAAAAGTAAAACCACTAGCAATTGCCAATCCAATTGGATTTACATTTGAATTAGTATTTGGAGATGGAAGAGATTTTGTTTTTTCTCCTAATTTCAAAGTAGGAGATGCTTGTCCTTTAGTTAGACCATAAACACCATTATCAAAAATAATGTATGTCATGTTTACATTTCGTCTACCTGCAGCAACAAAGTGGCCTGCACCAATTCCCAAACCATCACCATCGCCACCAACTGCAACAATAGTCATCTCAGGATTTGCAATCTTTGCCCCTTGTGCAAATGTCAATACACGTCCATGTAATGTGTGAACTCCATACGTGTTGATGTAGTGAGATGTCTTACCAGAGCAGCCAATTCCTGAAAATATTGCAGTCTTGTCTCTTTGCACACCCATATCAGCTAGTGCCATTTGGATAGCATTGACTATTCCAAAGTCTCCACAGCCAGGACACCAATCATTATGTACATCTGTTTTGAATTCAGCTGGTTTAAGCGCCATGCATCAAAACCTCCCGTTTGTCTGCTTTGTTTTGTACAATTCTTTTGAGTGAATCATATACTTCAGTACTAGTCATTGCTCGTCCAGTATATTTTAAAACAAAATAATCAACATCACGTCCAACATTTTGTTTGAATAATGTTGCTAATTGTCCGGACTGATTTGCCTCAACATCAATGATTGTTTTAGCATCTTTGAGTAATGATTTCACATAATCTCCTGGAAATGGATTCATTAATTTCATTTGAACTAGTCCAATAGAGATTCCGTCTTTTTTTAGCATGTCTATTGCATCAAGTAATGGCCCCATAGTAGAACCCCATGAAATGATAGTAAAATCTTCAATTCCAAAAGAAACAGCTTGTTGTTCTTTTGGAATTCGCTCAAGAATTAAATCCAATCTAGACATTCTCTTATCCATCATTTTTACACGCAAAACTGGATCTTCTGTGATGTGTCCTTGCTCATCTGACTCATCACCAGTATTCCAAAAGATCCCGTTATTCATTCCAAGTCTTGAACGAGGAGATATTCCATCTTCAGTGAATTCAAATCTTCGATATCCATCCTCAACATTTTCTAATAGTTTACCTCTATCAATTGAAATTTTTTGTGGTTCAAATCGTTGGCAAGTAATTACAGAACTTGCATGAAATTTATCCATCATGTGAATTACTGGAACCTGAAAAGTATCAGCGTAATTAAAACAATTTCCAGTATCATAGAAACTCTCCTCAATCTCTCCAGAGGCATAAACAATTTTTGGGAAATCTCCAGCTCCTGCATATACTGAAAATAAAAGATCATCTTGACCATGTCTTGTTGGAAGACCAGTTGATGGACCACTTCTTTGATAATTTGTAATTACTATAGGGACTTCATTAATTCCAGCCCAACCTAGCATCTCAGTCATTAGTGCAAATCCCGGTCCAGATGTACAAGTAGCAGAACGTGTTCCAGTTAAAGCACCTCCAATAGTCATCCCCATTGCAGAAATTTCATCTTCTGTTTGGATAACGGCAGTAGACCCAGGTCTATCATCGATGATTTCTAAAATCTCATTTGATTCAAGATATACTGATTCATCAGATGCAGGAGTGATTGGATAATACGGTTGAAATCTACAACCAGATGCCATTTTTCCCAAAGCGGTTCCCTGAAATCCTTGAATCAAAAGAGTTCCAGGTTCTTTTTGTGTTCCAGATAATGTACAATCAAAATTTTTAAATTTAGCAGCAGCATAATTGTAAGAATAAGTTGCAGTAACCTGATTGATTTTTGCAATCTCTAGTTTCTTTGCAAAAATAGACTCTATAGTTTTTTGTAAAGAATCAGGAGGCATCTTTACCAATCCTAAAGATAAGGAAACTCCAATTACATTGTACATTCTGATTAATCCCTTTAGACGAGGATTTTCAGTTTCTTCAGATAAGGTTAGGAGAATGGATTTGAATGATACAGGATATAGCAAAACGCCTTTTTCTTTTGCAATCTCCAAAACACCAGCAATTGTAAATGGTTTATTTTTTAATTCTAATTCTTTGTGTAATCTTTCTTTGAATGGAGTATCAAGGGTATGCACTGCATCAGTGGTAATCTTTTCAATATCTGAATCATAAATTATTCCACCACCTGAAATTACTTCATCATAATGACGAAAAATTGTTTCAGCATCAAAGGATGCCATCAAGTTTACATCATTAACATTTGAATGAATTTTTTTATCAGCAATTCTTACTGTAAAGTAGCTATGTTCTCCTTTGATGTTTGAATAAAATTCCCTTTTTCCAAATACATGATAACCCATTTCAGCGCAAACGCGGGAGAAAATATTTGCACCAGATTCTACTCCACTACCTTGGGGACCGCCAATTAACCATGTAAAATCAACTTCACTCATAACGTATCACCTTCATATTGAATAATAATAATCTGTTTTACCAAATTGATCACCCTCCAGTTGCTGCATCAAACAAGGCACATTTACAGTCATCACGTTCTCCGCAATAAGGACAAACACAAGCACATTTTTCAATAGAACTCCCACATTCTACACAAATTGCAAATTCCTCTTCTTCATCAACTTTAGAAGACATCAGAATTGATTAGAAGGAAATCGTATAAATGGTTTAGCTGATTCTTAGAAATAATGCAAAAAAAAAGAGTATTTCTTACTAGGACACTTCATGATTTTGCATTAAAAGAATTGAGAGAGAAATATCAGATAGAAGTTCATTCAGGAAAAATTCCAATTCCCAAAAATATTTTGAAAAATAAAATTAAAACTATTGATGGACTAATTTGTTTCCCATATGACAAAATTGATAAAAAAATGATTGACTCAGCTACAAATCTCAAAGTGATTAGCACGTATAGTGTAGGTTTTGATCATATTGACATTAACCATGCAATAAAAAAGAAAATTCGTGTAGGATATACCCCTGAAGTATTAACTGATGCAACTGCAGATTTGGCATTTACACTAATCTTAGATGTAATGCGAAGGGTTTCAGAAGGGGATAAAATTATTCGGAGTGGGAAATGGAGGCAAATTTACGGAGCATACGATAATCTAGGAATTGATCTTCAAGGAAAAACTTTGGGAATATTGGGACTAGGAAGAATAGGAAGTACACTTGCAAAAAGAGTAAAGGCATTTGATATGAAAATAATATATCATAATAGAAAACGTATTTCAAAATCTAGAGAAAAGACATTGGGAATAAAATATGTCTCACAAAACAAACTAATCACACAAAGCGATGTCATTTCAATTCATGTTCCCCATACAGAGCAAACAAACGAATTATTTGATTCCAAAGTGTTTAAAAAAATGAAAAATACATCATTTCTAATTAATACTGCACGTGGAAAAATTATCAAAGAAAAAGATCTAGTATCAGCTCTTAAGAAAAAAACTATTGCAGGTGCAGGATTAGATGTATTTGAATCAGAACCAATTGGAAAAAATCATCCATTAACTAAAATCTCAAATGTGGTCCTCGCACCTCACATTGGAAGTTCCACAAAAGAGACAAGAGAGCAAATGGCAAAAATTACAGTAAAAAATTTGAATTTGGGATTAAATGGGAAAAAGCCAATTTATTCAGTTGGATACTAGGAAATCATACAATTTAGGCATAAGTTTTGAAATAATTTTGGGATATTTTGCATTGAAAAAACCGCAGTTTTTATAGATACATAACAATGTACTATTAGATTGAAAAAATTCAAACATACGAATGAAGAATTAGAATTAGCTAAACTACAAACTGAAAAAGATAAGAAGAAAAAAGAAGAATAAAATAATATTTTTCCTTGTCTTTTTCAGACAAGTTTTTTTTTAAAATTTTGAAAAAAATTTCAAATCATTTCATATCAATTTGAATAAAATCATCTGTATCCCCATGAGCACAAGCAGTTCCAACTGCTTTAACAGGTGAAAAACTAATCTTACCATTGTGAATTTTCCCTTCTTTTTGAAGAATTCCAACTTTACCTGATACTACTTGTTTATGTCGTCCACAAGTAACTCCAACCATGTATTCGTCTTTATCATCCACAATTGAGACAATAAACTCCGGAGGATTAACACATTGTTTACCCTCTTTCATTACAGAACACCTATCAGGTAGCATAAACGAATTTTATTAGTTATTAGATATTAAGTTTGATTGAGGATATCATCAAAACTCCAGATTGAATCTGTATGTTTTTGCTTGTAATCTAAAAATCCCTTTTCTTTGAGTTTTTGTACAATAAAAGCAGAATATGCAGGCGCCCCAGTTGCTCCAGGGGAATTATAATTAATAATGTTGAAGGAATGTTCATTCTCAAGCTCCATTACATCTAGTAAGAATTTTCCCTGAGGAGTAATTATTGGTGAACGAATTCCAGATGTGCCTTTTTTTGAAAAATATTCTGGTTTAATTTTTGGGATAAATTTTTGGACACGATTGATCATGGCAGTTTTTGAGATAGAGCTTAACCATTCTTTTGATATTAGTGATAAAAATTCAGAATCAAAAAGTAATTTTTTTGCATTACCAGATAGCACATCTTTGAATTTAGAAATGGATGTTCCAATATCTCCGATATATCCATCGTATGTATCAGGGCTTGGAACAGGAACTGCATTTGGACCAACCTCTGTTTGCCCATTTGCTTTTTTTATCCAATGAGGATCTAAAAATGGATAACCTTTGAATTCGGCTACGGAGTAAATGGTAGTTTTTACAAGATCACTGTACTGAGGGTCTGCAACCCAATATTCACCTCTAAAATGGATATCAGAGTATTCAGTAGCCAAATCCAACATTTGTGCAATATCCAAAGAATTCCCACCAGCACAATTAATCACAAAGTTTGCAGTGATACTTTCATTATCATCAAAAATTATCATAGAATCATTTTCATTTCTTTTAATTTCTTTGACATTTTTTTCAAAAAGAAAATCAACACCATGTTTTACAGATTCATTTTTAATTTCATTTGTAAATACACCAAAATCAGTAGATACTTCTCTTTTAGAATAAATTGCTGAATGACATTTTACATTGGGTTCCAGTTTGGATACTTGTTTTGCATCTAAAAGTTCCAAGTCTTGAGATGGAATTCCATTCTCAATTCCCCAATCCATATATTCCTCAAGACTCTTGTGTTGATTCTCGTCAATTGCGATTTCAAGTACTCCAGTTTTACTCCAAGGAACATTTTCTTTTTTTGCTAGTTTCTCCCACATCCCATATGAAATTAAAGCTGATTTTGCTAGAACCTTTTTTGTTTTAGGATTAAGGTAAAAAGGAGAATGAACTACTGCAGTATTTCTACCACTTGCATGCATTGCAACATTTGATTCCTTTTCAATTACACAGAGTTTCACATCATAAAGTGAAGAAAGCCAATAAGAAATACTCGTACCCAAAATACCGCCACCAATTATTGCAACATCATATTTTGACACATCCCAATTACAGAATCTATACATTAATTGATTCTGACTGATTCGAAGGCGTACATTTCCAGACGAGATATAGATTTACTAAAATTTTAGGCATAGTGCACCAAAAAGTACAATTTTGAACCTAAAAATGGAAAATCACAAAATGCAGTAGTATTTATAGTAAAAAAAACCAAAAAACAATAGGTAATATTTATGGTTTTAGAAGTAGTTAATGCTGATAGCGTCTGTAAACGTTGCGGAAAAAAATCAATGCTCACAGATGATGTAACAGGTGAAAGATTTTGTGGAAAATGTGGTTTTGTAATTTCTGAAACATTACAGGATTCAGGTCCCGAATGGAGATCATTTTCTAAAGAAGGTGGAGCAGACCCAACAAGAACTGGTGCACCAACTACACTTGCAATGCATGACAGAGGATTGGCAACTATCATCAATCCAATGAACAGAGACTCTTCAGGAAAACCACTTACATCAGCTATGAAAAGTACAATTGAAAGACTTCGAACATGGGATAGTAGAAGTAAAGTTAATGCATCTTCTGATAAAAATCTCAGACAAGCACTAAGTCAATTATCAACACTAAAAGACAAATTATCACTTTCTGATTCAGTTATTGAAAAAGCATCATACATTTACAGAAAAGCACTTGAGAAAGGACTAGTAAGAGGTCGCTCTATTTCAGCACTCATTGCTGCAGCATTGTATGCAGCATGTAGAGATACTGAAACTCCAAGAACACTCAAAGATGTTGCAGATGCTGGAAACATAAAGAAAAAAGATATTTCAAGATGTTATAGAATTTTACATAAAGAATTAGATTTGAAAATGCCAGTAGTAAATCCAATTCAATGTATTGCAAGAATTGCAAGTAAACTAGGCATTACTGAAAAAACAAAACGTTATGCTGCCAAAGTACTACAAATTGCACAAGAACATGAAGAATCAGCTGGAAAAGACCCAATGGGATTAGCTGCTGCTGCATTATACTTGGCATGTGTAAAAAACAATGAAGATATGACTCAAAGAGATATTGCAGAGGCCTCAAATGTGACTGAAGTAACAATTAGAAATAGATACAAGGGTTTAAGATTGGACCAGGATGAGTAAATAGAGAAATGGCACAAACAAAACCAATAATTGCAATCGTAAACGTTGTAGCTTCTGCAACAATTGACCAAAAACTAGACCTTTTAGATATCACTAAAAAATTCCCAGATGTAGAATATCATCCAGAACAATTCCCAGGTGCAGTTTTCAGACTCAGAGAGCCTAGAACTGCAACCCTACTCTTTGGTTCAGGAAAAATGGTATGTACAGGTGCAAAATCCGAGAAAATCTCAATTAAAGCAGTAAACACAGTTGTTCAAAAACTAAGAAAAGGTAAAATCAAAATTAAAAAAGATGCCGTAGTTACAATTCAAAATATCGTCTCATCAATTAATCTTGGAGGTAAAGTTAACTTGGAGCAAGCAGCAAGAACACTTCCTAGAAGTATGTACGAACCAGAACAATTCCCAGGATTAATTCACAGAATGCTTGATCCAAAAACAGTAATTCTAATTTTTGCATCAGGAAAACTAGTTTGTGTTGGTGCTAAAGTAGAAGAAGAAATTCATCGTTCAGTAAATCAAATTCATGCTTTGCTTGAAGAAAAAGATCTAATGGTTTACGAATAAAACTCGAAAACTAATTTTTAAACAGAATTTATTTGATTTTTAATTATATTTGACGATTCTCTAAATTGTTTTAATTCAAATTCATCAAGATGTATTTTTTGTATTTCAGAAACTCCATTTTTATTAATTTTTACAGGAACACCCAAGGCAACATCATTTTGTTCATATTCTCCTTCAAGTACTACAGATGCAGGAAGAGAAATTTCTTTTTCAGTAATTATTGCATTTATTACATCATAGGTATTTTTTGCAATTCCAAATTGAGACCTACTCTTGTGATTTCTCAAATCTTTCCAATAATTTCTGAGATCATTAGTTATTGAATCTCTACTATCAATTAATGATAAAAGCGAATCACCATCAACATTAACACCTGAAAATATTGGAATCATAGAATCACCATGTTCTCCCAAAACTAATGCATTGTTAATGGAGGATTGAGGAATAGATAGTTTTTCAGAGATTAGATATCTAAATCTACTTGTATCAAGACTAGATGCAATTCCAATTACTTTGAATCTTGTAAATCCAGTTTCTTTTTGGAAAAAATAAGTCAAAATATCAAGAGGGTTTGAAACTAGTAGAATTATTGCAGATGGACAATATTGTTTAATTTTTCCTGCAATTTCTTTAATCATTATTACTTGAGATTTTATGTTTTCAGCCCTATCTTTTGAATATCCATGGGAGCTAGCAGTAATAATTACAATTTTTGACCCTGTTAATTGAGAATAGTCATCAGTTCCACGAATAGAGAATTTAGAAGTAGAAGGAATTGCATTTGCAACATCCATAGATTCTCCAATTGCTTTACTTTTTGTTCGATTAATCAGCAATACATCATCCAATGCATTTGAAACACATAGAAATCCAATGGCAGTGCCAACTCTCCCACTTCCAATAATTGAAATCAATTATTCCACACTATTACTTTACAATTAAAACTGGCTTTTTAGATTTATGTAAAACATAATTTGAAACACTACCTAAGAAAATTTCTTTTGCAGCACCTCTTCCACGAGCACCAATTACAACCAGATCAATATCATTTTTAGAATTATTTACAAATCTTGCAATATCATATCCAGGATCACCTGCAAGAGTTCTTGCAGTTAATTTGATTCCTTTTTTTGCAGCCCTAACTTTCGCGCTATCAAGGAATTTTTTTATCTCAGAAATCGAATTAAAATCCAAGAAACCAAGTGGATGAAGAGCAAACATTCCAGGTATAGATTTTACAGCTAATGCAACAATAGTTCCATTAGATTGTCTAGCCAAATGGATTGCCATATCTAAACCACGAATTGAATTTTTGGAACCATCCAATGGGACAAATATTTTCTTAGTTTTAATTACCACATATCATACTAGATGATTTTAAAGTTTAAAGACTGCAATGATTACCAAAATTGATTTTCATATTTGATATTAGGAGTGATTGACATATATCTTAAAATCACAATATTATTTGAAAATGAGAGAATCGAGGGAACCGTATTCTTTGTCAAAAAAATTAGTTTTCAAAAAAGAATCATTGTTTTCTATCATATGTCCAAAACGCATCCTTGGAACATATGCTAAGTGAAGGAAAAACATCCCCATTACTCATTAAAATTTCATGTTCATCAAAAGTTGGATGACACCTCATACTACGGTCAATATGACCTGAGAATTTGTAATATCCTGCAAATGTACATTTGTCACCGGTTTTTGGCATAAATTAAAGAAAATAGATCATAGAATAAAAAACATAGTTTAGATTTTTTAGAAATAAAATGGCGCCGAGAGGGAGATTTGAACTCCCGTTCCCTTGCGAGAACGTGCTTTATGGTTTAACAATTTCCAGGCACGCGCCCTACCAGGCTAGGCGACCTCGGCACAAGTCTTGCGACAAAAGTACTTTGTAAAATCTGATTATATATTGTGTTATTTACAAAATAGAAAAATTATTTCCAAATCGTGAGAGTAGTTGATCTTTCTACAGTATTTCCTTCTTTATCTACACCATTTACAGAAATTTTGTAGAGACCCTCTAAAACAGGATTTCCATCATTTTTAATTTGATCCCATGAAAAAACAATTTCATCTCCAGGGACTAGTTCTGATATCACTTGAGTGGAAATTGGAGAGTACATCAAAGTTCCAGAGAGTCCAGTAATTTTAAGACCATAGGATGCATCAGAAAAAACTAGAGGGGTTGTTCCAGAATTAACAACTCGAAGTGTTATCTCCTCACCTTGTTTAAAATCAAATTTTTCAGTTACAATAGATATAGAATTTCCTTCAACAAAAATTAGTTGACTGGTACTTTTTACATCAATTAGATATATTCCAAGGGCAAGGGCTGAAACTAAACCAACACCAATAAAGATTACAAGGCTTTTTGATAACAATTTTTAAGATTAATTTCCAGGGGTTTGATCTTTTGGAGGAGTTGGTTTTGTTCTCCATTTTTTAGGATATGTGTTTGGAGCCATAATGATTCGTTTTGTTTCAAATGCATATCCTTTTGTTGCATCACGGATTTCTTCCTCAGACATTGTAGCTGTTGCCAAAGCTACTGCTTCTCCTTTTTGTGAATAAACACCAACAATATCACCACTTTTCAAACTTGGGGAAATTTTCAAAATGCCAGGAATTGCCAGTTGGGCACCATGACACATAGCATCGATTGCTGAATCACGAATAACTACTGATTTTAATTCACTAAATGCATACTCTACAGGCTTTATCATGCTCATCAATTTAGTAGCATCTTTTGTTTCCTCCCAGATTGCAAATGCATTTGCTAATTCATGCAAAGTTACCAATCCATCAGTTTCACGGAATTGATCAACTCTAGTTCGTCTTAATTCAATCATTGTTGCTCCAGGTCCAAGAATTTCACCCATATCATAGTATAATTTTCTGATGTAAGTTCCTGCTTCACATAAAACTCGAGTTAAAAGTAATCTCTCCTTTTGCTGTAACACTTCAAATTCATAGATATGTCTAGAACGTGTTTGTCTTACCACTGCAGAACGTTGTGGAGGTTTTTGGAAAATTTCTCCACGGAACATTTCAATTATTTCATTTAATTTTTCTTTTGATGGAAGTGAGTGGATTCGTCCCAATGCATGATATTCTTTAGGACCAAAAAGTAAAACTCCCAATGCTTTTGTTGCCTCACCCAACCCCAAAGGTAAAACTCCAGAAACTTGAGGATCAAGAGTTCCACTGTGACCAATTTTTGGAAGTTTCAAAATTCGTTTTGTCCAAGCTACTGTTTCATGACTGGTTGGTCCTGGAGGTTTATCCAAAATTATTAGTCCATAATTTAGTAATTGTTCAATGGTGCGTTTATCATAATATGTTCCATGTGCATCATCAGTGAAATCTTGATCAATTTCAACTAAATTTTCTAATTGTTTTAGAGTCAAAGTAATTTCCTCACAGTTTCAGTTGTAACATCAATTACTTGTTTTGCAGTAAGATTATCAGTATTAATTATCACATCAAAAACTGATTTATCATCACCAAAATCAAAATTGTATAATTTTTTGTATAATGCTTTATTTTTATCAAATCGTTTTTTTGTAATCTCAAAGGCATCTTCTTGGCTCATATTATCTCGTGATTGCATCCTTTCAGAACTACTTATACGAGAACCCTCAAGCCAAATTTTGATTCCATCTTTGATTAACCAAGGTAACGTGTAACTGGTAATTACCATACTTCCCTGATTAAATAACTCAATTAATTTTTTATCTAATTTTTTATCAAAATCTGAATTCTCTTCACGTTGATTAAGAAATTTCATTCCATCTTCTGTATCCCACCAGTCATCACCTTCAGAATCAAAGCCATGTTCTTTTGCCATCTCCTTTAGAACATCACCACCACTAAGATATTTTAAATCAAATTCTTCGGCTAACCCTTTAGCAACAGTTGTTTTACCTACTGCAGGAGGACCAGAAATAACAATTGATTTGGTCAACTGAGATCCATTGATGTTTTGGTCAGTTTCATGATCATTCCACTAAATGCAATTGATGAGAGGAAGTACCATGCCCATAGAAACAATCCATTTTCTCTACCAAAGCAAACATGTTCTGTATCTAATGCTTGTGCGGCAGAACATGTTAGTTGAAACATGTCTCCTGGAATTACATTTAGTGGGATTGGGGACAAAGCTACAGTGTATGAGAATAATTGTGGTAACACAAGATAAAATATCAAAATCAAAGGAACAAAAGTAATCATCATAGGTCTCATATTCATCTGCATCATCTCCATGGACATTTTGTTCATGTAAGATGATTTTTTGTTTAGTTCAGCTGTTCTTGCTGCATCTTTAGAACGCATTGCAGACATTCTTTCTTTTTGCCAGGCTCTAGTTTCTTTCATAATTCGTTTTAGTTTAACAGAATCAACCATTTTCTTTCTCACTGCAGAGTTGAAAATGTTTAGCATAATTCCAAATCCAGTAACTGCAAACATTGAGGCAATTAGTCCTTTAACTATCGGATCATCACTACCCAAAACCATTCGTCCCTCACCTCCAAGAAAATCAGGGAGTTGAAGAAAGAGTGAATCCATGAAGAGTAGTATTATGTTTATTTCCATTTTTTTACAGTCCTAATGCAGCAATTATCTTATCTGCTGCTTCATCAATCTTTCCCTCATCGTTAAGAATGTGTCTAACAGGAGTGCCAGTAATTACTGCACATGCAGAAATCATACCTGTCTGATATTCTAGTTCTTTTCTAATGTTGATTAATGTGATATTATCCCTATTGCGAGTTTCATCTTTCATACGTCTGTTGTAAATTTCCTCAGGCTTTGCTGCCACTGAAATAAAGTTTGATGGTTTGATTATTTTTAAAACATGTTCAGGCAATCCAGGATAATATCCCTCAGTAGATGTGATAAATGCATGAGTATCAATAATTACTATTTCTTCAGATTGTGTAGCAATTTTTTCTGCAGCAAGTTTTTGGAGATTTTGTTGTTCAGATATAGGTAATTTTCTTAAACCATCTCGGTCTTGCAAACCATTTTCTTTTGCAACATCAAACATCAAAGTTCCATAACTAATTACATTAACTCGTATATTCTTATTTTTTAAAATATCAACAATTTTTGTTAGTAAACTAGTTTTTCCAACACCAGGTATTCCTACCAATACAATTTTTTTATTTTCTACCAAGTAAAGCACCCAATTTTGGCATTACAACTTCAACTTGTTCTCGTACGAGTTGTGTGTAATAGTTAATGAGAATATCTACCATAAGTAAAATTCCAATTCCAGAACCAAATACACCAAGTACGTCTGATACACCAGCCAATAGACCCAAAATCATAGAGCCAATAATGGTAACTGATGGAATGTACTTGTTCAATAATGCTTCAACAGGTTTGTTTGATCTTCTAAATCCAGGGATTTGTACATCTGCATCAAGTAAGTTTTGAGCTGCACTCTTTGGAGATAATCCACCAAGCTCAACCCATAATCTACCAAATACAACAACAATTCCAATCATAAACAAAACATAACCAATAGCTCGGCCTGGATCTAGTAATGCAACATCTAGACCTCTTGGAGGTGTGATGTAGTAAATGATACCGCCAACTGGGGTAGATGGACTAGTCGGATCAAATTGGGCTACAAAATTCATAAAGAAATTATTATTCCGCGGGTTCATGTTTGCCCAAAGCATTTGGAACATAAAGACAGCATTTGCAGTAAGTGCTGAGGCTAAAATTACAGGAATGTTTGAGACATACATCAATTTGATAGGATAAACTGCATTGAATCCTCTATACTTTGTTGAAACAATAGGGATTTCAATTTTCATTCCTTGGGTAAATACCAAGATTAACAAAATTCCTCCAGTTAGACATAATCCAAAGATGCTCGGGAGTTGATTCGAACGGAATAAAATATTTGAAATATCACCACCACCAATTGATTGAACAATATATGGAATAATACCAATCATACCACCGTCACCTGCAGGTAACGGACTAAACATACTCCAGAGAATTTGTTGAGCAACACCGGCCATAATGAATAAACTAATTCCACTACCAAGACCCCATCCTTTCTGAATCAGCTCATCCATGAACATGATAATTATTGACGCCGCCATCAGCTGCCCTATCATCACATACAAAAAGTGTGGTTCAGTTACACCAGGTCCATAAACTGCAGTAGCATAAACAATTGATTCAGCCACAATTACAATGTATGTAACTAATTTTGTTGCAGTCTGGAAAATTCCTCGCTCTTCAGGTTTTTTGAAATCAAACTTAAGAATATCAGAACCTCTAAGTAATTGCATCAATAATCCAGCAGTTACAATTGGCCCAATCCCTAATTCAACAAGTGTTCCTTGTTGTGATGCAAAAATAACTCTAGCAAATGCTAGGAAATCAAATTGTGGTGCTGTTGCACCAAATAGTGGGGTTTGACCCATAACCATGTAAACAAGTAATGCAACTCCACACCAAAGTAATCTTACCTGTAATGGAATTTTCTTTTTAGGTTTTGGAACTTGAGGAAGATAAGGTTCTGCTTTAAAAACAACTTTTCGAATAAATGCAGTAATACTACCCTCAGCCATTGTTCGTTAACACTTCTCCCCCAACAGCTTTTAGTTTTTCTTCAGCAGAGGCTGTAAATTTTTGTATTTTGACGGAATATGCATTTGTAATTTTTCCGCCACCAAGGAGTTTTTCATATCCTGCACTTTCAAGATCTATGATTTTCTTTCCTCCTTCTTCTTTACCGAACTTTGTGAATAAATCATCTAGGTCTCTGACGCTAGTCCATTTTTTTGTTACATTTGGGTGAGGTGGTTTAGTTGAATCATGTCCATAATGATCTGGTTCATCTTTTAACAAACTACTGTAGTGATGTTTCTGAAAACCAGTAATTCCAAGACCACCTTTATGACCACTTGCACGGTGCTGAGCTACTTGGCCCCATCCCATGTGTCGTCCGCCTCTAAGTCGTCTTGTCTTTTTTAATCTAGTTGCCATGTTAAATCATTCTCCTTACAATAGTATCAAGTTCTTTATTTTTTCCAAGCATTCCTTTTTGTCCATACAATTTCTTTGTACTTCTTTTGAATCCGTGTACTGGTGGTGCTAATGCAAACCAAGGTTTTAGTGGTTTTAATTTTGATAGTGTTGCTTTTCCTTCAGCCAATGCTGCTCCTAATTCTGCAGTACTTGCAAATCCAAGTTCTTTAAGATCTTCAGCAGTAACTTTTTGATATCCACCTTTTCTTGCTTTCTTTTCAAGTAACTCTTGTGCTAAAGACGAATCAATTTCAGTCCAAGAAACATAGTGTTGTACTTTTTTTAGCATTCCTAAAACATTATCTTTTGCAGGCAAAATTGTTGCACGATATTTTTTTTCTAATTTCATTAACATCATGGTATGAGTTGCCCAGTACGGACAATCAGCCTGACCTTTAATTCTGACAACAAGAATTGAATTTGTCATTTTCATCAACCTTGACTAAATGTCTGTCTTAGACAGTCCAATACGGCTTTAGAAGTTGAACTCATTGTAGGAGTAGAGCCTTTAGCAGTAGTCCATGCGTCTTTAAGACCAGCTAATTCCAATAATCGTTTAATTTTACCACCTGCAACAAGACCTAATCCTCTAGGTGCAGGAATAATTTCAATTGTAACACTTCCACCTTTTCCTCTAACTTTGAATGGAACAGAATGATGTTGATCACATCTACATTCCCAACTACCACATCCTAGTTTGATTGGTTGAACATTAAGGAATGCTTGACTAGTTGCTTTTTCAATTGCAATTCTCATTTGTTTTGATTTACCTCTACCAATTCCCAAGTAACCGTTTTCATTTCCTGCTGCAACGATTGCTTTGAATCTAGTTGATTGACCGTTTGAAGTCATTTTTTGAATAATACCGACATCTACTACTTCACTTTTCAAATCTGGAAGTAATTTTTTGATAATTCCTGCTTCTTGAATTCTTAATCCTGATTCTAAAATTTCCTCTAAAGATGTAATTTCTCCCGAATCTACTTTTTTACCTAAGATAGTTTGTGGAACCCAAACCTCTTCTACTGGTTCTCTTCGTGGTCTTCTTGGTTTATCAGAAGCTGCACCTGGAACACCTCGTCCATAAACTACTGGTCTTCCTCTAGGACCGCCTTGTCCTTGTGGTTTTGATTGTGGTTTTGCTGCTTGACTCAATTTACTTTACCTCACTATCAATAGTTGATTTCATTTTTGAAACGTCATTTTTTACAGTTAGATGTTCACCGTTTAGTCTGTCTTGTGGTGGAAATGTTTCCTCATTTGCTGGAACTTCTAATCCGGCATCAACAACTCCTTTGAGAGCTGCTGCCATTCTTTGAGTATATCTTTTAGTGCCAGTGTAAAGGATTGCACCTTTTGCTCCTTTACCAAGTGCTTTTTTTCCTGCTAAATATCCAGTTAGATATGCTGCAGGTACACTTTTTCTTGAACCCTTCCATCCTTTTTCAATCAAGTATCTAGAATGAGCAGATGAGACAACTTTGTCTCCAGTCATACCAGGTGTTAAAATTTGGACTTGGGTATTTTGATTAGAAATGTTTACTGTGATAAAATCTCGTTTGCCCATCAACATAGTACCGCGTTTTCGATAGTTGGTCTTCTCTTCTCTAAGTCGACGCAATATTTTGGAATAGGCCATATATGAAAAACGATTTTGAAATTGCTCTTATATACGTTAAGCGTGAATCAGAGAAACTAGCAAAGCTTTCTGAGTATGAAGACGGTTTTCCGCCTCATCCCAAACTACAGATTGAACTCCATCTATAACATCAGATGTAACTTCTTCTCCACGTTTTGCAGGAAGACAATGCATAAAGATCGCATCTTTTTTTGCAGCACTCATTAATTTTGAATTAACTTGGTATTTTGGTAAGAATTTTTTCAATCTTTTTTTATCAAGATTATGAATGGATGAAAATGTGTCAGAAACTATGACATCGGCATTTTTTACTGCAACAAATGGATCTGTAGTTAATTCAACTGTGGTTGATTTCTTTGCTTCTTTTACAACGGTCTTGTTTGGTTCAAACCCTTTAGGAGTAGCAATAGAGATGTTTACTCCAGATAATGCAGAACCGTATATCATTGAATTACAAACATTATTTCCATCACCAATCCATGCAATCTTTAGACCCTTGAGTTTTTTCTTCTTTTCTTTGATAGTCATAAAGTCTGCCAATATTTGACAAGGATGAAAAGTATCAGAGAGTCCATTTATCACAGGAACACTTGAATGCTCAGATAATTTTTCTAGTAATTCATGATCATAAACTCGTGCCATTATACAGTTAGTATATCGTGAGAGAGTCTTTGCAGTATCCTCAATTGATTCACCTCGAGAGAGTTGCATGTCATCAGAGGACAGATTAATTGCGTGTCCACCTAACTGATATATCCCAGCTTCAAAACTAACACGAGTTCGAGTAGATGGTTTTTGGAAAATCATAGTTAATGTTTTATTTTTTAAAACAGGTTTGTTGCCCTTACCTTTGAGTTCTTTTTTTAGTTTAATAGATTCATCAATTAATCCTAAAAATTCCTTTGGGGTTAATTCCGCTAAAGTGAGTAAATTTTTTGTTTTTAATTTCATTTCTTAAAGAACCCGAACCTTCCTTTCTTTTTAGATTTTTCTTCTTTATCATGTTTTTGCACATCATCAGACTCATCATCTTGAGATTTTGATTCGCCCGGATTTGGTTTTCCATTTTTAATCCACTCACGAATTTTTTTACCAAGGTTGGATGCATCGGCATCACTTTCTGGTGGAGATACCTCAAATAATTCTGAATAAGTTGTGATTTCATCATCTTTTATTCCGTGGAAAGGATCTTCATCATTAGTTTCAGGTTCTGGTGTTGGTTCAGGTTCTGGTGTTGGTTCAGGTTCTGGCGTTGGTTCAGGTTCTGGCGTTGGTTCAGGTTCTGGTGTTGGTTCTGGTGTTGGTTCTGGTGTTGGTTCTGGTGTTGGTTCTGGTGTTGGTTCTGGTGTTGGTTCTGGTGTTGGTTCTGGTGTTGGTTCTTTCTTAAAATCAACACCACCTAATGAACCAAAAACAGTTTCGAGAAAAGTGTCCTTATCAAATGGTTTTAGATCAGGGTATTCCTGTCCAACTCCAAGATACAAAATAGGAGTAGATGTTACTTGTACAATAGATAATGCCGCGCCACCTCGTGCATCAGCATCACTTTTAGTCAAAATTGAAGCATCAAAATCCACATGTTTGAAGAATTCACGAGCTTGGTTTACAGTATCATTGCCAGCTAAAGAGTCACCTACAAAAATTTTCATATCAGGTTTTACCACTTTGGTAATTTTTTCAATTTGCTGCATCAAATTTTCGCTTGTTTGCATTCTTCCTGCTGTGTCAATTAGGACACAATCAGTTTTGTGGGATTTTGCATACAAAACAGCATCTCGAGCAACAGCAGCTGGATCAGAATTATAATTTTGTGCTACAAGTTTTAGATTTAGTCGTTTAGTGTGTTCTCGTAATTGCTCAATGGCTCCTGCTCTAAACGTATCAGCTGCTGCAACAACTATAGAGTATTTTTCTTGTTGCAACAAATGTGCCATTTTAGCTAGTGATGTAGTTTTTCCAGTTCCATTAATTCCTACAAATAATATCAAGAAGGGTTCAGTTCGTTCCTTTTTTTCATTAATTTTTGCAAACAGATCATAGGTTCCTGCATTATCAAACAATGTAGAAATGTAAGAAATCAAACTATCTTTAACAAATTTCTCAATAGTGTTTTTGTCAACTTTTTCTCCAATAATTTTTTCTTTAAGATTAGATTTTATTCCTTCAATAACTTCAGTTGCTACATCGGATTCCATTAAGGAGAGTTCTAATTGAAATAAAATATCTTCAATATCTTTTTCTTTAAGTTCTTTTTCTCCAAAACTTTTCGCTGCATTAGAAAATGCATTACGAAGATTATCAAACATGGTTTATCCCGAAGTTGGTGGTTGATTTGGTGGTTGTTGCATTGCCTGCATCATTTGATTAACTTGTGCTTTTCCTTGCTCTAGTCGTTGAGATGCATCTTGTTTTTTTGCTGCAGTATCTTGTAAAGCAATTTCAACTTCTTTAATTCGTGCCTCAAGATAGTTGATTGCTGAAGGGAAATCTTTCTCCACGGCAATTCCTGCACCAATATTCATTACAATTTTTTGAGTAGATGAAATTTTTGTTGGAATGTATGTTCCCATACCGATTGGAACTAGAGTTTCAGATTCAGGTTTTTGATTAAGTGATTTTATTGATTCAATTGCTGCAGTAGTCTCTCTCAAAATATTTAGAAACGTACCTTCTCTTTGAGATAAATCAGAAAAATATGTTTCAAGCATTTGCATTTGCTGCATTAATTGCTCTGCCTGTTCTTCACTCATTTACAACAAACCATTCTCAGATGGTTATAAATTCATTCATGGAATAGAGGGAAAAATCAAAAAATGAATAAATAAAAAATAGAGTTTGAAATCTATTTTGCTTTTGAGAATCTAGATTCTACTTCATCCCAATTTACTACATTCCACCATGCTGCAATGTAGACTGGTCTTTTGTTTTGATAGTTGAGATAGTATGCATGTTCCCAAACATCACAACCTAAC